>FZPS01000045.1_pt64 | contig 38358 bp, 28 predicted proteins | sample 1817821 | NCBI WGS metagenome assembly FZPS01 (sample SAMEA104158645, study PRJEB21678) | metagenome | place: Germany | collected 2015-04-21 | reverse complement strand
CGAAAAATGGTATTCGAAGCAAGAAAGGTTATTACGGCAAGACCGGACATATCCGATTCAGCTTGCGATGTGTTGGACGAACCCTTAGTGGTTTGCCGTGCGAGCGGAACCTGCGTTGTTCCCAAAGACAAGCAGAGAAAGGGGTAAGGAGATGGAAAAGCTAATCATCACAGCGGCTATTTGCGGCGCAGAAGTAACCAAGCAGCACAATCCTAATGTTCCTTATACTGTAGAGGAAATCGCGAACGAAGCATATGAGGCATACAAGGCGGGCGCTTCAATAATTCACCTGCACGTTAGGTACGACGACGGTACTCCCACGCAGGACGCAAAGCGCTTTGAAGAATGTATGAAGGCTATTTACGCAAAATGCCCCGATGTTATTATTCAGCCTTCAACAGGCGGCGCGGTGGGCATGACGAATGACGAGCGCTTGCAGCCCATAACTCTTAATCCCGAAATGGCTACATTGGATTGCGGCACCTGTAATTTCGGCGGCGACGAGATTTTCGTAAACACGGAAAACATGATAATAGACTTCGTTGAGAAGATGAACGCACGCGGAATAAAGCCCGAAATAGAGGTGTTTGACAAGGGCATGATCGACACTGCTATAAGGCTCAACAAGAAGGGCTATATAAAGTCGCCCATGCACTTTGATTTTGTTATGGGCGTAAATGGCGGAATAACAGGCGAGCCGAGAGATTTGGTATATATGGCCGAGTCGATTCCTCAGGGAAGCACTTGGACAGTAGCCGGCATCGGCAGATTCGAGTTCCCCTTAGCCACAATGGCTATCATTATGGGCGGACATGTGCGCGTCGGCTTTGAGGATAACATTTATCTTTCAAAGGGCGTTCCTGCTAAGTCAAACGGCGAGTTAGTCGCGAAAGTCGTGCGCATAGCCAAAGAATTAGGCAGAGAAATTGCAACTCCCGACGAGGCAAGGGCAATTTTAGGCTTAAAGGCACGTGTCTAATGAGGCGCTGCCCCACACCCAGTTTCTTTTCTAAAATGAAAAGAAGCAAAAGAACCCACTGACATTTAGCTTTTCGCGAAGCGAAAAATTTAGCATTGCGAAGCAATATTTAGCTGTTAACGAAGTAAATAATTTAGCGTCGCGAAGCGAACCACACCATCACTAAACAGGGATTGTTATCCCACAAATAAATCAAAATAATTGGAGGATTTTATGGCATTAAAAGGAAACAAATACGGAACACACAGAGTTATTGAGCCCCAAGGCGTATTGACACAGGCGGCATACAAGATTGACAACGACATGAGCAAGCAGTATTCGAATGAAATCGTATGCGATGTAATCTCATTGAACATCGACTCGGCTTCATTCACTCAGATCAAGGAAGCCTGCAACGGCGACGACAAGAAGATTGAGGAAATGATTTTCTCAATCGTGAACGAGCGCGGCAAGATGCAGAACCCCGTAACAGGCTCGGGCGGAATGTTCATAGGCAAAGTCGCATACATTGGCGAGGACCTGAAGGACAGAGATCTGAAGGTCGGCGACAAAATAGCGTCATTGGTTTCTCTTTCAATGACACCCCTGAAAATCGAAAAGATTCTTGCAATACACAAGGATATTGACCGTGTTGATGTAGTTGCAAAGGCAGTATTGTTCGAAAGCGCAATTTACGCTAAGCTGCCCGATGATATGACAGAAGCATTGGCTTTGGCAGCATTAGATGTTGCAGGCGCACCCGCACAGGCAAGAAAGCTCCCCAAGGAGGGCGACAGCGTTCTCATATTGGGCGCTAACGGTAAATCAGGCGTGCTCTGCGGCTATGAAGCCATGAAGGCAGTCGGTCCTAAGGGCAATGTTGTTGGCGTTGTAAGAAATCCCAGCCAGATTCCCGGGCTTATGGAGCTTGGCGTATTCCACAAGGTTGTGTTGGCGTCGGCTACCGAACCCGTTGCTGTATTGGAAGCGGCATTGGAAGCGAACGGCGGCAAGGAATATGATGTATCAATCTCCTGCGTAAATGTTGAGAACTGCGAGATGAGCGCAATTCTGCCCGTAAGAGACGGCGGTATCGTTTACTTCTTCTCTATGGCAACAAGCTTCACAAAAGCGGCGCTTGGTGCTGAGGGCATAGGCAAGGACGTTATGATGATAGTCGGAAACGGCTACACGAAGGACCACGCCGAAATCACGCTTAACATTCTGCGCGAGAGCCCGAAGCTCAGGGCGTTATTCGATAAGAAATATGTATAATTGACGCGAGTATGAGCAAGTGGGGAAACCCACTTGTTCGAAATTTAAGCGCAATTCTTTTATATATTTCAGAAAGGAAAGTGAATATGAACACCGTATTCGATCATATACCAAGAGAGCAGTTTAACGATTGGAAATGGCAGGTCGCCAACCGAATCGAAACATTAGAGGACTTAAAAAAATACATACAGCTCACACCCGAGGAGGAAGCAGGCGTAAAGGAGTGTCTTAAAACGCTGCGCATGGCAATTACGCCCTACTATCTTTCGCTGATAAACTTAGACGACCCGAATGACCCCGTGCGCAAGCAGGCAATACCTACTATTCGCGAGCTGCACAATGTGGAAGCAGACTTAAAGGACCCTCTGCACGAGGATACGGATTCGCCCGTATATGGCTTAACGCATCGCTATCCCGACAGAGTGCTTATACTCACAACAGACCAATGCTCAATGTATTGCAGGCACTGCACGCGCCGCAGATTCGCCGGCGTTACGGACTCCGCCTGCTCTTTAGCGCAGATAGACAAGTGCATAGAGTATGTAAGAGAGCATACCGAGGTGCGCGACTGTCTGCTTTCGGGCGGCGACTGCTTGATGCTTTCAGACGAAAGGCTTGAATACATAATTTCAAAGCTGCGTGAGATTAAGCACGTAGAGATAATAAGGCTTGGCACGAGAACTCCCGTTGTGCTTCCTCAAAGAATAACGCCTGAGCTGTGCAATATGCTGAAAAAATATCATCCCGTATGGCTGAATACGCATTTCAACCACCCGAACGAGATTACTGAGGAATCCAAAAGAGCCTGCGCGATGCTGGCAGACGCGGGTATTCCTTTGGGCAACCAATCCGTATTGCTTGCAGGGGTTAACGACTGCGTGCATGTAATGAAAAAGCTGGTACATGAGCTTGTTAAGATGCGCGTTCGCCCGTACTATATTTATCAATGCGACTTGTCAATGGGCTTAGAGCATTTCAGAACGCCCGTAAGCAAGGGCATAGAGATTATAGAGGGCTTGCGGGGGCATACATCGGGCTTTGCTGTTCCGACATACGTTGTTGACGCTCCCGGCGGCGGCGGCAAGATTCCCGTAATGCCCAACTACCTTATTTCACAAAGTCCGCACAAGGTCAATTTGAGAAACTTCGAGGGCGTTATAACCACATACACAGAGCCTGAAAGCTATAAAGAAACCTGTAACTGCGAGGTATGCAGAGGCGAAAAGCAAGCCGAGCTTATAGGCGTTTCAGGCTTGCAGCATGGCAACGGGCTTTCATTAGAGCCAATAGGATTAAAACGCAATCAAAGGAAGTGGGGCAGCTAATGGCAGAGGTAAAAGAGAAGATTAGATTAGACAAGAGTCTGATTGACAAGGCGAGGAATTCCGCAAAGCGAGTAGCGGAGAACACTCAAAGCTTCATAGATTTGCACACCACGATAGCGGTAGAGCGCGCGGTATGCAGACTATTGGGAATAGATGGCGTGAACGAATTTGAGGTTCCGCTACCCAATGTAGTATGCGACGCGCTGTATGGGCACGACCTTTTATCGAATGGTGCAGCGTATGTAATAGGCTGTTTAATAAAGGAAACAGGGCTATCCCCGCAGAAAATAGCTGAGGGCATAGCTAATGGCGAAATAGATGTAGCGCAGTTTAAGCCCATATCCCATTTAGAAGCGAGAGAAGCCGTTGCCGACGCGGTGAACGCTACGATTCAGCGCATACGCAATAATGTCAGCACACGCAAAAGCTTCTTGGCAGAGTACGGCGATAAGGATACGCCCTATCTGTATGTTATAGTCGCTACGGGCAATATTTACGAGGATATTATTCAGGCGCAGGCGGCCGCAAGGCAGGGTGCTGACGTTATAGCCGTTATACGCACAACCGGACAGAGCTTATTGGATTATGTTCCCTATGGCCCAACAACAGAGGGTTTTGGCGGAACATACGCGACGCAGGAGAATTTCAGGCTGATGCGTGCGGCGTTAGACGAGGTAAGCAGGGAGCAGAAGCGTTATATACGCCTGTGCAATTACTGCTCCGGGCTATGTATGCCCGAAATAGCCGCTATGGGTGCGTTTGAAAGGCTTGATGTAATGCTGAACGACGCGCTGTACGGCATATTGTTCCGTGATATTAACCCTCAGCGCACGCTTATAGACCAATACTTCTCACGCGTTATAAACTCATTCGCTGGCGTAATAATAAACACAGGTGAGGACAACTATTTAACTACCGCTGACGCTGTCGAGGAAGCGCATACGGTGCTGGCTTCACAGTTTTTGAACGAGCAGTTTGCGCTTTGCGCGGGGCTTCCCGAGGAGCAGATGGGCTTAGGGCACGCGTTTGAGATTTCACCCGAAGTTGAAAACGGCTTCTTGTATGAAATAGCCCAAGCGCAGATGGCAAGGCAGATATTCCCCAAGGCGCCGCTGAAGTATATGCCGCCTACCAAGTTTATGACGGGCGATATATTCATGGGCAATGTGCAGGATGCGCTGTTCAACATAGTTACAATAGCCACAAACCAGCGCATACACCTGTTAGGCATGCTCACAGAGGCCATACATACGCCGTTTATGAGCGACAGGGCGTTGGCCATTGAAAACGCGAAATACATATTCAACACCATGAAGAACCTCAGCGACGAAATAGAGTTCAAGCAGGGCGGAATAATAGAAAACCGCGCTAACGAGGTATTGAAGCGCGCCGCAGAGCTTTTGGGCGATATAGAAAAGATGGGCATATTCCAAACATTAGAGCAGGGAATTTTCGCAGGAATTAAGCGCTCAAGCGATGGCGGCAAGGGCTTGGCGGGAGTAGTTAAAAAGAGCGACATATACTTCAACCCGTTTATTGAAATAATGAAAGGGGAGGCAAAGCAATGAACGAAAAGGAATTGAATCTTAAACAGTTAAAGCCATACGGCGACACTTTGAACGACTCAAAGGTGCAGCTTTCGTTCACTCTGCCTGTTCCCAACGACGAAAAGGGCAAGGAAGCCGCAAGGATATTAGCCAAGAAAATGGGCTTATCCGAGCCCAATGTAGCGCTTGCTAAGAGCTTAGATAAGGATTTTACCTTCTACATAGTTTACGGCACCTGCGTTCACAGCGTTGACTATACCGAGATTAAGGTTCAGGCGGTTGAATCCAAGGTTATGGAGATGGAGGAGACAGACGAGTTTATAAAAACGCACATAGGCAGGAAGGTTGTAGTAGTCGGCGCGGCTACGGGTTCAGACGCGCACACGGTAGGCATAGACGCTATTATGAACAGAAAGGGCTATGCCGGTCACTATGGCTTGGAGCGCTATGAGATGATAGACGCGCACAATTTAGGCGCACAGGTGCCCAATGAGGAGTTCATTAGAAAGGCAGTAGAGCTTAATGCCGATGTGCTGCTTGTTTCACAAACGGTTACGCAAAAAGATGTTCACATTAAGAACCTGACAGAGCTTGTAGAGCTGTTAGAGGCTGAGGGCTTGCGCAGCCGCTTCATAGTGGTATGCGGAGGGGCAAGGATAACCCATGAATTAGCCAAGGAGCTGGGCTACGATGCAGGCTTCGGCGCAGGAACATTCGCAGAGCATGTTGCAAGCTTTGCGGTTGAAATGCTTGCGAAGAAGCTGAATAAATAATCGTCAAGGAGGAATTTATGAGCGTATTGTTCGAGTTGAAGGACCATGTAGGCGTAATTACGATTGACAGGCAGGAGGCACTCAACGCGCTTAACAGGCAAACGCTGTGGGAGCTGAAAAATGTAATCAACGGAGCCGAGGCCGACAAAGATGTGCGCGTGGTAGTAATCACAGGAGCCGGCAGGGCATTCGTAGCAGGCGCAGACATAGCTGAGATGAGCGACATGAGCCCTCACGAAGCATACGAGTTCGCGCGCGTCGGCACTCATGTTTTCAACCGCATTGAAAGAGCACGCTTCCCCGTAATAGCCGCCATTAACGGCTTTGCGCTGGGCGGTGGCTGCGAGCTGGCGCTTGCGTGTGATATTCGCTACTGCTCAACAAAGACTAAGTTCGCACAGCCCGAGGTTACATTAGGCATTACGCCGGGCTTCGGCGGCACGCAAAGGCTGCCACGCGTAATAGGTCTGCCCAACGCTATGGAGATGATACTCACAGGCGAAATGGTTGACGCCGCAAAGGCTAAGTCGATAGGTCTTGTAAACGATGTGTTCGAGCCGGAAGAGCTTATGGAAAAGGTTATGGAAAAGGCGCGCGCAATAGCAGGCAACGCACCTATTGCAGTTAGCAAGGCAAAATCTGTAATACGCAGCTTCCATTGCTCTAACATCACCAACGACTTAGAGGCTGAGCATAATGTGTTCTCCGGCTGCTTCAAAACGCATGACCAGACAATGGCTATGGAGGCTTTCTTAAAGAAAGAGCAGCGCGGCGAATTCGAAGGCAGGTAAGAAAGGAGAGCAATATGAAAAACATATTCGTTGTAGGCGCAGGCACAATGGGGCTTGATATTGCGCAGGTGTTTGCCGCGGCAGGCTTTTCGGTAACCGTGCGCGACATTACAAGCGATATTATCGAAAAAGCGCAAAACAGGCTTACCACAACGCTGAATAAGCGTGTAGAGCGCGGCAAGATGACAAAAGAGGATATGGACGCGATAGTAAACAGTATTCGCTTCACAACCGAATTGCAGGAAGCGAATGACGCGGACCTCGTAGTAGAAGCAATAATCGAAAAAATCGAAGCAAAGCAGAGCCTATTTGCTGAATTAGACGGTATATGCAAGGAAAGCGCGATATTCGCTTCAAACACCTCATCAATTTCTATAACCGCAATCGCGCAGAGCACGAAAAGGGCTGACAGGTTTATAGGTATGCACTTCTTCAATCCCGCAACGGTTATGAAGTTAGTCGAGGTGATACGCGGAATACACACAAGCGACGAAACCTTCGAGGCGATATTCAGCTTGTCAGAGAAAATAGGCAAGACACCCGTAAAGGTTGAGGAGGCTCCCGGATTCGTCGTAAACCGCCTGCTAATCCCTATGATAAACGAGGCTGTAGGGCTGCTGACGGAGGGTGTTGCGTCGGCTTCGGATATTGATTCGGCTATGAAATTAGGCGCGAATCATCCTATGGGGCCGTTAGAGCTTGCTGACCTTATTGGGCTTGATGTATGCTTGGCGATTATGGATACTTTGTATCAGGAGACCCACGATACCAAGTATCGCGCACATACACTGTTGCGCAAAATGGTACGCGGCGGCCTGTTAGGCAGAAAGACCAAGAAGGGCTTTTACGAGTATTAGCCGTAGCCGCTCATAAATTCAAATATTATAGATATTTTCGCGGGCGAACAAAAACAGTGTTCGCCCCCTTAGGTATGGTATGCTGAAAAACAAGCAAGCCCAATAATTGCACAATATGAGGATACATAAATGAACAAAAGAATAGCACTATTGCTTTTACTTACCGCCGCGCTGATATGGGGCGCAAGCTTTGTTGCAGTAAAGAATCTGCTTTCGTATATATCGCTGAACTACATACTTGCTTTCAGGTTTACCGCAGGCGCTTTGGCGCTTTCATATACTCTGATACGAAGCAGGAAAGCTTTTACCCCGAAGCTTATATTGCGCGGCGCGTTGGTGGGCTTGTGCTTATATCTGGCGTTTATGTTTCAAACATGGGGCTTAAAATACATAACCTCAGGCAAAAACGCGCTAATAACCGCTGTATATGTTGTAGTTGTGCCATTTCTGATGTGGATATTGCACAAAAAACGCCCGACTCTGCGAACAGTAGTTGCCGCATTCGTATGCTTTTTTGGTGTAGGTGTGTTATCCTCTGTATCTGATGTGGATAGCGCCGCTAACACCGCGCTTAACATATTGGGCTTTACGCTTTCGGGCAGGGGGTTGGAGCTGTTCGGGATAGCGTTGACATTCATATCCGGCGTATTATTTGCTGTGCATATCGCGATAGTGGCAATATACTCAGAAGAGCACGATGTGATGAACATTACATTCCTGCAATTTGCTTTCGCGGCTGTGTTGGCTTTCATTGCCGCATTATCAATAGAAGAATTCCCGCAAATCGCCTCATTCAACTCAAGCGTATGGCTCGGCTTGGGCTATGTGTCCATACTCTCAACAGTTGTGGGACTGAGCTTTCAGAACATCGGCGTAAAATACGCGCCGCCCGCCTTGGCATCGCTGATACTGTGCCTTGAATCCGTTTTCGGAGCTATTATGGGCATTATAATTCTCAAAGAAAGCCTCAACGCCGCCATTGTAATAGGCACGATTCTCATATTCAGCTCTATTGTGATTTCAGAACTGCCGCAGAAAAAGAAAAACGAATAATGCGGGTTTTATATTGAGCTTCGCCCCGTACCCCACTCGTAGCAAATATTTGCGGGGCTTCGCCCCACACCCCACTACTTTTCTTGTAAGAAGGTGGCTATCCACCGCAGTAGCAAAAGAACAAGCAATTATATAAACATTTAGCGTCGCGCAAACAATATTAAGCTGTTCGCGACAGCGAACCACTCCCCACTACTTTTCTTAAAAGAAGGTCGTCAGCCACCGCAGTAACAAAAGAGCAAATCAAATCTTTGCTTAATAATGATAAAATTCCGGTAAAAACAGAAAGCGGGCGCAATGCGCGCCCCTACGCAGTAATTCGTTCAGTCATAGCCCGTTTTCATTCACGCGGAGCATTGTCTTCATTGCGCACTCCGCGCGCACTCCACAACCTTCACCACAACGTCGTCAAGCACCGATATAACCGCAACCTGCCCTGCCGACGCTCTGCGCTCCCTGCGTATTGCGGCGGTATTTACAAGCGTTTTCGCGCCATGCAGCTGTTCTACCTCTATATCGAAGTCGTCGCCGTCTAAAAACGCGGCATACACAATTTTTGTGCCATTTGAGCCGTTGCGCTTGAAGTCGAATGTCTTTAAGCCCTTGCCGTTTCTGCCCTGTATGTCGTAATCAAACACCATAGAGCGTTTAGCGTAGCCCCTGTCCGACACAAGCAGCAGATCGCCTGTTTCGCCTATGGCCTTTGCAAATACGCAGGTGTCGCCCTTATCAAGCTTTATGCACTTAACGCCGCCTGCCACCCTGCCCATTGCAGGGACCGTGTTCGCCATAAAGCGTATGCTCATGCCCTTTTCGGTAACCATCAGAATTGATTTCTGCTCGATTTCCTCCTGCGTTAAAAGCTCTATGCCTATTATTTCATCATCTTTCAGCTTGGCGGCGGCTATGCGCTTGGTCTTAGTAAGATACTCCTTTGAGGGAGTGCGCTTGATATTGCCCTGCGCTGTGTAGAAGAAGTAATCCGCGCTCTCCTCTTTGTCGGACTCAACCACGAACGCCGCGACTACCTTTTCGCCCTCCTCAACGGGAATAAGCGATGTAAGCCTTGTAAGGCGGGATTTGCCCTTGTTTTTCTGCTGCTCGGGAATTTCATCAACGCTCAAAGTAAGGCACGAACCCGTATTTGTGAACAGCTTTAACTGCTTATCTGTCTTGGTGTCAAAGCCGTACTTGAATGCGCCCGCGGTTTCGTCGGGATTAGCCATGCCCGGCGCACGCCTTGACAGCTTTACATCCTGCACGCCGTTTAAGTCATAATCTATGAACACCTCTAATCTGCAATCGCAGCTCGGCCTCTCTACCGCTTCGTCAACATACTCGTCTAATGCCTCTTTTTCGGCTAAAAGCTTTGTGCGCCTTGGATTGCTGTATTTTTGCGCGATGCCGGCTAACTCCTGCTTGATTACATCTAACAGCAGCTCGCGTGAGCCTAATATTGCCTTTAAGCGTTTTATTGCTGCCTTTATTTCCTTTGCTTCCTTGTGTATGGCTTCAAGCTCTAAGTTTGTCAATCTCTGCAAGCGCAAATCAAGTATTGCCTGCGCCTGTATCTCTGTGAATTCAAAGCGCTCCATAAGAGCTTCTTTAGCTGCCTTGGGGGTCTTTGAAGCGCGAATAATGGCAATTACCTCGTCTATATTCATTATCGCCTTTACAAGCCCGTCTAATATGTGCTCGCGCTTCTTAGCGGCCTCTAAATCATACTTGGTGCGCCTTGTTACTACATCCTCCTGATGCTTCAGATAGCCCTTTATTAGCTCAATGAGGCCCATCTGCTGAGGCTTGCCCTCTGCTATTACCATCATGTTAACGGAGAAATTAGTCTGCAAATCGGTGTATTTATACAGGGCTTTTAATACCTTTTCTGGCTCGGCGCCCTTTTTCAGCTCTATTACGGCACGCATGCCCACCCTGTCAGACTCGTCGCGAATATCAGCTATTTGCGTAAACGCCTTTATGCTTTCCTTGCGCTTCTGCGCTGTCGCTAAAATCTTTGTGAGCATTGTGGCTTTATTGACCTGATAGGGAAGCTCGGTAATTACTATGAGTGTTTTACCGTTCTTCTGCTGCTCAAAATGCGTTTTTGCACGCAGTATAAGCCTGCCCCTGCCCGTTTCGTATGCGGTTTTCAGCTCGCTTGTGCTTAGTATATAGCCGCCTGTGGGGAAGTCGGGCGCGGGGATTATCCTCATAAGCTCGTCAATAGTAATGTCGGGATTCTCCATTACCGCTATGCAGGCGTTTATGGCTTCGTCTAAATTATGCGGAGGTATGCTCGTTGCAAGACCTACCGCTATGCCGCTCGCACCGTTTACAAGCAGATTCGGGAACCTTCCCGGAAGCACCGTAGGCTCTTTCAGAGTATCGTCGAAGTTATATTCAAAGCGAACTGTGTCCTTCTCAATATCGCGCAATAATTCCAAAGCAAGGGGCTTCATACGCACTTCTGTATAGCGCATTGCAGCGGCTGTATCGCCGTCTATGCTTCCGAAGTTGCCATGACCGTCAATTAGCGGCATACGCATTGTGAATTCCTGCGCCATTCTGACCATAGCGTCATACACCGACGTATCGCCGTGCGGGTGGTACTTGCCCAAGCAGTCGCCGACTACGCGCGCGCTCTTTCTATACGGCTTGTCGGGATTAAGCCCTAACTCGTGCATTGTGTAAAGAATTCGCCTTTGCACAGGCTTTAGACCGTCCTCTATGCGCGGCAATGCTCTATCCAATATAACATGCTTAGCATAGGGCAGCATTGAATCGTGCAGGCAATCCTCCAATGGCTTTTGAATTATTTTTTCGCCTATGTTTTCCGGAATAAGTGTTTTCTTTGCCATGTGTACTTCCTTTAATTATCGAAATCTGCGTATTGCTTTATGTATTCCTTTCTCGGCTCAACCTTGTCGCCCATCAGCACGGTTAAACGCCTTTCAGCCTCCGCCGCGTCCTCTATGGTTACCTGTAAGAGCGAACGGTTATTGGGGTTCATTGTGGTATCCCATAGCTGCTCGGGATTCATCTCGCCCAAGCCCTTGTAGCGTTGAAGCGAATAGTCCTTCAGATTGGCTGTGAAAGCGGCCAGCTCCTCATCTGAATACAGATATTTCACCTGCTTGCCGTACTCTACCTTGTATAGCGGGGGCAGACCTATATAAACATGCCCGTCTAAAATCAGCTCCTTCATATAGCGGTAGAAGAAAGTCAATAATATAGCGCGTATATGCGCACCGTCCTGATCCGCATCGGAAAGTATTATGACCTTGTTGTATTTAAGTGAGCTCTTATCGAAATTGCTGCCGAAGCTTGTGCCCAGAGCAGTAATTATTGAACGATATTCCTCGTTTGCCAGCACCTCGTCTATGCTCTTTTTCTCTACATTCTGAGGCTTGCCCCTTAGAGGCAGTATGGCTTGAAAACGCCTGTCCCTGCCCTGCTTGGCGCTGCCGCCTGCCGAATCGCCCTCTACTATGAACAGCTCATTTATCTCGTAATCCCTGCCTATACAGCTTGCAAGCTTGCCTACAAGCGGCTCATTTTCAAGCTTGTTCTTGTCTCTTGCTAAGTTGCGGGCTTTCCTTGCGGCTTCACGCGCTTTTGCAGCAGCCAATGCCTTTTGGGCTATGGATTGGCTCACCTGCATATTCTTCAAGTCCTCTAAGAACTTGGTCAGCTGCTCGGTTACAACCGCTTCAACCGCAGGGCGCGCTTCGGTATTGCCTAACTTTGTTTTTGTTTGCCCCTCGAACTGCACATTCTGCATCTTCAAAGAAATTACAGCGGTTAGCCCCTCTCTGAAATCATCGAACTGCAATGAGGCGTCCTTATCCTTCAAAAGCCCATTGTTGCGGCAATACTCGTTAAGCACCTTAGAATACGCAGTCTTGAAGCCCGTTTCGTGAGTGCCGCCCTCTGTGGTCGATATGTTGTTTACATAAGAAAAAACCGAATCCGTATAACCGTCATTATGCTGTATAGCAATATCTACAATGATGCTGCCCGACTTGCCCGAAAGCACTATGGGCGACTCGTACAGCGTGTTCTTATCCGTATTCAACAGCGCGACGAAATCGGCTATGCCGCCTTCAAAGCAATAGTACGCCTCTTTCCTGTTGCCGCGCTCCCGCGAATCTATGAGATTGAACTTTATGCCCTTGTTCAAGAAAGCAAGCTCGCGGATTCTTCTATTCACAGTATCATAATTCATGTGCAGTGTTTCGAACACGCGCTTATCGGGCAAGAAATGCACCTTTGAGCCTGTTTTGCGCGTTCTGCCCACCTCCTGCAAGGGCGTTACGGGCTTGCCTGAGTGAATTTTATTGTCGTCGCCTAAAAAGCTTTTGAATTCTTGGCGGTACAGCTTGCCATTTACAGCTACCTCGACTATTACGAACTCGGAAAGCGCATTAACGACAGCCGCGCCTACGCCGTGCAGACCGCCCGAATAGCTGTACGCGTGATTATCGAACTTGCCGCCCGCGTGCAGCTGGGTAAATACCACCTCAACACCCGATACGCCTAATTTGTCGTGCGTATCCGGGGGAATTCCCCTGCCGTTATCCTCTACAATCACAGAATTGTCGGGCAACAGCTGAACGGTTATCTCGTCTGCGTAACCGTTTGCGGCTTCATCTACCGCATTGTCAACTATTTCCCATAGCAGCTGGTGCAGTCCGCGTACTCCCGTTGAGCCTATGTACATTCCCGGGCGTTTGCGAACAGCGTCAAGCCCCTCCATAACCTGTAAATCTTTTGCTGAGTAATCTGACATATATCTCCTTTGCAAAATAGGCAATTATACCGCCCTATGCCATAATATCGCTAAGGCAGTACTATATTGCCTACAAGTATATGTATATTCATCAATCCGCCTTGCCTGCATTATATGCCTGCATTACGCATGCTTGGTGGCGCGGGCAAGCCCTTGATGTTTCATGCACCTTGGAATTTAATAAATGCACGCAGAAATGCCCATCGAAATTATTGCTTCTTGTCGGGTTTGCCATGTGGGGCATTGTGTGCATACTTGCGGCAACTGTTTTTCCGTTATAGTAAACCCATATCGCACGCCTGTTCCACGACCATGAGCCGCCCGAAATCGCCTTCATAATGGCTGTGTCCTGCGCTGTTACCGGCTCGGAATCCGCATGATACCAGCCGCCGAAGCGCCTTGCTTGGAAGCTCATACCCGTTTTTACATCAATTATAGTGAAGTACGCGCCCTTTTTAAGCCATGATGAGCCGCCCTCGAACCAGTCCAACAGCTCGACTGTGCCCTTCACTCTGTTGAACATGGCGTTTTCGGGGGTTACCGTATTTGCTTCATCATAAAGCGAAGCTATGGTCGCGTCGCCTGCTATACCATCGCTCGTCAAGCCGCAGGCGGATTGGAACGCAGCGACAGCGGAACGCGTTTTTGAGCCATAGTACGATGTAATATCAACGACACTCAAAAAGCCCCTGTCATACAGGGCGTTTTGCAGGCGCTGAACCTCTATGCCGGACATTCCGGGCATAAGCAGGCGTTCTAATGTAGTGCTGCCCGGTCTTGATACCGATAGATAATCCCTATGCACATAGCCAATATTGCTGCCGACTACGCATAAATACCAGCCCGACACCATCGCCTTTATTTTTACAGGCTGACCCGCTTTCAGCTTCGTAATTATATACGAAGAAGTGCCGGCGCCTCCGCGCAATTTCACATCGTCTTCCGTTACATAGGCGGTTCGCGTGCCTTCTGTATTCACAAAAAGCAAATCTGAACGCACATAGCCCGTTATATCCTCTGTGCCGTTTGAATAGACAACCTTGTACCAGTTGTCCTTATACTCCAGCACGCTGACGCGCGCGCTTATGGGCATTTTGGCTAATATGTCGCTGCCTAAATCCGGCTCTGTGCGCAAATTAGCGTCGTTGCCCGTAACCGTGCCATACTGCACCGAAGCGGCATTTGCATTAGTTTTAACGCATACCGCCGCCAGCACAATAGCAAGCGCAATTAGCATATATGTTATTTTTTTACACCACATAGTATCACCCAATAAATGCCTTACGGCAAAAAATCCTTGCGCAGAATTACACTTATTCATTGTTTCATTCTGTGCATTCTGATGCTTCACACATAAAAAATTATATCATAGCGAAAAAACGCTTTCAAACCGCGTTTATGAACTATAAGTAAATTTTACTCCAAGGCTGTGTTTGCTGTGCTTACAAGATACTTCATACTATCAACAGGATACTTGCCTATGGCTGTTTCGCCTGTAAGCATAAGCGCCGACGCGCCGTCGCATATTGCGTTGTATATATCACATACCTCCGCGCGCGTGGGTACAGGCTGAGAGAGCATAGAATGCAGCATTTGAGTAACGACCAAGAACTCCCTGCCCTGCGCGTTGCAGGCGTTGGCTATATGCTTCTGAGTTTTTGGAATATCAAAAAGCGGAATGTGCATACCTAAATCGCCACGGGCTATAACCACGTAATCGCAATGCGGAATTATGCTGTTTATGTTCTCAACGCCTACTCTGCTTTCGATTTTCGCGTATATCTTGAAATTATCCGCACCTATGCTTTTTAGCACATCACGAACATATATTACATCATCGGCTTTCTGCACAAATGGCACCATTACGCCGTAAATTATGCCTGTTTCTTTTGCGAATTCAAGGTCAAGCCTGTCCGCCTCGCATATTATGGGCAGCTCTACCTCTATATCGCACGAAATGCTCTTATGGGGACGAATCACACAGTCATTCTGCGCACGATATTCCAAGTATTCACCCGCATTGCTTACGGGTTCTAATCTGATCAGCCCATCATCTAAGAGCAATGGCACTAAGCTTTTCTGCAATGTTTCAAACAGCTCCTTAGGCACAGGCACCTGCTTCTTGCCGCTTGCCTGTTGGCTGACTATCTGCACAGCTTCATGCGCCTTTAATAAAAATGGCTCGGTTAGGCTGCATATCCTCAACTCCGAGCCTTGCAGGTCCATAAGAACCTTTTGCGGCTTTCCCGCAAGCTCCATAGCCCGCCTTATAGCCTCAATATACTTCTTGCAATCAACTAAACGGGAATGAGAATTGTTTATCCTCACTCCCGTCATTCCCGCATTTATTAAAGCGACAAGCGTTTCGACCGCGCTGCACGCAGGTCCTATGGTTCCGAAAAAATCAATACTTCGCATCAATTTACCCTCTTTATTCTTGCGCCTAAGGCTTTTAGCTTTTCCTCTAAATTCTCGTAGCCCCTGTCCGTATAGTGCAGATTATACACGCGCGTTTCACCCTTAGCCATAAGCGCGGCAATAATAAGCGCAGCGCCCGCGCGGAGATCAGTCGCGTAAATATCTGCGCCATGCAAGGACTCAACTCCTATAATTTCAGCCTTGCCATTGCCCAAAACGCGCATATTCGCACCCATCTTGTTCAATTCGTTTACATGGTTGAACCTTTCGGTGAATATCTTGTCTATGATTATGCTTTCGCCCCTTGCAGTTGATAGAAATGCCATCATGGGCTGCTGCAAATCAGTAGGGAAGCCCGGATAGGTGCAGGTTTCAATTCGTAAAGGGCGGGGACGCATTGTAGAGGCGACATTCAGAATATAGTCGTTTCCCTCTATTGCCGGGTCAACGCTGACGCCTGCCTCCATGAGCTTTGCGGTTATTGCCTCTAAGTGCGCAGGGATTATGTTCTTAATAACTACTTCGCCACCCGTTGCCGCCGCCGCAATCATGAATGTACCTGCTTCTATCTGGTCGGGAATAATGGCATACGAACAGCCATGCAGATTACCGCGACCCACTCCCACAATACGGATAGTGTCGGTACCTGCGCCCTTTATTCTTGCGCCGCACATATTTAAGAAGTTCGCCACATCAACCACATGAGGCTCCTTCGCGGCATTGTGAATTTCTGTTGTGCCCTCAGCACAGCTTGCCGCCAGCATAATATTGATTGTCGCGCCGACGCTTGCCTTGTCAAGATATATCTCTGCGCCAACCAGCGTATGCGCCTTAGCAGTTATTATGCCATTGGCTTTATCGAAATCTATGACTGCGCCGAGCCTGCTCAAGCCCTTAATATGCAGGTCTATGGGACGCTCGCCTATAGCGCAGCCGCCCGGATAGGCTATCTTTGCATAGCCGTATCTGCCAAGCAGTGCGCCCAAAAGATAATACGAAGCGCGCAGCTTTGTCATATCCTCCGACAGCGCTTCGTTTGTATGTATAGTAACAGGGTTTGCGGTGAATACATTATCGGAAAAATCAACCTCAGCGCCTAAGCTTGATAAGATATTGCGCAATATAGCAACATCTTCTATATTCGGAATATTCTCAAGCCTGCACGCGCTGTTGCATAAAATAACGGCGGGTATAATGGCCACCGCTGCGTTTTTCGCTCCGCTAATAGTTACTTTTCCTCTTAGTGGATGTCCACCTTCTATCTTATAATGCTCCATAGTTCACTCCTAATCGCATATATGGTAGCATATCAAGAATGAAAATACAAATGGCAAAATGTTTAGGCACACAGGTGCGCCATGAATACACGCTTCGCGTGAATGAAGACGGGCTATGACTGAACAATTACTGCACAGGGGCGCGCATTGCGCCCGCATTCTGTTTTAATTATTAAGTAAAGAATAGCTTGTTCTTTTGCTGCTGCGGTGGCAAGCCACCTTCGTTTAAGAAAAGTAGTGGAGTGTGGTTCGCTATCGCGAACAGCAAATATTGCTTGCGCCGCTAATTGTTGATAAGTTACTTGTTCTTTTGCTGCTGCGGTGGTTTGCCACCTTCTTGCAAGAAAAGTAGTGGGGTGTGGGGTGAAACCCCACAAATAATCGCAAAATAAAAAACGGGGCGAATGCCCCGAATGATTGCGTATGACTATTTTCTTATAAACAGAATACCCAATGTTCCCGGTCCGCAATGGCAGGATATTGTGCAGCTTGCGCGGGTTACATAAACCTCGTCGAACTGCTGGTACTTGCTTATCTCTTCCTTGACGAGTGCTACGGTTTCGTCGGTAACGCCCGAATGGGTAATGAATATGCGGCGTGTATCCACTTGCTGATTCTCAAGCCTTTCCTTAACATATGCCTTCAAGCAGCGCTCCATTGAGCCTCTGTATGTTGTGGCAACTGTCATTTTACCGTCTATAACGGCTATGCAGGGCTTGATTTTCAAAACTGCCGCGCCGAATGCCTGCAACGCTGTGCACCTTCCGCCGCGCTTCAGATAGTCCATTGTTTCTACCACGAAGCTCGCGTCAACCTTGTTCGTAATCTCCTGAATACGCGCTAAAATCTCTGATGCCGACTTGCCCGCCTTTGCCATTTCAGCAGCCTCGAACACCAGCAGGCCTATTCCTGAGGAAAGGTTGCGCGCATCGATTACATACACATTCTCAAACTGCTCTGAAGCTAATAGCGCATTTTGATAGCATGCCGACATATCCGCGCTTATGCAGAAATGAACAACAGCGTCATAGCCTTGCAGCGCATTTTTGAAATGCTCTTCATATTCGAATGTGTTTATAGCGGCTGTCGTACACATTAAGTTGTCCCGCTCGACATACTTGTAAACATCGTCGGGGGACATATCAACGCCGTCCTTATAGCTCTTGTCGCCACAGTTTATTGTAAGCGGCAGCAGCCCGATATTGTATGCTTCGAATATGCTTTGCGGCAAATCGCAGGTACTGTCCGTGCTAATATTTACCATACCAAACTCCTTTCTTAATATAATTACTTAACATATATACTTTTAAGAACCTTTTGTCAAGCGCATTACACTACCTCTATTTGACAGGTGAGCATTACTGACAGCGCTGCGTTATGTCCTTCCTCGGTTATCCCGGCGCAGCAGGAGCTATCAACTATTATTTTATTCTCCGGGAATGCCGCTTTGAGAATCAAAGCGTTTGATATTACGCAAATGTCGGTAGCTATGCCTATTAGCTCTATCTCGGTTTCGGGCTTAATGTGCTTTTTCAATACATCTACGAGTTCGAATGAGCCAAACGCAGGCTTGTCAACAATAAGCGCGTCTTTTTGCATAACCTCCTGCAATTCGGGGGCAATTTCCCAGCCCTTTGTGCCTGAAATGCAATGCTTTACGGGCAAGCTACGACCCTCTTGCGTGTTCATATAATCGTCTGTGTGCGTGTCACGCGTGAACACAACCATGCCATTGTGCGCCTTAATCTTATTACGCGCATTCTCAACAATAGCTTGCGCAGATTTTGAGCCTAACGCGCCGCTGATAAAATCGTTCTGCATATCGATTACTACAAGAATTCCTTTCATAATAACCTCCTAATCAATAAATAGGTGATGACCATGCGAATAGTATTAAATAAGCTATATTGAGCACAGCCATTACGCCGATAACGACTGTTTTATGCTTTTTTGTGCTGAGTATGAGCGCTAATCCTAAGGGAAGCACTGCCGAAGCCATTAAGTAGCGCGGCGCAGATAAAAGCCATGTCGCGCCTATCGTAAACATGAAGTAAACCAAGAAATAGCACAGGTATTTCGCGTTGATTTTCCTGCGGACATACGCTATTGCGCCTAAGCCTCCGAATATCGCGATAAGCTCGGGAAGCCACAGCGCAAAGGCTGTTTTATAGTCCCATATAGCAGAGGAAGAGTTTAGCTCCGCCACCTTGCCGCAGAAGTTGCCTGAAATCATAGCAATTGTTCTCACGAAATAGCCCATCTTCTGCCCCCAATGCTCTCTTTGGAATATCGAGAACTGCAACGGGTTGCCCCATACCTTGTAGTTTATATAGAGATACACCAATAAACCGCTTGATATAAACAGCACGAATAATGCGCTGACAATTAGCTTTGCGTATGAATATCCCGCCTTATATTTCACCTTTTCTATGAGCATTTTTACATACTCTATCCCGACAGGAACCATGAGAAGCAGGCCCGGAGAACGCGTAAATGCCGCCAGAGCGCCGAAAATACCTGCCGCGGCAAAATTGCGCTTCTTTGTGAAGTACAAGCACAGCAAGCACAGGAACATAAACAGCGATTCCGTCATAGCTGCTGTATAGAAAAATGAGCCCATAAGCAAAAATGTGGCAATTACGAAATGCTTGGCTGTTTTATTTGAATATTCATGGCGTACAAGCTCATAGCCTGTAATTGCCATGCCTATTGACGAAGCTATTGATACAATAAGCGCTGATACGAAGTAATCCTTAAACACAAAGGAGAATAATTTTATTACTATCGGATAGAATGGGAAGAACACGATATGGTACATGGGGTCGCCCTCTGTTACATACCAGTTTTCCGCTATGCCTAAGTAGCTTGGCGAATCTATGCCGCACTTTGACCATATCGAATACAGGCTGTCAAAAAAGCCCGTATTTAGCCTGCCGGTCAGCCTTGCAACCGCATAGGCGACAATTAGATTCAACAAGTGAAACACAAGCACGAAGCCGGCAATTTTTGCCCATGCTTTTATTGAGCTGCGCGGCTTTTGCTTTAATAGGAGCGGATTGGTTACAGGCGGCGATGACCAGTATATAATCAGCTTTCGTATGGCTTCATGTAGTATAAGTAAAAACAGTGCCAACGCGATTAGAGCGACAAAAATATCGAACAGCTTATAGCCATTCTTATATAAAAAGAAAAGCGAGAATAGGATTATTATTCCGCTTAGTATCAGATATGCAATATTGTATGTTCTTCGCTCTATTTTCATTTCTTTCAAATTTAGACAACACCAAGCAAGGTACTTTTAATACCCTGCTTGGCAATATCTCATTGAAGCAAATTTAGTCTACATTAAGTGCCAGATCCGCAGAAACATCCATCTTCTCTGCGTACTCTATAACTTCATCTGTAACTACTGTTCCCTGTGCTATAACGACCTTGCCATGCTTGTCGATTATATCAAGAACTACCTTATGACCCAACAGGAACTCTCTCTGCGCCTTAGCATAAGCAGAAAGCTCGGGCTTCTCAGGGGCTTCCTCTGCTTTTTCTTCGACTGCTTCAGCCTTAACCTCTGCGGGCTTTGCTTCAACGGGCTTTACTTCTTCAAGCTTGGTTTCCTCAACTGCTTCTACTTCGGGCTCAAAGTAGAAATCGGGGTCGGGCTGTTCCATAATGTCTAAGAACACAACATCTCTTGCAAGTGTAGCTATAACGCTTGCCAAGTAATCCTTGCCGTTCGCTAAAATCAGGCTGTCAATATCGCCTGTCTTTTCGTCGAACACCATTTCTTTAACATTGGGAAGCACATTGCCAACAACTGAGAGAACCTTAGCGCCCAATATGTCTGAGCCGTACAGTGCTGCTTCCATCTCTTGCAAAAGCTCGGGGCTGTCGAAAAGCTTCTTAACATTCTGAACAGTTGAGGTCATGATATAGTCTGTACCAATACCGGCTATATCTTCAACCGCCAATACACGGAAGCCATATCCTATTTCGTTTTTAAGTATGATGTAGCGCACCTTCTTCGCTTCCGCATCTATAACGAAATCAACGGCTATACCCTGAGTAACACCCTCTTTCATGCCCATTACGGGAAGACCCAATACCTGTTTGGTTTGCTTCATTTTTAATACCTCCTAAATTCGATAAAAAAGTTTTGTATATAAATGCGTATTAACGCAATTATTACGGTGCTTCACCCGGTGCCTGCGGCGGATCCAGCGGAGCAACTGTCGGCTCCGGCTCCGGTGTCGGCTCCGGCTCTCTTGTAGGTTCTATATATGGGGTAGGCGTGGATTCCGGCGTAATGCCTATCTCAACCTCGCCCTGTATCGGTCTGTAATAGCTCGTGCCTATGATTTCCGAGTCTATCAAAATACCATTATAATAGAAATCTCGCCAAACGCAAGTCCTATATCCTTTTCTTGAAACAATTATCACCTTTTTCTGCCCGGGCTTTAGTGTGCTTACATACTTTTTGTAGTCGGGCTGAGGCTCAATAGTTTCCAATATCTCTGAGCGAATATCTATTGTTACGCCCTCCGGCAAGGGCTGACCGTAAATCTCAACATTTAGCTTGTTTGATGCGGACAAGTCGCGCTTTTCAAGCCATGCCGCAATATATATGGGGTAATCGGACATATTCTGTATCTTCAGGTCCTTCTTCGTGTTCCAGTCAAGCGTCGAATCAAGCCCTATTTCCAAGTAATCCGAAGGCCATGAGTGCGGCCAGCGCTCGACTATGTTCATATTAGCCCAAAGCGCAGCGTTATACAGAGTGCCAGACAGCTGACATATGCCGCCGCCAAGGTCGTTTTCAAGGCGCTTACCGTCCATTATTGCGGGTGCGGGGAGAAAGCCCTTATCGGCAGTGCGCTCGCCCACAAGCTCGTTGATTGAGAGAATCTCATTCGGCTGCAGCACAATACCGTTCACATAATTGCACATTAACTGAATATTGTTATTGCGGTTGTAGTTGTTTGAAGTGATTGACGAATACTCCGCAATTTTAACGGTATTTGCCTTCAATTCGCTCAATGTGTATTCGGGGTCATAGGTCGAAGTGATAAGCTCAAAATCGGAAAAGTCGCCCTTAACAAGCCTTTCGCAGAGCTTAACAGCTGTCTGCTCCGCTTCTAATCTAATACCCTTTTTACCGTCTTTATAAGTGAATGTGCGTGTTGCGGCATTGAATATCGCTTCGGCGTTTACCGGCTCTACATTCACGCTCGCACAGGAGTTTTCTATGCTTTGCTGCAAAACATCTAAGTCTATTGTAAGCTCTGTGTTGAGCATATGCGCTTCCTGCGAAGCCTCTTGCGCATAGGGTGAGCTTTGCTTGCCCAGCTTAGCGGCGGAATCTAATACCTCTTCAATATTTGATATAAAGCCAAGCTCTTGACCCTTTAGCGTGAAAGCTTGTCCTGCATATTTGAGTTTCACTGAGATTGCGTTTATGTTCTCAGAGAATCGCTTTTCAAGGAGCACCTTCGCTTCCTGATATGTCATACCGGAAAGCGGAACACCGTCAACAACTATATTTGAGGTAAATACTTGGGAATTTTTCAGGTCGTTCGCTATTGTGGTCAGGCAAACAACAGAAAGCAAGCATACCGCAATCACAATGATTGAGGTATTGACCAAAAACAGCCTTAACTCGCTTTGATGTTTGCGTTCACGCATTCCACAATATTACCTTTTTAACTCCATAAATCTCAGTCTTGATTCAGCCAAAGACTGCTTCTGTTCCTGATTCAGCGTATATTCGCCCGAACGCAGCTTCGATAATAGGTGGTTGAGCTGATTCTCCGCGCGCTCAACATTGCCCTGCAGCACGCATACTTCCAAACGCTTTACCTCGGCGTCAATACGCGACGCGGTATCCTCGCAGCGCTCAATATACGATTCGTACATCTGTTCAGCCAACAAGTACTGCTTTGCCTCTCTGAAGGCCTGTGCCTTCTCTAACATCCTGTTGAGCACAGCTTGCGCCTTCTGCGCCATGCTCTTTTGAGTGATGATGACTTCCTTGCACGCTTTGATGAGCATTTGAAGCTCTTGTATATGCTCTCTGTCGGTGCATTTTTCAAGACAAAGCGTATATACCTGCTCTGCCAGCTCGAAATGACCTGCTTCCTTGTAGGCTTGTGCCTTTTGCAGCGCTCTTTCGAAGAACGGGTCCGCAGGCTTCTCCGCGGGCTTTTCCAAGGCGGGCTTTGCAGCGGCTGCGGGCTTTTCTACCGGTGTTTCGGCTTGCTTTTCCTTTGCGCCTCTCTCTGCAACTACCTTTGCAATCATCTCGGGCGTAGGTATAACAGCCTTTTTATACTCAATAGGCTGAACGCTTACACGCGGTACAACAACCTTGGGTTCTTCAATCTGAGCCTCCTGCGGCTTGCCAAACAGATTTGCAAAAATAGTTTTCAGATTGGTTTGAGAAGCAGGCTTTTGCGTGGCTCCCGCTTCGCAAGATACTGTAGCTTCTGTTTCTTCTGACTTTGTCTTTCTGAAATACATTTTTACTCCTACATATGTTACGGCCAATAGTACCATTATCAGTACACATGAGCCGATTATAGTAACTTTTAACAAGCTTGAGTAAGAGCCGAATTTCTGAGCATTAGAGTACAACAGGAGGAAGCCTAAGCATAGGAATGAAGCAGTCGCCGTAATGACTATACAGGCGATTAAAGACCTTCTATTCACTATAATTGCGACCATTGCGGCAACAACAGCAATGAGCACTATCATAAACTCAAACATATATCAGCACCAATCCTCCGTATGTACTTCTAAGCAATTCTACATTATTGTAAATATGGTATCATTGATTTTTTTATGTGTCAATAAACAATCCCTATTTACTGCCCAATTTTTACAATAATATGGATAAAAAGGGGGCAAATATACCCCCCTTTGAAGCAAGCATTATTCTTCGTCGTCGTCTTCGCGCTTTGCCTGCTCTATAATCTTCTGAGCTATGTTTGCGGGGACCTCCTCATACCTTACAAGCTCAGAGGTGAACGTGCCGCGCGCCTGCGTCATTGAGCGCAGATCCGTCGCATACTTGAACATTTCCGCCAAGGGTGCTTCCGCTTCTACTATCTGACCTCCCTCGGGATGCGGGGACATACCCAGCACGCGACCGCGTCTGCGGCTTATATCGCCCATAATATCGCCTGTGTACTCATTGGGCACATGGATATTGTAACGGTAAATGGGCTCTATCAAAACAGGGTTTGCCTTTGCGCAGCCTGCTTTATATGAAAGCCTTGCAGCAGACTTGAACGCGACTTCCTTTGAGTCAACGGGGTGATACTTGCCGTCATACAATGTAGCCTTCAAGCCCGTCATGGGATAGCCTGCCAATACGCCCCTCTGCATAGCTTCTCTCAAGCCCTTTTCAACAGCGGGTATGAATTCCTTTGGAACAACGCCGCCGACTATTGCGTTCACGAACTCGAATTCGCCATCTGCCAAAGGCTCGAACCTTATTTGAACAACGCCGAACTGACCTGCGCCGCCTGATTGCTTCTTATGCTTACCTTCTGCTTCGGCAGTTGAGCGGATAGTCTCGCGATAGGGAACCTTCGGGTCTGCAAGCTGTGCTTCTACCTTGAACTTGTTTCTCAGCTTTGAGCAGATAACGTCGATATGCTTCTCGCCCATTCCGCGAATAAGCACATCGCCTGTTTCAATGTTCTTCTCTATTGCCATAGCGGGTTCTTCTTCAAGCAGCCTGTTCAAGCCTGCGAAAACCTTGTCCTCCTCGCCCTGCTTCTTAGCGCTTATCGCAAGCGACAGGCAGGGTTCAGGGAACTTCAGCGCGTCGAATTTCACAGGAACGCCGGTGTCTGTCAATGAGTCTCCGGTGTTTGTGAACTGCAGCTTCGCCATAGCGCCTATGTCGCCCGCTGTAATCTTATCTGTATCTATGAGCTTCTTGCCGCGCATTACATATACTGCGCCGGACTTTTCTGACTTCTCAACAGTGGGATTGTATGCCGCCAAGTCCGCACTCAATGTGCCTGAATATACTCTGATTATCGAAATCTTGCCTACGAAGGGGTCCGCAACTGTCTTTATAACTCTTGCCGCTAACTTGCCTTCGGTGTCAATCTTAACCTCAACGGGCTCATTTGTCTTTGCGTTTACAGCGGCGGGAACCTTTGCCATATCCGCTGTGGGCAGATAGTGAATCATGTTGTTCAGCAATGTATTAACGCCCAGGTTAAGCGCTGCGGAGCATACGCATACAGGCACTATTGAGCCTTCGTTAATGCCCTTTGCAAGACCTATCTTCATCTCGTCTGCGGTGAGCTCGCCAGCGTCGAAATACTTTTCCATAAGCTCATCGTCTGCAGCGGCTGCGGCCTCTACCAGCGCTTCATACGCTTCCTCCGCGCTTGCCTTCAAATCGCTTGGAATGTCGACTTCCTTTTCGCCCTTGCCGTCGAACAGGTATGCCTTCATAGCAACTATATCTACATAGCCCTTGAAGTTAGTGCCTTCCATGATGGGAAGCTGAATAGGAACAACGGAGGGACCGAATAATTCCTGACTTGTCTTTACGACCTTTTCGAAGTTCGCATTTTCCTTATCTATTTGGTTTACTACCATCATGTGCGGCTTCTGTTCCTTCTTGCAGGTTAACATCATCTTTTCAGTACCTACTGAGGGGCCTGAAACAGCAGAAGTTACGATAATAGCCGAATCCGTCAACGCCATAGCCTCAATAACCTCGGCAAAAAAGTCGAAATCGCCGGGCGCGTCAACCAGATTTATCTTCGTATCAAGCCATTCTATTGGCGCGACTGCCGCATTTATCGAAATCATGCGCTTAATTTCTTCCGGGTCATAGTCTGTTACTGTTGAGCCGTCTTCCACGCGGCCCATACGATCTGTTACTCCTGCGTTGAAAAGCATTGCCTCAACGAGAGTCGTCTTTCCTTCGCCGCTGTGCCCGAAAACACCGACATTGCGAATTTTGTTTGCCGAATAATTCTTCATAAATTCCCCCTAAATATGGTTATATTGCTACACAGGTCAATATTTGACTTGCGCGTGATGCCATATAGAACACCGTTCCATATTGTAACAGATTTTTTGCCTTTTGTAAAGGAGAAATGCAAAAAAATATGCCGTTAGCACCGTACAAATTTTACCGTATGGGTTTATTTGCACTGTAAATCGTATATATGTTATAATTCAAGGTCGATAAAGCAGTACCGACATATTGAGTAAAGGAGTATCGGTGATGAACACCGTTTTTGCTAAAATAAAATCAGTCGCCAAGCGCGTATATTCCAGTATAAAGAGATTCGTATTAAAAGCAGTTGCGAAAATAAGGAGTATTTCCCGGGAAATATGGTTGAAAATCACCAAGCGCAGCAATGACGACGCGGAGCTTACAAAGCGCTTTGACCGCTCGCTGCTGCAACTGAATGAGGAACAGCACACTATGGAAACGCAGAACACGACACAAACGAAAAAGAAAGCCACTCCACACACAATGTTTAAGAAAAACGACAAGCCGCGTTCATTCGCGCTGAGCGTGCTTTTCACCACCTTGAAGGTCATAGCTGTAATAGTTATTCTCGCAGGCGCAACGGGCATGGGGCTTTTATTGGGCGTCGCTAAGGCGTATATAGACACTACACCTATGCTCGATATATCAAGGCTCACAAGCTCGTCAAAGAACTCATATATATACGATGCTAACGGAGAGCTTATAACGACATTCGCAGGAATGCAGTACAGGGAATGGGCAAGCATAGACGAAATTCCCGATATGCTTAAAAACGCGGTCGTAGCTATTGAGGATGTGCGCTTCTACAAGCATGAGGGTGTTGACTATAAGCGCCTAATATCCGCTGTCGTAAACACATTCAGAAATCAGGATACGCATGGCGGAAGCACAATAACACAGCAGTTAGTAAAGAACACTATTTTGACTGATGTTCAATCCTACAAGCGCAAAATTCAAGAAGCGTACTTAGCTGTTCAGCTTGAAAAAATAACAGACAAGGACGCAATATTAGAGGCGTATCTCAACCAAGTATATTTGGGCGGTTCAAACTATGGCGTGAAATCCGCCGCCAAGGACTATTTCGGCAAGGAGCTGAATGAGCTTACGATAAGAGAATGCGCAATGCTTGCGGGTATGATTCAAAAGCCCAACTCATTCAATCCGCGCCTAAACACCTATGACCGCATAGACCCCGAAACGGGCGAAAACTCTATGTGGCGCACCAATGCAAGAACAGATAATGTGCTTATGATGATGTATAACGCAGGCTTCATAACGCTTGAGCAGAAGAACGCCGCACTCAACGACACAGTAACCATACTTGAGCACTCGAATAAAGAGGGCGTTTATGAAATGGCGTACTTCGTTGAATACGCGCTGTATGATGTAGTAACCAATATGCTGAAGCAGCGCGGGCTTTTGGACACCAAGGCGAACAGAAACATTATTGAAACCGAAATCCGCACAGGCGGCTACAACATATATACGACTCTCGATACGGATATTCAGAGGATTCTTGAATATGAGGTAGAGAATTACGACAACTATCCGGAGCTGAAAAAATCGTCTGCTTCCGTGCTTGAGCAGGAGAACCCCGACGGTTCTATCACGAAGATAATTCAGCCCCAATGCGCCGCGGTAATAATAGATCACAATACGGGCAATATAGTTGCCCTTGTAGGCGGCAGGGATCGCCCCGAACAGCAGAAGGTATGGAACAGGGCGTACATGAGCGCTTTGCAGGTAGGCTCGTCTATAAAGCCTATAGCTGTGTATGGACCTGCGCTTGATATGGGCTTATCGCCTGCAACAATAGCGTATAACATTCCCGGCAGAATAGACGGCTGGAACACCGACAAGGGCTATCCCTCATTGGGTAATACGGAAATAGATGTCGTTACTGTGAGAAGGGGCGTGCGCTCATCTCTGAATGTTGTCGCTGCAAGAATCTTAATGGAGTATGTAGGCATTGAGAAAGCAAAAGAGTATCTAATTAAATTAGGCATTCCCGAGGAAAACATAAATGCCGACGGTCCGGGCCTCGCATTAGGTACAACGGGCATAACTCCTATTCAGATGACGGCCGCCTTCGCTACAATCGCTAACAACGGCGTGTATATTCAGCCGCTATCCTTTACGAAGGTTACCGATTCTAACGGCAGAGTAATATTAGACGCCGCCACCATACGCGAAACGCGCCGCGTGTTCTCGGAATCCACAGCATATCTTTTGGCTGATATGATGAAGGATGTTGTAACCTCGGGCACAGGCACAAGAGCAAGGATTCCGGGAATGACAGTAGCAGGAAAAACAGGTACTAACTCAGATTATTCCTCCGTATGCTTCTCAGGCATTACGCCGTACTATGCTTCTTCCGTATGGATTGGGCATGACTATCCGCAGAATGTATTGAGGAGCGCAGCTTCGGGCGGACGATACGCAGCACCTCTATTCAAGAACTATATGGAGCGCATACACGAGGGCTTAGAGGATAAGCCGATATTAGATGTAACCCCCGAATCGCTGGGCTTGGTGCGCAGAACGGTTTGCTCGGTTTCAGGCTTGCTGGCTACAGACGCTTGCCACGCAGACCCCGACCACAAGCCTATAACCGACTGGTTTACGAAGGAGAATGTTCCTAAGGAAACCTGCAATATGCACATACAGCTTCCCACCTGCACGGAAACAGAGCAAATAGCCACGCCGAACTGTCCTGACACTGTTATTCGCTCATATGTGCTGATACCAAGCACATCGCCGCTTATGCGCTTCAATTTGTCTTACATAAGGGGAATTTTCAAAAACTGCATTTTCACAGATGAACCCATAGATTCCTTCACAGGGGCCGGGCACTTCTGCACCACTCATAAGCAGCAGGGCGACCCCGACGCCGCGCTGAATGAGCTGATAGCCGCAGCACGCGCATTGATAGCAAAGGTTGAGGAGCATATTGCCGACCCCGACAGCGGACTTACCGAGGAGCAGATACGCCTGCTGAACAACGCGATATCAGCACTGAACTCAGCTATTGACAGGCGGAACGATATGGCGATACGCCTGCAAATGCAGCTGTTAATAAATACATTCCTTGAATATACGGGGATAGATTTGAGCTGATAGTTAAACACACAGGTTACGCCGATGAATGAGCTAACGAACGAATTTTCAGAGCTATACGAGCAGGAGCGCAGGCGATTGCGGTCTTTTTACGATAGCTTGGGCGATTATGCCTCTCCCGTATTCGGAGAAGGTGATATAAACTCAAAAATCATGCTTATAGGCGAAGCGCCGGGCAAAAACGAAGCCGAACAGGGCAGGGCATTCGTTGGCAAAGCCGGTAAGCAGCTTAACGAAATGCTTGAATTAGCCAGCCTGAAAAGAGAGCAGCTGTTTATCACAAACGCGGTGAAATTCCGACCAATACGAATTGCGAAAAGCAGCATTTCAAACCGCACGCCGACTGTAAAAGAGATAGACTCCTCATTATATGTTCTAAAAAGAGAGATAGAGCTAATACAGCCAAAATTCGTTATAACATTGGGCAAAACCGCGCTAACTGCTGTTATGAAGCTGACACAAGCGGATTTGTCATTCACCGCGCTTAAAGAAATTCAAGGCGTACCTCACAGCATATGCGCAAATGGGTTTGATTTCATACTGTACCCCATGTACCACCCCGCAAGCGTGATTTACAACCCGGTTTTGAAAGAAGCTATGGAAATGAGCTTGCGCAGGATACCGCAAATATTGGTTCAGTGTGAAGTGTGAAATTATCCGCATTTCTTTCAAGGAAGGCAGTGGGGTGCAGGGGAAAACCCCGTGAACGCTTACGCGCAACATGGAATTGCTTGGCAATGCGGTTGCATTATAAAAACTGACGCGCAATGCGCGTCCCTACAATATAACTCATTCAACGCAAAGCATTGTATTTACTCGCCGCAGGCGTCGTCATACGCGCTCCTCACGCACACTCCACACTCCTCACTCTTTTATAAGAATCGTTTTGTAATTCGTGTAATACACCTTTCCGGGCAGGGCATTGCTTGGCTTTTTCACATATTTTCTTAGCGTATAGTCTATAAACGCCTGACCGCTGTTTTTCTGCGACGAATACTTATACGCCAATCTTGCGGCGAATTCAAGCGTGGTGTCGGGCACCTCTGAATCGTTAGTCTGTATTACCACATGACCGCCGGGAAAGTCCTTTATATGCAGCCATATGTCGTTGGGCTTTGCTAACCTCTGCGTTATGTAGTCATTCTGCTTGTTGTTTTTGCCTACCAACACCGCGAATCCGTCGGGTGAAATCTCTCGGTGTATGTTTAATTCGCTTCTCTGCTGCCTTATCAGCTTGCCGCTCTTGGTTTTTTGCGGGCGAATGTAGTTCAATTCCGCAAGCTCGTCGTGAATCTCTCGTATTTCGTCTAAGCTCTCCGCCATATCGATATTGTTAAGCTGATTGGTGAGGTACTCTAACTCCTCATCAACCTCCTTCAGCATTTTTATAGCGTTTTCCTTAGCCGTTTTCGCCTTGTTATACAGCTTGTAATACCTGTTTGCGTTCTGAACGGGCGTTAATGTTACATCAAACGGAATTTCGACCGGCTCATTTTCTGTATAGTAATTCGGAACTATAATGCTCGCCTGTCCCGCCTTTATCTGATAAAGGTTAGCTGTTATAAGCTCGCCGAAAAGCCTGTATCGCTCCGCCGCCTGCTCTTTGCTTATGGTTTCCTCGTGTATGGCTTTCTTTCTGTAAAGCCTTTCTATATGCCGCTTTATCGTGTTGCGTATTGTGGCGCTTTTGTTTTTAATAAATTCTTCTTTTTCGGTTTTGCTGTAAAACTCGTTAAGCATTTCGCTTGGTGAAGCAAACCGCCTATACAGACGCTCGGGCAATGCCGGCACAAATGGACACATCAGCTTGGGAGACAGCCTGTCCCCTACCTCCTCATAAATTATGCAGGGCGTGAACTGCTCGCTTTTATAAAACTCATACAAGGATTTCGCTAACAGCTCTTTTTCAGATGGAGTAAACTCCTCAATATGCGTCATGTCAATTCCTGTTTTCTCAATGAAAAGCCCTGCTATTACGGGTGCTATTCCGTAAAAGCTGTCGGATAAAAGCCTGTCCGCCCTGCCTTGCGCCGCCTTGCTGAGTACGGATAAGAAATCCTCATACGCACAGACTTTTGGGTCAATTTTCTTGGCTGTGGGGGGAAGCTGGTACTCTATATTCGGCAAAAGCGGGCGCGTCATAGACTGGCTTATGCCTACCCTGCGCAGGCTGTCTATAATAATGCCCTGCTCATTTGTCAATATCACATTTGACTGCCTGCCCATAATCTCGCATATGAGCTTGTAGCTGTTTACCTCGTAAAGCTCGCTCATGGATTCTATTTCGAATACCACAATCCTGTCTGAATTAACCTGATACACAGACTTTATGCGCCCGCCCGTAAGGTGCTTTCTCAAAAGCATGCAGAACATGGGCGCGTCTATGGGATTGGGCTTCTTTACATCGGTTATATGAACGCGGCACCTTTGCGCGTCGGTTGAAATGATTACTAATTTATTGCTTGCCCTTAATCGTATAGACAGCACGATTTCATGCGCTTCGGGCTGATTTATCTTATCTATTCTGCTGTTTATCAGCGTGCTGTTCAGCTCCTTAACACAGGCGCTGAGCGTTAGTCCGTCAATCGTCATCTCTATACATCAACCTTCTAAGTTTTCTTCCGCCGGGTATGAATTCAAGGTCTGCTTTTGAGAATAATCTGAAAGCCACCACGCAAGCTCCATACACAACTACGCCTACCGCGACGGAAGCGAGAGTCGCCAGCATGCCATGCCCTGCTTGTGTAAGCACCCTGTACGCAGCGTAAACGAATATTCCCATAAATAATGAAGCCAATATCGGTTTAATGAACATATCGTAAATATCTATCTTCATACGGGTTACACGCGTCAGCACCCAAACATCCAGCGTTGCCGCCAGCGCGTAGCAGGCAACTGTCGATATAGCCGCGCCCTGAATATTTATTGAAGGGATACGCATTAGAATAATCATGGTTATTACCTTCAGCACTCCGCCCAGGAATAAATTTATAACAGGAACAAGAGGACGGTTAAGCCCTTGCAGAACTCCCGTTACCGCCTGCACTACCGATAAGAAAAGCACTCCTATTGCGGCTGTGCGCATAAGACTTTCGGCGACATCTAATTGCTCGGGCGTCAAATAGCTGAACAGCATGGCTATAATGGGTCTGCCCAAAAGAAACAGCCCGACCGCGCAGGGCAAGCCTATTATTAGCGATAGCTTCAAGCCGGTTTTTGAAGCCGCTACAACCCCGCGTATATCCCTTTTCGCCCTTGCGCCCGATATTGCGGGAACAAGGCTCATGGCCAGCGCAACCGTCAACACAGCCGGCATATTTATCAGCACTGTTACATTGCTTCGCAATATGGCGTAATAGCCCTTCGCGACCTCAAGCGTGAAGCCTGTTTTTGTTAGCGTGTTTATTATCAGGGCACTGTCTGCAATGCCTGTAAGCGGCATTATAGACGCGCCGACGGTTATGGGAATAGCCAATATAAGCAGCGATTGCACTATGCTCTTTCTGCGCTCGGGCTTGAACTTATCAGTCTGCTTTTGCTCTCTGCTTATTTGCGCTTTCTTTATGTTGTAATACCAGATAATAGCTAACAGCGCAATTGCTTCGGAGATTGATACGCCAAGCAAGGCGCCCATCGCGGCATATTCCACGCCCCTTGGCATTAAAGCCCTTGCAAGCGTGAAGCCGAATAGCAGCTTTATTACCTGCTCTATTATCTGTGACAAGGCTGTGCCGCCCATATGCTGCATTCCCTGCAAATATCCCCTGTATGCGCACATTATTGACACGAAGAATAATGCAGGCGATAGGGCTATGAATGAAAGCCTTGCGTCCTTCAAGCCTGAAAGGCTCGCCAATGCGCCCGACAGCAGAAACATTATGGCCGCTGTTGCTATTCCGATTATCACAAGCATTTGGAAGGCTACGCGAAAAACCTTCTTTGCGCCTGAATAGTCGCCCTTTGTTATGCGCTCGGAAACCATTTTTGATATTGCTGTGGGAAGCCCTGCAGACGATATGACCAACAGCCATGAGTAATACGGATAGGCGATTTCGTATAATGACATTCCCTCATTCTGCAATATGCTTGCTAATGGGATTCTGTATACCGCGCCTATTATCTTTGCTAACAGCCCCGCAATGCCTAATACGGCTGCACCCATTACAAATGATTTGGTTTTCTTGGGCTTGCTCTCCACGCACTAATGTCCTTTCAGATGTTACCTTAATACATTATACCAGCAACCTTGTAATTATAACAGTTTTTGTTGCGCCATTCAAATATTTACGATTGTTTTGCTTGACTTTTTCCTGTGAATCAAACTATAATATCTTATTGTATTTTATGCATTTTTTACGTCAATGCGGAAAGGATTTTTTATGAAAAGAAAATTTTTCAAGCTTATCGGTATTTTTTTGCTCACAATTCTGCTTATCGCTTCACTTGCCGCTCCATTAGGCTGCGTGCAGAAGGCGTCAAAGGAATATCTTGAATCTAAGCTCACCGATTCGGTTAACTCGACATTTAAGCAGATTGAAGAAGCGAACGCCGAATTGGAACAGTCTTACCCAGAAGGCTTTTCGACCGATTGCACGATAACTTTTTCAGATGTTTCGTTAGGCGATGAGCAGCTGAACGAGATATTAATCAACCTGCAAATCATATTTGGTCTAAGCACTACAAAAGATGAGAGTCTTATCGGAGTTGAAGTAAGCTACAATAATGAGGAGCCTGTTTCAATAGTTGCTCTCAGCAGCTTGGTTGACAAAATGACAGTAATATCTTCATCTTTGTTCAGGGACACCTATTCTTTTACTTTTGAAGACCTATCAGAGAACACAGACCTTGACTATACTTCTTTGCCCACCGAGCCGATTAACCCCGAGGAAGCAAGAACAGTCGCTAATCATCTCATGGGCATAGTTTTCTTACACATGACAGAGGAGAACCTGACCATTGAGCGCAACGCTGAGGTTACGGTTTTCGAAGAAGCTATGAATGCAGACACCTACACTATATATTTCACCGCTGAGGACTACAAAGCCATTCTTAACGATATGCTTGACTACCTATCAACCGACGAAACCGCGAAAAAAGTAGGCAACGCGCTGTATCCATTTTTCAATGGTTTTTCTTCCAGTAATGACGTAACATGGGATCCGAATTCACCTTATACCGAAGCAAAGCCTAAGCCTGCTGCTAATTATGAAGAAGCGCTTACGAAGGCAAAGGCCAAGGTTGATGAAACCGCAGAGTATTTGGCAGAGGACGACGCGACATTCAGGTTCGCAATCAGCAAGGGCAAAATCGTGTTGTTCGAATTGGTCGAAACAGATGACGATGATTCAACTAACCTGTTGCGCGTGGAGATAGCTTCTGATTCTCAAAAAACACAGTGGCGCTTAACCATTGATGGCGAAGAAGAAGGAACACTTGACTTTATAGACAATAAGTCCGGCACAAAGCATGAGGGCAGCTTTACCGTAAACATGAAGCAGGACGAAATTATTAAAGTCGAGTTCTCATACGACGAGGCGCAAAAGTCAAAGCAGGGCTTATGCTTTGGCAATTACAAGCTTACATTAGATATTGACGGCGACACGCTGACTGCCGATGCTGAAGTAAAGGCCGGCACAAATGGCACAGACATTATTGTAGAGGTTTCAGTTCCTACGAAGGATATTTCGTTCACCATGAACATAGCAATAAGCGACGCGCCTACCAAGTTCGAGGCACCCACAGGCACACCCAAGGATTTCTCGTCATTGAGCGATAAAGAACTGAACGACTTGACAACAGAGGTTATGTTCAAGCTTCTGTCAATTTCTTGGATAAGAGATCTGTTTATGCCTTCCGGCGAGTAAGGTTAAATCACATTATTAGGGCTGCATAAGCGGCCCTTTTTATTTAGGCTAAGCTCACAAAATGCGTTAGCTTACAGAAAAATTGGCACTCTAATATAATAGAAATGTGTAAACGGGTATCTGTTTTTACCCTGTATGCTATTGAGGACAAGTATTTTTTCGCGCCAAGCACCATGCAAATATGTAAAAAATCCCCGCATTTGAGCGGGGAGCTTAGTTTACCAGTATTAAATCAAATAGCGTGTCAATAATCACTACTTAACGGATACCCGCAAGCTGTTGATAGTGCGCATTGTCAATAAATAAAGGCTTGAGCAATGCTTGCAGAATGCCATGCAGGCTTCTCTGTCATTGTCGCTGCAATTCATCGAAGAATACTCCGCAAAAGACAACTCACGCGGGGATTTCTTGAACTCCTCTACAGGACATTCGCCAGCATTGCTGCAAACACCTTCCACGCCGCCGGCGCCCTCTTTTTGCCTCGCCAATTTTGCCTTAGCGCATTGCATAGCTATAACTAAAGCGTCATATGTCTGCTGACCCTGCCATTCTGCAGGCGGTTCAAAGCGAAAACCCCTTGCTTGTAGAAGCTCCGCATCCTCTTGCTCTGCAACAAACAGCGAAAATACATACTTCAGCCTTTGCTCGGGATCAAGCTCTAAAAACTCTTTACTATAGAATAAATATTTACTTATATCATCTTGATTCATTTTTCACCTATTAAGTCTATCTTTAGTATTTGATTCATTTAGCCACCACTAATATTGTACTCCTTGCCAGTTCAACTTTCAACAACGATTAGCAAAATAGTGTAAATATTTGTTTTCTTCACACTTGCGTAGCATGGAATGTTAATAGTAATTTTTCCGTCTTATTTGTTAAAACAATTGTTAAGTTGTGCGACTGTTTGTACCTGCTGTTTTCGATTGAAAGCGATTCTCACGCAAATACGCTTATGCGATTTTTTCAGTGCAGCACCCAGCCCTTGTATTTTGCGCCGGCATCACATATTTTCTTCCTGACTGATTACACCCGATTGGCTTTCCCCAACGCAAAACGACGCATATGCGCCGCTTTGCTGCATTATAAATTGTGTTCTTTGCCAGCACAAACAAACCTCGCAAAAAGGAAGTGTTTTGTGCAGACTGATATAGGAACAGCTACATTCCGGTTAGTATTACTTGTTGACCATGTACTTCAATATGGCGGTTACATCACCGCTATTGACCTTGCCGTCGCCATTGAAGTCCGCTGCCTTCAGTGACGCATCATCAAGCTGCATTGTACCAACCAAGTAGCGCAATATCGCTGTCGCGTCGCCTGTATTTACCTTGCCATCGCCCTGTATATCGCCTAATTGACGGTACATAGCGTAGATGTCCCTGTCCTCAGTAACATTCGTATAGTTGCCGTCCCAGCCTATGAAGGCATAGCCGGCTCTCTGCGGATCTGCGGGCGGTGTCGCGTCCTGACCATGCTCAACTGTTACCTTTGCCAACAGCTTTCCGTCATAATCTAAGAACCTGACGGTGTGCGTTTGTGCTGCCTGCGATTCGAATGTGCAGCCGTAAGTCTTAACATTCAGCTCAGTGTAGGTATCTTCCATAATAAGCTCATTGCAAAGCAGATCGAACGCAACCACATCGAACTGCTTGGCTATTGAGAATGAAACAGTCATTATAGTTCCGCCCTGTATTATGGCTTCTGTGTTTGCAAAGCCGAATTTGAATTCGCCCGGCGTGCCTGTTGATGAGTTAGGCGGATTCGCCATTACCAAGCCCAGCGAAATTGCGGTGAGCGTGTGCTTTGTGTAGTCTAAAACTTCGTCGTTGAATAATAACACGAGCACGCCGCTTGCCGCCTGCGAGTTTTCGCTTATTACTATATCGACATTTACAAGCCCGTTTTTGTAGTACGCATTTGTGGTAAATGTTACTACGCTACCGGGATTGACTATCTCGTTATAATAAAAAGTGCAGCCGAAGGTTTTGAACGGAATTTGCGTCGTTGTATCGGTTGCAACTAATTCTAAGCAGCTCAATTCAAAGTCTGTTTTATCAAAAGCCTTCAAGTGTGAAAAGGAAATAGTCATAATAACGCCGCCATCAACTATTTCCTCTGTGTTAGCGAATGAGAAGCGGAATTCACCGGGAACGCCTGTTGAACTGTCCGGCGCATTTACAACTACAAGTCCTAAGTTTACAGCTGTTTTCGCGTATTTCGAATATTTGAGCAAGTTCGAGTCGTATTTCAAAACTAACGCGCCGCTTGCGGCTCTTGAATCAGGGCTGATTGTAATATCTACATTTATAAGCCCATTCTTATAGTACGCATTCGAATTGAATATTACCGTGCTGTAAGACGAAGCAATTGCATTATGCGGCAATAGCATTGCAGCAAACAATACTGCAAGCGCAAAAGCAAAAAATCTTTTCATCGTTTCTTCCTCCGTATCCTTAAAATAAGCGTAGGAGTTTAACCCAAGCCTTACGCGGCATTGAACTAAACTCCTTATCGCACTCTCTAAAATCTAATGGTCTTTAATTAGTTACCGCTTACCATGAACCTCAATATAGAGGTTGCGTCACCTGTGTTAACCTCGCCGTCCTGGTTGAAGTCAGCTGCTACTAATGCATCACCGCTCAAGGGGTTAGCACCAGTCATGTGACGGAGAACTGCAACTGCGTCGCCCGAGTTAACAATACCGTCCTGGTTAGCGTCACCAATCAATACGCTGGGACCATAACCGTCGGTTGTGAGTGTGAACTCAGCAGCAATGTAGTACCAGTCAGGGCTGCCGCCGCCATAGTGGTAAACTTCTTCATGCTCAGATACTGTCCAACCAGCTTTGAACCAGCCGTTTGAATCGTGCATGAGTGTGCACTCTCTGTTGCTGCCGTCGAACTTGGGATTCTTGCCCAATGTTACATCGGTGTTGAGAATGCCTGTTGACCACATAGCTATTGAGTATGAGCCTTGCAAGCCTGTTGCAACACACTTGAATGTCTTGCAGTATACATGGATAGGAGCATTATCGAACAATGCGCCGAGAGGACCTTCAATTGTCAAGCTATCACCTGTGAAGTAGATACCTGCATTGTAGCCTTCGTAGTTGTACATTGTGTAGTTGATAAGGCCATAATCCTTAATTGAGCTGTTGCCATTTGATTCAATTGTTACAGATGCCCAGCTGTTGGAGATCCAAATTGAACCGATCTTAGCATTATCGAGTGTAATGTATGCGCCGTCATAAACATCGCAGAATACATCTTCGTTAGTGCCCTTGATT
>FZPS01000066.1_pt121 | contig 38383 bp, 31 predicted proteins | sample 1817821 | NCBI WGS metagenome assembly FZPS01 (sample SAMEA104158645, study PRJEB21678) | metagenome | place: Germany | collected 2015-04-21 | reverse complement strand
GAGACTCTTCAATCTGCCGAGCAGATGGAGGCTTTGCGCAAGAGCAATCCTCTGTTGGCGCGCCTCAACCCGCCCCCATATCAGGGCTCCAGCATAGTAGGTATCAGTCACTACAGTGATACGGCTGAGGTTAACCGTATGCTTGAAATGCCCGAGGTTGCAACTTTGCTGCCACGTGACTTGAAACTTTTCTGGGATGTCAAGGCGTTCGACGAGAATGAACAATATTTTGAACTTCATGCAATTAAGGTTACCACAAAAAATGGTCAGCCTGCATTAACCGGTGATGTTGTATCGGACTCAAAGGCCGACTTTGATCAACATGGCAATCCCTCAGTCAGCATGACCATGAATACCGAGGGCGCACGTCGCTGGGCAACTATTACTAAGCAGAATGTCGGCCGTCCCATAGCAATCGTACTTGACGGTTACGTATATAGCGCACCTAACGTGAGTCAGGAGATTACCGGTGGCAGTTCACAGATTACGGGTAATTTTACGGTTGAAGATACTCAAGACCTTGCCAATGTACTCAAGTCCGGTAAGATGGCTGCTCCGGTGCGTATCGTACAGGAGGATATTGTAGGTCCGTCACTTGGTCAGGAATCAATTAAGAAGGGTTTTACCTCTTTTATAATTGCTTTCATCATACTGATGATCTATATGTGCTCCATCTATGGAATCATTCCGGGTATGATTGCAAACGGTGCGCTTCTGCTCAACCTCTTTTTTACACTGGGTATTCTGGCGTCGTTCCAGGCAGCCCTTACCATGTCAGGTGTTGCGGGTATTGTGCTTACCTTGGGTATGGCGGTCGATGCCAACGTGCTTATTTATGAACGCACCAAAGAGGAACTGCGTATAGGAAAGAGTGTTCAGAATGCACTTTTTGACGGTTACAAGAACGCCTTCTCGGCCATCTTTGACTCTAATTTTACCTCTATAATCACCGGTATCATTCTGTTCTATTTTGGTACGGGACCTATCCGCGGATTTGCTACCACCTTGATCATAGGTATTTTATGTTCATTCTTCACAGCAGTATTCCTAACACGTGTTGTCTATGAACACTTCCTTGAGAGGGGCAAACTGCATAATCTGACATTTGTTACAGGTTTTTCCAAAAACCTTATGCAGAACACCAATTTCAGATTCATGGAGAACGCAAAAAAGGCATTCATTGTATTTGGAGTCATTATTGTAGTCTGTATAACAACCGTTTCCGTACACGGACTCAGCAAGAGTCTCGGTATTGATTTTACCGGAGGCCGTAACTTTGTGGTACAGTTTGAAGAGCCTGTCGAGCCTGAGGAGATCCGATCAATCCTTAATGATGTGATTACCGAGGACAATGTTCAGGCCATAGCTTTGGGTACTGATCACAAGACAATCCGTATCTCAACCAACTACCGTATTGAGGAGGAATCGGATGATATTGATGCTGAAATAGAAGAGTTTCTCTATACATCACTTAAAGATGCAGGTAAGCTTGATCCCAACTTGACTCTGGCTACCTTTATCGATCGTGAAAACCGCGAAGGAGGTTCAATTATCAGTTCGCAGAAAGTTGGACCCTCAATTGCCGAGGATATCACACGCGGTGCTGTAATATCAGTAATTTTGGCATTGATAGCTATTTTCCTCTATATTTTGGTACGTTTCCGTAATGTTGCATATTCGGTAGGAGCTCTTGTGGCACTCACCTCAGATGCTCTTATTATAATAGGAGTCTATGCGGCATGTTGGGGTTGGATGCCGTTCACGCTTGAGATAGATCAGACATTCATAGGTGCCGTTCTGACAGCTATCGGTTACTCGATCAACGATAAGGTGGTCATATTTGACCGTATGCGTGAATATACGGGAATTTACCCCAAGCGTAATCGTAAAGAATTGTTTAATAGTGCTTTGAATACTACGCTGGCACGAACAATCAATACTGCAGTAAGTACATTGATCGTTTTGCTGGCCATATTCTTCCTAGGTGGAGACAGCATACGCGGCTTCTCTTTCGCAATGATCCTGGGTGTAGTATTCGGCACATTCTCGTCGCTGTTTGTGGCCGCCCCCACTGCTTATATGGTTATGAAGAGATCTAAGAAGTATGCTCTTGTTACTAACAAGGCTTAAAGCATGGAGGTGAATCTGATATCTAAAAGAAGAGGGGTCTGCAATTTTAATGCAGACCCCTCTTCTTTTAGATATTCGCACTGTATTATCATCGACAGTTACGATTCTTGTCTGTTCCCGTTTTCACATAGATTTTGAGATTCGGTAAAAGGATTATTCTACCTCCCAAGTGTCATTGGTCTCAAGCAGTTCCGCAAAATTGTGGTATTTTTTGGATGCTTTAACCTCCTCAATCTGGGCTGAAACAGCCTCGTCATAGGTGGGAGCCTCAACATCGCGTATAACACCCAGAGCAATCGGGAAACCATCGCCTTCGCCCATAAGAGCCAGCTTGAGCTGCATTGTGTTATCCCGGCAATGGGCATCATGCACTAAAATATCCTTCAGGGTAATACCGTTTTCGCCTATCTTAACCATCTTCAGACCGAATCCTTCCTGAACCAGTCCGAACTCACTGTTTTCACCGAACACAAGCGGCTCGCCATGCTTCACGTAGATGGCGTTTTTGGCACGCCCCTCCTTGGTATAGACTGCATCATAAGTACCGTTGTTGAAAATCACGCAGTTTTGCAGGATTTCACATACCGATGCTCCCTTGTGGTTATGGGCAGCCTTGAGTATCTCCACTGTTCCGGGACTGTCATTAGCTACGGCCCGGGCGAAGAAGTGGCCGCGTGCGCCAAAGCAGAGCTCTGCAGGACGGAAAGGGTCCTCAACAGTTCCGTAGGGGCTGGAGTTGCTCACAAATCCGCGGGGTGAGGTGGGTGAATATTGCCCTTTGGTCAGTCCGTATATGCGGTTGTTGAGCAGAACCATATTCAGATTTATGTTACGGCGGTTTGCATGTATGAAGTGATTGCCGCCTATGGCCAGTCCGTCACCGTCGCCGGAGACTTGCCATACGGTCAGGTCGGGGTTTGCCACCTTACAGCCGGTAGCTATGGCTGCGGCGCGTCCGTGTATGGTGTTCATGCCGTAGGTAGCCATATAGTGAGGCAGACGGCTTGAACAGCCTATTCCCGATATAACCACTGTATTGTGCGGGGCAACTCCGATTTCGGCCATAGCTTTGTGCAGTGAAGCCAGAAAGAAGTGGTCACCGCATCCGGGGCACCAGCGGGGCTGTCCTTTTTTAAAATCCTGTGATGTATATTCCATAATCTTGTCCTTTTCTTATTTGAGAATATCGTTGAAAGCCTTGACCAGTTCGTTTACAACGAAGGGCTGGCCTTTCACCTGATTGAATTGATAGGGAACGAATCCGTCCACCTTCATGCGCAGGAATGCGGCAAGCTGACCCATGTTCTGTTCGGCCACTACCACCTTCTTATATCTGTTCAGAACATCGGCAGTATTCTTAGGCAGCGGATTGATGAACTTAAAGTGAGCCAGAGCCACCTTTTTGCCCTGAGCACGCAACACATCCATAGCGGCCCGCAGATGTCCGTATGTTCCGCCGAATCCCACAATCAGCAGGTCTGCATCGGCTTCATCGCCCAGAACTTCAAGGTTAGGCACCTTGATATTATCAATTTTTTGCTTGCGCAGACGTGTCATAAGGTCATGATTTTCGGGATTGGTGCTTATAGCGCCAGTCTTGTTGTCTTTTTCCAGACCGCCCAGAATATGGGTAAATCCTTCACGTCCGGGAAGAGCCCAGTAACGGGTACCGTTCTCTTTGCGCATATAGGGTGTCCATTCGCCTTTGAGCTCTTCGGGAACATAGGGCGGGTTGATGGCGGGATAGTCATCCAGATTGGGCAGCTTGAATGCGGCTGAACCGTTGGCCACGAAAGCGTCGGAAAGAAGTACCACGGGGGTCATATGCTCTAAAGCTATCTTACAGGCTTGGAAAGCAGCGTCAAAGCAATCCACAGGCGATATGGCGGCAATGACAGGCATAGGGCTCTCTCCGTTCCGTCCGAAGAGAACCTGCAGCAGGTCTGTCTGTTCCGATTTGGTAGGAAGTCCCGTAGCCGGACCTCCTCGCTGAACATCGAGTACCACGAGAGGCAGCTCCATAATAACTGCAAGGTTCATGGCCTCGGACTTAAGACAGATACCCGGACCTGAGGTCGATGTCACGCCCAGAGCACCTGCAAATGATGCACCCAAGGCCGATGAACAACCCGCTATCTCATCCTCGCACTGTACCGTGGTCACGCCAAGCGACTTGTGCTTGGAGAGCTCATGCAGAACGTCGGTAGCAGGGGTAATGGGATATGAGCCCAGATAGAGTTTCAGACCGGCCTTTTCGGCGGCGGCTATGAAACCGTATGCGGTAGCTTTATTGCCCGTAATCTCCATATAGCGGCCGGGTTCCCTTGTCTTGGATTCTATTCTGTAAACATTGGCGGCGCTGCTATGGGTATTGTGACCGTAGTCATAACCGGCCTGAATAATCCTGATATTGGCCTCGACCAGTCCCGGTTTTTTGCCGAATTTTTTACGTAGGTAGTTAAACGCTATCTCCAGGTCACGGCTATAAAGCCAGCAGACTAAACCCAGTGCAAACATATTACGGCATTTTAGTACCGTTTTGGCATCTAAATCCATATCGGCAACGGCATCCTTGACCATCTGAGTAAGCGGACATGCTATAACACGATCCGGATCCACACCCAACTCGGCAAGTGGATCATCGGTTTTAAAAGCGGCTTTTTCAAGATCGGATTTCCTGAAGGCGTCGGTGTCAATGATTATTGTGGCATTAGGCTTGGCATACTTGAGCTGAGTCTTGAGCGCAGCGGCGTTCATGGCCACCAGCACATCACATTCATCACCCGGCGTATATACCTTGTCTGCACCGATATGCACTTGAAATCCGGATACGCCGGTCAGGGAGCCTTGCGGGGCGCGGATATCTGCAGGATAGTCCGGGAAGGTACTTATGCTGTTCCCGACCGTAGCCGAAACAGCCGAAAAGATATTGCCGGCAAGCTGCATTCCGTCACCCGAATCGCCTGAAAAGCGTACAACAACCTTATCCAAATCTTTAACTGTCATATTTTGTATAGTGTTGATTGTTTTTGTTCTGTATTGATAGTTCTGTTGTATTAGTATTAAAACGGCGCAAAATTATAAGAATATTCCAGCCGATGTATAGTTTTCTTAGTACCTCCGCTGGGTACTTAATATATTTTGCAATGCATTGTAAATCAATATATTATGATGTTATAACTCCCTCTGGGTTGCCCAAAAGTTGGATAAAAGAACATGGATAGTACTTTTTAAGGCAAAAAGCAGGGGTAAAAAAGAGTTGGCGGGAGTCATGCACTCTCACCAACCCACCCATGAATGTTGAGCTATGATTACTCTTCATTCGGCAAAGTTAGTAATTTATCTGAAATACCTTATAGCTTGCATTACTTTTTTATCCAATTCCTCTATCTCTTCTGAGGGATATAATGCAAACTGATGAACGCTTGCCTTATTTATTCTATCTCTCATGTTAAAGGCTTTTTGACGGGATATAGAACCTTTCTTTTGTAATATAGTGATGTGATTTACTAATTCATTGAAGCCACCAAAACGCTGGGCTAATGCTACAATCCCGCAGGTGTATAAGTCTTCCTTAGTACTTATATGAGTGAGGTCTATTGGCTGCTCATTGATTTTCTTTATTCTCTGATATTGAGCATACCACCGCTTTAAAACATCTATATAAAACCCTTCATCATACAACATGTATGCTGTAACCTCAGACCTGTTTAATTGGCGGGGGATGTCTTTTAAATATCTTTGCTCATACCTTAAAACATTTCTTCCTACAAACATTTCTGGTATGGGTTGCCGGCTCTTTTTTTGTTCTTTTACCTTATCATAAAAACATAACCGCCCACCACTATAATGGTAATATAGTGCATCCGGCTCTTTTAATGGTGGCTTACCTTGTAATGTGCCCAAATGACATGTATAGGCACATACAGGATGTTTTAATATAAAGTTGTTAGCAACATCTAAGCGGGTTACTTGTGCTTTGTCCATCGGTAAATGTAAAGTGTCAGATAGCCGCTCTATGGCTTCTTCTGCACTCTTTCTACTCATTATCTGCATATTATCACCCAAAAACCACTTACATAAACTGCCCCCTTTGATATTGAGGGAATATGGACTTACTAATACAAGCAAATTGTCTATATTCCCTCTTATTGACTCAACACCATTGGGATGCAGGGTTTCAGTTATATGCTTAAGGTAATATGGAGCTTCAGCAAACAAATCAGTATTGGGAACATCTGCTTGTTTCAACCGCAAGTTAATAGTGTCATACATGATAGTAATGTCATGAAAACAATGACAAATATTGCTTACTATAGAGTAACATCAAATTTTGCTCTCTCTGAGCTTTTGTTCTGAGCTCTTCCATTTCCTCTAAAAGCCGCCCATCACAAACCAAATCAAATACCGCATTAGCATGTGAAGCTTTGCCCCTTGCAATAAAGATTTCCAAGCTTCCGCCTTGCTTAATTGCTCCGTTTATTCTGGTCATTTGAGGTTTCATTATTAGTAAATCCTGAGTTCCGGAAACATCACCATAAGCCCATGAGCTCTGAAGGTCTGGTGTAAATATACTTGTCAAATGTCTTCCGCCCATACTGATAGTGTAATCGGCTTGCCTTTGTATGCGGCGTCCAATTCTACCATTGTTTGGGCAAACATATAGCACTAAATCCCCTATCATTGTCGCTTCTGCTGTGGCTGTGGGCTTTGTGTTCTTAACTGCTCTCTTCTCTTCAAACTCCTGGTAACTTCTTGTTGACAGGGTGCAAACCATCCTTGTTTTGGTAACATCGGTTACCTTTTCAAAAAGGTAAAAATCTGTGAATATCATAGCTCATGGATTTTAGTGGTTATTAGCTCTCTGTTCCAACTCTTCATTTGTTGCAACTCTGCATGATTGCAACCACTTTATTAATTCCTCTCGGTTAAAATAAATCATTTTTCCCGTTGGGCTTTTGAAGTGTGGAATTTTCCTTGATGATGTTAAAAAATATACATGGCTTTCTGATACTCCCATGTACTGTGCTGCCTCTCTGAGAGTCAACACCTCTTTGTTTTTGAATTGTAGTTCTTTCATATCTGTATTATTTTGTTTAAATTTTTTACTAAATATGATTAGAACACAAAGAAATTAAAAATAAATTGATAAAAGGCAACAAATCATTGGTAATCTTACAAATTTTTTGAATTTTTTTTTGAACTTTGATTTAGCGGGGGCTTTTGATAATGTCAAATATTCTTGTATCTTATTGAATATCTGCCTGTTAGCCTTGTATTGCGTGTGTCTTTCGGTTTTTGGACATAATGCTTAAAAAAATAAGCTTTTTATCGCAAGTCAGTAAAAACCGGTTATTTTGGAGTGTTTTTTCATGTTCTATCCCCTCCGCTGTGTTTTAAGGTATTCTTAGACGAAATTATATATCTATCATCCGTATCATTAACCCTGAGTATAAATTCATGCCTCTGGGCTGCTGTTATTGCCCATTCACATATTTTGTCCTTCCATTTATCGCTAAAGTGTTTTAAGCTACTGTGTTTTAGATAGTATTCTAAATCTGCTATCTCAAATTCAATCATTCCAATCAGGCTAAAAAAAGACTCTACCCATGCCCTAACATCCGGTATTCCATATCCCACTTGGAGGGTAATTTCTTCTGAGTCTGTGTATATGCCTCTTTTATTTCTTATTATCATATTGTTTTTTTATTAAAGAAGCTTTGGCGGGTTTTTTCCCCACCAAAACCCAAACTATTAACAAAAAGCATCCACTAAGGCCTTAGTGTGTTTCTCTTCTTCTGCTTGTTGCTTATTCAGCCTATCAATATATGCTTTGGCATCAAATACATTATTTCCCTCTTTAACTCCCGCTTTGGCGGCCATTGCCTTTAACTGTTCCTGCTCCTGCTCACTGAGGTTTGCAATATCTGAAAGTGTAAATTTATACATAATCCTATTTTATTTGTGTTTATACTAAAAGCAAGCCATCCGGGTGCTTCTCATTATTCTGCAGCCCATATTTTGAACCAAACTTAACAGTTCCATCCACCCATGCATCAAGAAATATAGATAAGGGCATAGCCTGAAAGGTGGTTATGGGTTGGCTCTTTACCTTGTGTTCATCCTCCCATTTTCTTAGTTTATCCACCTCATTAAGTATGTTTGCTATCATAGCCCATTGCTCTTTTGCCTCTTCCGGTACTTCATGTGTGGCTTTAGCTGTAACAATACCCTCAATATCCTTTGTGTATATTGTATCAATGTTACTTTCATAGGCTATGTTATCCCTTCCCACATCATCAATATATGCATTTATCGCTCTGATATACATATTTGCCATATTCCTTTTTAAGTTCCATTGCTGTTTTAGCCGGGTTCTTTCTTCTTGGGGCAAATAGTTTTGGGCATCAATTAGAGCATGTTTACTCTGCACAATCTCATCTATCCACTCTGAGCTTAGTTTATCCCATGCCGGTAATTCTGGCAGGTCTGGGATGTTCTTTAAGTGTTCTAATGCCTTTTGAGCATTTTTTTGTAACTGCCTTATCTGGGCATCCATTTGGGCTTTTTCACGCCCTAAAACCCACTTTGCGGGGAGTTTCATTGTTATTTCCATATTACTGATATTATTATATCAAAGATACAACAAACCCCTGTATCATAATACTTTAATTTGCGGTTTTTGAACCCTAAACCGTAAGATTACCAAAATGGCCGGGATTTCTGAAAAATCAAATAATCTCGGCCAAAGGTCACTATGCATTCCCACCCTCCAAAGATAGGGGTGTGGTGCTTCATTCAAAAAATGGTTCCATCAAATCTAATAACTCCTTATGTCTGGACATAAAGCCGGGCAGTGTTAACAGTTCAATGTCATTCTCTCCCGCTTGTAAATAACTGAGTTCTACCAATGCTCTTGCTAATTCATCAAGGGCTTGTTCTTTTGTTCCATATTGGATTTTTAAATACTCTCTAAGCTTCTGTTCCTGTTCCATAGTCTTTTTGTTTTATTAGTTAGTTTAACAACTCTTCAAATCGGTTCATAGCGGTTTTTTTCTGTTCATTGGCTACATGTGCATATATTTGTGTATGAACTAAGCTACTATGCCCCAACATCTCTTGTGTTGCCCTTATCGGTGCATTTGCAGCCATTATAGTTCCAAAGGTGTGCCTTGCACAATGCCATGTTATATGTTTGTCTATCCCGGCTTTCTCAGTCCATGTTTTAAGGGCTTTTAAACACATTGTATGGCTTGGAAGGCTAAACACATTATCCGTCTTCTCTTTGCCCTCTAAACGGGCTCTAATCATGCTTAACAGGCTATCTGAAAGGGGTAATGTTACCTTACTATGGCTACTGCGCCCCTTTGTCTTGTTCTGCTCATAGGTCAGCCATTTGTTGGATATGTCTATTCCTTCAAATGTTAGGGTTTTAACATCGCAAAACCTCATTCCTGTAAGAATACAAAAAATAAAAGCATCTCTTACCTCTATATTCTGCTTGGGGTAGGTTGTGGCTATTAATTGTTTTATTTCATCCGGACTAAGGACTGCCTTTGTTATTATTCCCCTGTCTATTTTTATGGATATTGTCTTGCCCCCTGCATCCCTAAATGGGCTATCAGCATTTAAGTTGTTTTCAAAAGCGCAAGCCCTATACACCTTTTTAAACCTCTGAAACACACTTTTAGCGCCCTCTCCTTTGCTCCTGCTCTGTAGGTATTCAACAAAAGCCTCCATCATATCACTATTTATATGGGTGGGCTTAATGGAGTGGGCATATATGTTATATTCTGGGGTATCATTTAGAAAGTCAACAAACCTCCGGCGGGCCATACTAATCATTTTGATGTCCTTTTTGGTGTACTCCTGCTCATACTTTGTAAAGTAATCAAGGAAGTTAACATCTACTTTTTTAGGAATCCTGTAGCCTTTTTCTTTATCTAACAACTGTTGTGCTTTTTCAAACCTTATCTTCTTGGCAAGCTCTATAGTTTCTCCGTTCTCGCTCCTCTGTATTGGTGTGCGGGGTTTGCTCCATAAGTATAAATCGAGTTTTTCTCTCTTTCTAAGTTTCTTTGGCTTACCATCGGTTCCTATATTAGTTCCAAAGTAATAATCTAGAAATAAACTATCTTTGCCATCTTTCAAAACTTTGGCTCCCAATCTGGGATTATCCCCATGTGCATTATCAATATAATAGCATTTGCCGGGTACCTTGTCTTTTGTCTTCATAGCTCTTTTTTTAAAGTTCATTCGGGCATTCAAATATACATATTATTTTCCTCTGGGTTGCCCAAAAGTTGGAAATAATTTTATAAAAAGAACAGAAAAGAAGAATTAAAAGAAAAACCCAATGTTGTAAAGAACTGATAAACTGCGGTTTTATTTACTTTTTTTTGTTGTTGTTTTCCATGTTTAGTACCTCCGCTGGGAATCGAACCCAAATTTAAAGTTTAGGAAACTTTCGTTCTATCCATTGAACTACAGAGGCATCTATTGTAAATCGGCGGCAAATATAGCGAATTTTCCGAAGAAATGGTTAAGTTTGCAGGAACCAAATTCCGCAGACAATGAAAATGAGACTTATTGTGGCTATGCTTGCCGTTTCATTGGCAGCACAGGCCAAAACCGCTGACAAGCCAAGCTATCCGATCAGCAATGTTCCGTTTACGTCGGTCAAGGTTAATTCCGACAGTTTCTGGGGTGAAAGAATCCGCCAGAGCCGTGAGGTGACCATTCCGCTGGCATTCAGCAAGTGTGAGGAGACAGACCGATACACTAACTTTGAAAATGCGGCTGCAAAGATGGCTGAGACGGCCCGTGGAGATAATTCCAGTGACTACAGACCCACGCAGTTTCCGTTTGACGACACAGACGTGTACAAGACAATCGAGGGTGCGAGCTATCTGCTCCAGACATATCCCGATGCCGGACTGGAGGCATACATTGACAGCGTGCTTGACATTGTGGCATCGGCCCAGGAACCCGACGGATACCTGTATACCGCACGCACAATGAACCCGGCGCATCCGCATGCATGGTCCGGCGCTACCCGATGGGCAGGCGAAGAGACCGGAAGCCATGAGCTGTATAACCTTGGCCATATGATTGAGGGTGCAATTGCACACTATCAGGCTACCGGAAGCCGCAAGTTCCTTGACATTGCTATCCGCTACGCCGACTGCGTATGCCGTGAGATAGGTTACGGTGAGGGCCAAAAGGTGTTGGTTCCGGGCCATCAGATTGCTGAGATGGCGCTGGCCAAACTCTATCTGTTGACTGGTGAAAAGAAGTACCTTGATGAGGCCAAGCTCTTCCTTGACAACAAGGGCAAGACCGCCCGCAAGGACAAGTATGACCAGTCACATCTGCCCGTGATTGAACAGGATGAGGCTGTGGGCCATTCGGTACGCGCAGGATACATGTACTCAGGCATGGCCGACGTGGCTGCTCTGACGGGTGACCAGTCATACGTGACAGCCATTGACCGCATTTGGGAAAATATGGTGGGCAAGAAGATGTATCTTACGGGAGGCATCGGCTCAACCGGAGGCAGTGAGGGATTCACAGAGAACTATGACCTGCCCAACATGACCGGCTACTGCGAGACCTGTGCGGCCATTGCAAACGTGTATATGAACCACCGCATGTTCCTGCTGCACGGAGAGGCCAAATATATTGATGTCCTTGAGCGTGCGTTATATAATGGCGTTATCAGCGGTGTGAGCCTTGACGGCGGCACATTCTTCTATCCTAATCCGCTTGAGAGCCACGGCCAGCACCAGCGTCAGGCATGGTTCGGCTGCGCATGCTGCCCCAGCAACATCTGCCGCTTCATCCCTTCGGTTCCCGGCTACGCTTACGCCATCAAGGACAACCGTCTGTATGTGAATCTGTTCATGTCAGGCACGCTTGAGACAGAGATCGGCGGCAAGGCACTGAAGCTTTCGCAGACCACTGCCTATCCGCAGAGCGGCAACATTGAAATAATTATAGACAAGGCTCCTGCAAAGGAATTTGCTTTGTTCGTGCGCATACCCGGATGGGTTGAGAACCGCGTGCTTTCAACTGACGGATACAAAACCACTCCCGATGACCTCTACTCATACGCAGACGGCAAGGATCCTGAATACGCCATCACACTGAACGGCCGGGAAGTTGACAAATCAAAGAGGCAGGACGGCTATCAGGTCATTGAGCGTAAGTGGAAGAAGGGTGACATTGTGGAGATCCGTTTTGACATGGAAACCCGTATTGTTGAGGCCAATGACCTGGTGCGTGAAGACCGCGGCAAAATTGCCGTTGAACGCGGACCGCTGGTATACTGCGCAGAGTGGGCTGATAACGATTTCAATGTGCTCAACACATCGGTCTCAACCGCTGCAGTGTTTGATGTGGTCCCCGCCGGTTTGACAGTTGAGGGACGTGACTACAAATTCTACGCTCTTGAAACCGATGCCATAGAAAACTACACAGGCAACTCCCAGCATGTCCGTAACGTGCGCCTGCGCCTGATCCCGTACTATGCATGGGCTCACCGCGGCAACGGAAACATGGTAGTCTGGCTGACCAGGAACAATCCCAGACCCATGAACAGAATGAGAAGTAACCGATAATAACCTATCAATATGAAGAAAACTACAGTAATTCTGGCACTTTTGGCTATGGTCAGCGTGCCCGCAATTGTGAACGCCCAGCCCAGGACAAGACAGCCGCAGCAGCCCATGAAGTGGGAGGGCCTGGCTGACACACCCCAGATGGGATGGAACAGTTGGAACAAGTTCGGACAGAACATCAGTGAGGAACTTATCAAGCAGCAGGCCGATGCCATGGTTGCAGAGGGTCTTGTCGATGCCGGCTACATTTACCTGAACATTGATGACTGCTGGCATGGAGAACGTGACGCTGACGGCTTCGTGCAGCCCGATCCCAGGACTTTTCCCTCAGGCATGCATGCCCTGTCTGATTATGTTCATGCCCGGGGAATGAAGATCGGCATCTATTCCGATGCCGGTCGCCGCACCTGTGCAGGACGTACAGGCAGCTATGGCCATGAGTATCAGGATGCCTTGCAGTATGCCCGCTGGGGGATTGACTACCTGAAATATGACTGGTGCAACACTGAGAACATAAATCCGAGGGGTGCATACACATTGATGCGTGATGCTCTGCGTGCAGCCGGCCGTCCCATTTTTTTCAGCATGTGCGAGTGGGGCACCAACCAGCCCTGGGAATGGGCAGCAGATGTTGCCCATTCATGGCGTACCACCGGTGATATCACAGCCCGCTTCAGCGGAAACGCCCCTCAGCGTGGATGGGGTCAGAGCGTGCTCCAGATCATTGACCAGAACGCCCCCCTGCGTAAGTATGCAGGCCCCGGCCACTGGAATGATCCCGACATGCTTGAGGTCGGCAACGGCATGAGCGTCAATGAGGACCGCGCACACTTCACAATGTGGTGCATGATGGCCGCTCCGCTCATCCTTGGCAATGACCTTTCCAATATGACCGATGAGACCCGCGCTATTATTTTGAATAAGGAGGTGATTGCAATTGACCAGGACAGACTTGGTGTTCAGGGTCTCCGCTACAAGTCGGAGAATGATATTGAGTACTGGTTCAAGCCTCTTGTTGACGGAGACTGGGCATTCTGCATTCTGAACCGCACTGAGGAGCCTGTTGACCTTACAATCGACTGGCAGGACTTCAACCTGACTGATGATGAAGTTTCCGGTCTCTCGACCAGCTTTGATCAGATTACTTACACTGTAAAGGATCTCTGGAACACTTCAGTAAACACCGGCCGCCGCAACCGCATCGTGACCACAGCCAAGCCTGTCAGCGTGACTGTTCCCGGTCATGACGTGATCCTGTACCGTCTTACCCCGCAGTCCTCAAAGTAGTAAAGTCTTCTCTGCAATAATGCCGTCTGACTTAACAAATGAACGAGTCAGACGGTGTTTTTTTACAGCAAACACTCTGTTGGCAGAAATATTTACGTAGATTTGCGTTTGTCAAATTTTTATTACCCTATCTGTTTAACCTGAAACAGTTAAATTGACTCCATATGAAGAGAATATTTTCACTTTTTTTGATGGTATTGACTGCCACGAGCTTTGTTGATGCCCAGCCGGTCAGCGAACAGGCCGCCCTGCTTGTTGCGCAGCAGTTTGCCGCTTCAGGGCCGGTCTCCCGCCGGTCCGTTTCAAGGGATCAGATATCTGTAACTTTGTCTTACACCGCCAAGACCGGCAGATCGAATGACTTTTATGTATTCAATTATGGTGATGAAAACGGCTTTGTAATTGTTTCTGCCGATTTGCGTACCAAACAGTCTGTTTTAGCCTATTCGGATCAGGGTTCATTTAATGATGAGTTCATACCTTCCAATGTGGAAAAGATACTCACTTTTTATCGGGAACAGATTGAAGCAGTAAGACACAGCCGTGCCGGCGCTGCCGCGCAATCCGGTCGTAACGGTGTGCCCGAGGTTATTGTCAAGCCTCTCATCAGAACGGTCTGGGATCAGGACCCTCCGTTCAACCTCCTTTGTCCCATTGATAAAGAGACCGGTTTAAGATCTTTGACGGGTTGTATGGCTACAGCTATGGCTCAGACTATGAATTACTGGGAATGGCCTGCCCGAGGACAAGGCTTGCACTTCAACACTAGAGACACCACGCTCTGCGTCAACTTTGACGAGTCTGTATATGACTGGGACAACATGATTGAGGACTATAGTTTGGGCGGAACAGCCGAACAGGAGGCGGCCGTACAAAGACTTATGTATGATTGCGGTATTGCCATAAACACGACATATGGAAGTTCAGCCAGTGCAGCCTATCTTTCGGACGTTCAAAAAGCGATTATTACATACTTTGACTATGCGTCATCGGCTAAAATGATTCAGCACAAAGATTGTGAATCAGAGTGGGATAATATTCTCAAGCAGGAGCTTGACACCGGCCGCCCGATTCTTTACGGCGGTTATACTCTTGATAGGACTATCGGTCATGCGTTTATTTGTGACGGATATGACAGTCAGGATTATTTTCATTACAATTTCGGTTGGAACGGCTACTGTGACGGTTTCTACCTTTCAAGTGCAATCGACCTTAAAGAGATCGATGTAAATTTCAGCAGCAACATGCTGGCCGTCATTGGCATTGTACCTGATTATGATGACACATGCCGTGACGGCGATGGTATATTTGAGCTATACGGGGACTATGCTGTTTTTCGGGGCATAATACATGCGTATGACTCTGTTAGAGTCTTGACCATTCCCGAAAAAGCTGTTATTGACGGGAAAACATATCCGGTCGGAATAATAGAAACATACTCTTTCTTCTGCAATAAATATATTTCAGGTCTTCTCATTCCTGCTTCGGTTTATCAGATAGGTGATTATGCTTTTTACGGTTGCAGCCGCCTTAAAGAAGTGGTTGTTCCACCGTCGTTGGTCTATTTGAACGGAGGTATATTCGGTTCCTGCAACAATATGGAGCATCTGTCCGTCAGTTTGGGCAATCCCCATTTTGATTCGCGTAACAATTGTAACGCAATTATTGAGACTAAGACCGACAGACTTGTTCAGGGATGTAATTATACGGTTGTTCCGGACGGTGTTGTTACCATAGGCGCCAACGCCTTTGAAGCTTTTGACGGCATTGTCACTGTGTGTTTGCCGGGCAGCGTTATTAATATTGAGCTTGAGGCATACTACGGATGCTCCAGTCTTAAGAATGTCTTTTTACATGACGGTATAGAGGCTGTCGGCGCATCGGCATTTGAAGGGTGCACGTCACTTAAGGATATATACAGCTATGCTAAAACCCCGCCTCAGATACAGTCAAGCACTTTCCCCGAAGGGTGTACCGTTCATGTTATGCCGGGATTTGGCGACAAATACCGTGCCGACTATTTTTGGAGAGGTTTTAATATAGTTGAGGACCTTAATCCCGATCCGACAGCCGTTATTCCGGTTCCTGACGACGGTCAGCCTCGCTACTATGACCTTAAAGGCAATCCAGCCTCTTATGGTTCAAAGGGGTTACGTATAGGGAATGGTCGGAAGTACTATTTGAATTAAAACTTTACTTTTCACCGTAACAGAGGTCTCCGGCGTCACCCAAGCCGGGAACTATATAGGCCTGCTTGTTCAGTTCGGGGTCTATGGCGGCGCACCACAGAGTCGTTATATCCTGTGGAAACTTCTTGGTCACATAATCAACGCCTTGTTGTGCCGCTATTGCAGCTGCCAGATGAATACGGGCGGGAGTACCCTTGAGCAGAAGGGCACGGTAAGCCAGAAACATGCTGCTTCCTGTTGCCAGCATTGGGTCCACCAAGATAAGGGTTTTACCGTCCAATTTCGGTGATGCCATATATTCAATGTGAATATCGAAATTAACCTCATCAAGATATTTACGATATGCTGATACAAAGGCGTTTTCACAATGGTCAAAATAGTTATGGAAACCTTGGTGGAACGGCAGACCGGCACGGAAAACAGTGGCAAGAACTATATCCTCTTCAGGAACGTTGATGGTTGAAATTCCGAGCGGAGTCTGTATATCCTTCGTCACGTAATTCAGTCTTTTACTCACTTCGAGAGCCATGATTTCACCTATACGCTCCATGTTCCTGCGGAAACGCATCTGATCCTTTTGCACATTGACGTCACGCAATTCAGCAATGAACTGATTTAAAATGCTGTTAACTTTATCAAAGTTTATTACTTCCATGTTTTTATTGATGTAATATGGGTTTTTTACTAAAATTTGTCATCAAAGGTAGATGATTTATTAAAAATATAGATTGTCTGAGGCGAAAAAAAGCAATAAAATACAACAACTAAACACTGTTTTGTTAAAAAATCTTTACTTTGAATATTATTGCGGTTAAAAAATCGGTTTCGTATATTTATTTAGGTATTTTCGTGCCATATAATAATTATTGCACTAATTAAAACATTATGAGATTATTTACAAGAATGACAGCGTTTATGCTGTTTGTTTCCGCCTCTGCATTAAGTCTGTTTGCACAACCCGGCGGTGCGATGCAGCAGGCAGCCCCGACAGTCATTAATGCTGACGGTACGGTAACTTTCAGATACCAGAACCGCAATGCAAAGGAGGTCAGTATATGGACCCAGTTTTCAGGCCAACAGGCTATGGAGAAGACTGGGGATGGTGTGTGGACGGCGACCGTAGGACCTGCTGTGCCTGATATCTATCCATACCACTATGTCGTTGACGGTATAAGTGTCATGGATCCGCAGTGCGCCGATTGGTTCCCCAATGAGACATTCAAAAACAGCTTACTTGACATTCGTGGCGATGGTAATCTGATTCACGCTCTTAAAGATGTGCCGCACGGCAGCGTTGATTACCTCCACTACTGGTCCGAGGGATTGGGAATGTTTGTCCCTGTCATTGTCTATACTCCGCCTTTCTATGACGATGCCAAGAACCGGAACAAGTCATATCCGGTAATGTATCTGATAAGCGGTACGACCGATACCGAAGAGGTCTATTTCAAGGTGGGTAAAATGAACCTGATTCTCGATAATCTTATTGCCGAGGGCAAAGCCAAAGAGATGATCCTGGTACTTCCTTACGGTAATCCCACACTTCTAAAGACTGAGCGTCAGCCTTCACAGCCGGCCGGCGGACCCGGAATGGGCGGTTTCGGAATGGGTGGCGGTTATAATTTTAACTCGGATTTCATTGAGTGTCTGATGCCTTTTGTGGAGAAAAACTATCGCACCATCAACGATGCTGACCACCGCGGTATAGGCGGCTTCTCACGTGGCGGCAATCAAGGTTTGAGCATCGGACTTTCCAACCTCGATAAGTTTTCTTTCCTATGTTCATACAGCTCTTTCACACAGATACGTCCCGGTCAGTTTGACGATGCCGATGCGGTTAACAGCAAGATCCGCCTCTTCTGGTCGGGCATTGGTGTTGACGATTTCCTGTACGGCAACTCAAAGGACTTTATGACCGCTCTTGATAATTACGGCATAAAAAATATAAAAGAATTCACTTATGACAAGTTCGGTCATACATGGATGAACGCCCGCTATTGGCTTGACAAATCGTTCCGCCTGCTCTTTCAGGATCGGGATGTTATCAATGCCGAGAAAGGTATGAGTCTTGAAGAGGCCGAAAAGGTCCGTCAGGAATCGGCTGCAGGTAGCGAAGAGTCACGTCTGACTCCCAGGCTCATGGGCAGTCTGTTCCCTGCCGGTGTCAAGTCTCCCGAATATAATGCAGATGGCAGCGTAACATTCCGTTGTCAGGCTCCTGCTGCCACTGAGGTCCTTCTGGAGTGCCAGATGTTCAGCGGTACCAGGCCTATGGAGAAAGATGACAGGGGAGTTTGGAGCTTAACCGTTAAGCCCGATGTTCCCGACATCTACCCGTACGCTTTCCGTATAGACGGCACGCAGATAGCCGACCCCAACAATATGCACATGTTCCCCAATGAGGGTTTCAAGTACAGCCTTTGTGACGTGCGCGGTGAGACCCCGTCGGTACAGGACATTCAGGAAGTGCCTCACGGCAAGGTTTCATACCGTTACTACTTTTCGAAGGCTTGCGGTATAGTACGTCCCATGTGTGTCTATACGCCTGCCGGATATGACCCTGCCGGGGATGAGAAACTGCCGGTACTGTATCTTATTCACGGTATGACCGACACCTATGAGACCTGGTTTAAGGTGGGCCGTGCAAACAACATACTGGACAACATGATAGCCAAAGGTGAGGCCAAGCGTATGATAGTGGTAATGCCATATGCCAATCCCTATCCTGAAATGATTGCACAGGGTAAAGCAACAACCTATAATGCAACCGATGTAGAGCTTACCACCAAAGAATTTGTGGGCGAGGTTATACCCTTTATCGAGGCCAATTACAATGTCATTGCCAATGCCGATAATCGTGCCATAGCCGGATTTTCACTGGGCGGACGGCAGAGTCTTGCCGCCGGATTCGGCAACCCCGATATATTCCATTACGTAGCCACTTACGCACCCGCAATATTCGGCAATGAGTATGAGACCAATTTCCAGGACGGAACATACGCTCCGGTCAGCGATCTGCAGAAAAAACTCAAGTTTATCTTTTTGGGTACAGGTAATGACGATTTCCTGATCCAGGCATCGCGCGGATTGGACAAATATCTGACCGATCAAGGCTTTAAGCACACATTCTATAATCCCGAAGGAGGTCACACATGGATGAACTGCCGTGACTTTCTTGAATTAACCTTAAAAGAACTGTTCAAATGAGAAAACTACTAATTATTTCAGTGTTTATGTTAGCTGCTCTGCCTCTTATGGCACAGCAATCAAGAGTGAACATACAGTATGATCCCCAGCGCAATGAGCCCGAGGGCATACTCCCTTTCAGCACACAGGTGTTGTCGCCCGAAGTGCATGATGACCATACCGTCACATTCCGCGTCCGGGCCCCGAATGCTCAGACTGTACAGCTTACAGGCTCCATGTTCATAGGCCAAAACCGTCAGCGCCCCAACTTTACAAAGGGTGATAACGGTGTATGGGAACTTACAATCGGACCCCTTACCCCCGAAATATACCTATATTATATAGTTATTGACGGAGTGCAGAACATCGATGCCAATAACCAGTTCACCGGTCACGCCGCCATGCCCTCATTCAGCATGTTGTTTGTTCATGGCGATGAACCTGCCTGGTATGATCCTAAGCCCGATGTACCTCATGGTGCACTCACCACACACTACTATTACTCAACCGTGACAAACGGATTGAGGGATATGATAGTCTATACTCCGGCTAACTACGATCCCAACAAAAAATATCCCGTGCTCTATCTTATGGGCGGTTCGGGAGACCTCACCGAGACCTGGGTCATGCATGGCCGCGCCAACTGGATTCTGGACAATGCTATTGCCGAAGGTAAAGTCAAGGAGATGATAGTATGCTTCCCCAATGACCAGATGGTGACCCGCAGTCACCCGCGTCACACCGAGCTGGCCTTCCCTTTGATAGAGAAGGAGCTTCTGGAGTGCATCATTCCGTTTGTGGAGTCAAATTACAGTTGCATAGAGGACAGACACGCACGTGCGCTGAGCGGACTCTCCATGGGTGGACGCATGTCCCAATATGTGATGCTGCGTAACCTTGACGTATTCGGTTCGGTCGGTATATTGAGCGCAGCCATAGGTCTGGAGGAGACTCCCGCTATAAAAGAGCCCGATGTCAACGACCGTATAGACTACATGTTGGTGGGTGGAGGCCAGTACGAATCCGGTCCCATGGGACGTCATACGACCTTGCATAACCAGCTTACCGAACTGGGAGTAAAGCATGTGTACGACGATGATGCTCCCGGAGCGCATGATCTTGTCACCTGGCGTCATCTGCTCTACTACCATCTATTGCCCGACCTGTGGCGCAACAACTATAAATGGTAACAATAAAGATAAAAATAAAACAGGCAAAAACTCAGTAATAATACAATTGAAAATCACATACATTATGAAGAAAAAATTTGTATTGCCAATAGCATGCATATCAATGCTTGTGTTCGCTGCTTGCGGCGACAATGATGAAAGTGGAAATATTCCGAACGGCTCGGATGATAGAACCATTATCCAGCAAGGGGTTGTTCCAACAGTTTTAACTGTAACGGTTGAAGGCAGCGTAAATGGTGTTGAGCAAGCCGAGATCAATTACGGTATGATAGGATTGTTGTACTGTACCGAACGTAATAACGCCGATGACCTGTTTCAGGAGTGGCTTAGCACGGGTAACCTGCCGGACAGCTCCGTTAAGATGGGCGGTCGGACCAAAAAGAACAACAACGGTATAGTATCAACTACGCTTGAAGGTCTTGATCCGAACACCTCGTATAGTGCCTGTCTCTTTTTCAAGCCTTCAACCGGCAAGAAGCGCATTATTGGCAAGACATTCACCTTCAAGACCAAGAGTTTTGATATTCAGGTTGTCACTGAAGATATTTCTAATGTGTGCTATTACAGCGTTACCCTGAATGGTCAGATAAAAGGTCTTGACCCTGCCGACCGCAAGGCCTGCACTTTGGGTTTCGTGGTTTCCGAAGAGGAGGATCCTACGGTCGGCAGCGGCAGAACAATTGAAATTGATAACGCTTCAGAGACCGTATTATCAACCACCTTAAGAGGAATACTGCCTTCCAGGCAATACAATTATCGCATATTCATACAGCCTGTGGGTCATGACGACTACACTTACGGCAACAATATTGCCTTCAGGTCCAAAAGTCCGGACGATATGGCAATAGACCTTGGGTTGAGCGTGGGAGTGGTCAAGGCTGCTGCTTGGCGCTGAGGAAGAGGGTGCAAGAGGGAACTTTTATCTGTGGGGTGACGTTAATCCGGCTGCAGCCAACAGTCCTGTTATAGATACAGAGAACGGAAATCGGAACAGGGTCTATTACGAAAATGTAACTGCGCCCAACCGGTCAGATTTCAGCATAAGCGGTACCGGATACGATGCTGCGACCTATGCTTTGGGCGAGGGCTGGCGCACTCCGACAAGGGCTGAATTCGAGGAGTTGCTGAGCAGTTGTAAATTTGATGTGGAGATGGACCCGGATGCCGATGTGTTAGAGAATGTTACTGTTGTATATGGTGATGGCAGAGAGGTTAAATTACCTGTTGTCCACCTTAGTTGTGACAACCTGCTCACCATACAGAGGGGCGGCAAAATCATCAAGGTGCCGACATCGGATTACGCACATATTACAACCAAACAGGACGGCAGCGGTTTAAGCATGAGTAAAACATCGGGAAATGACCAAACATATGCCTATTTTTGGACCTCCGATATTTATATCTTTACGAATAAAGACACCGGCACCCAAACAACCGTTGGCCCTTGCTATTACTATACTAACGGCAGCTGGATCTATGCGCCGGAATTATACTCATTGTCAAATGATGAAGAGTGGACTCTGATACCCTCCGGTTCATCGGCTTTGTACGCATATCCCATCCTGCCGGTACGTGACAGAAAATGAAATGAAGTGAATTGATTTGAAACAGGATTTTTATATCAGACAGGGGCGCCATGAAGCGCCCCTGTCTGATATAAGATAGCGTGGGACTCTTTTTGTTATCAAATATTAAATAAACGCAACACGGCATCAAAATGGTTATTATTACATCAAAAAAGATAAAAAAAGACTATCTTTGCACCGTATTTTTCAACCGGTATATAGGAGAGCATCGGAAATGTCCTCATATTACCGGCCTAACAAACTGAAAATGTTGAATTTAACCCAATAAAACAATGAGAAAAAACGAATTAAACAAGTACGGAATTACCGGTGTAACTGAGGTTCTTTACAATCCCACTTACGAGGTTCTTTACAACGAAGAGACCAGACCTGAGCTTGAAGGCTTTGACAGAGGTCAGGTAACAGAACTTGGTGCTATTAATGTGATGACCGGTGTTTATACAGGTCGCTCACCCAAGGACAAATATATTGTCATGGATGCCAAGTCAAAGGATACCATATGGTGGGATACTCCGGAATATCCAAATGATAACCGCGCACTGTCCGAGGAGAATTGGAAAATACTTAAGGATATTGCAGTTAAGCAGTTGTCAGGCAAACGGCTGTTTGTTGTTGACGGTTTCTGCGGAACTCACAAGGAAACCCGCATGAAAATTCGTTTTATTATGGAGGTGGCATGGCAGGCACACTTTGTGACAAACATGTTCATCCGTCCCAAGAATCAGGAAGAGTTTGATCAGGAACCCGATTTTGTGGTTTACTGTGCTGCTAAGGCTAAGGTCGACAACTATAAGGAAATGGGCCTGCGTACGGAGACCGCCGTTGCTTTCAATGTGAGCAGCAAGGAGCAGGTTATCATTAACACATGGTATGGCGGTGAAATGAAGAAAGGAATATTCTCAATGATGAATTACTACCTCCCGCTGCAAGGTGTAGCTTCGATGCACTGCTCGGCCAACACCGATTTGGACGGCAAGAACACCGCCATATTCTTTGGCTTGTCGGGTACGGGCAAAACCACCCTTTCAACCGACCCCAAGCGCTTGCTTATAGGCGATGATGAACACGGATGGGACGATGAGGGTATATTTAACCTGGAAGGCGGCTGTTACGCTAAGGTTATCAATCTTGACAAAGAGTCGGAGCCTGATATATATAAAGCTATCCGTCGTGATGCTCTGCTTGAGAATGTCACAGTTGACGAGAACGGTAAAATTGACTTTACCGATGGCAGCGTTACCGAAAATACCCGCGTAAGCTATCCGATATATCATATCGATAATATTGTACGTCCCGTATCGCAGGGTCCTGCAGCCCAGCAGGTCATCTTCCTGTCAGCCGATGCTTTCGGTGTACTTCCTCCGGTAAGTATCCTGACTCCCGAACAGTGCAAATACTACTTCTTAAGCGGTTTTACGGCAAAACTGGCCGGTACCGAACGCGGTATTACCGAACCTACTCCTACATTCTCTGCCTGCTTTGGTCAGGCTTTCCTCGAGCTGCATCCTACCAAGTATGCAGAGGAGCTGAACAAGAGGATGGAGAAGACCGGTGCCAGAGCTTATTTGGTCAACACCGGTTGGAACGGTACGGGCAAACGCATCTCAATTCGTGACACACGCGGTATAATTGATGCTATCCTGAACGGTTCAATCGATAAGGCGCCTACTAAGAAGATTCCTTTCTTTGACTTTGAAGTTCCCACAAAACTTCAGGGTGTTGCCACTGAGATTCTGGATCCGCGTGACACCTACAAGTGTGCTTCGGAGTGGGAAGAGAAGGCCAAGGATTTGGCAAGCCGTTTCATCAAAAACTTCAAAAAATTTGAAGGTAACGAGGCCGGAAAAGCTCTTGTTTCAGCCGGACCGAAGCTATATAATCCAATGCTGATTTCATAAACAAAACCCGAGAACTCTTTCCGGCCTTCGGGACAGGAAAGAGTTTCTTGTTTTGATAAGCATAATTCAAACCAAAATTATAATTGCAATGAAAAAACTTATTCTAACTCTATGTGCATGTACGATTGCTTTAATAGCAAACGCACAACCTATGGGCCGACCTATGGGCGGTGGCTATATGGGTGGTCCGCCACCCGGCAATTTTGGCCAATCTTTCTATGAATTGGAGTCCGATTCGATTGCCGATGCCCGTATTGTTGATGTTGCAGGACGTCTGGATATGAGTGAGAAGACTTTTAATAAGATGATCAAACTCTATACACGGCAGTATGAGGAGCTTTGTCGTAACCTTCAGATGGCGGTTATGGAGTATCAGATGAGGTCTAGTGGCGGATTCGGTTCACGCGGACGCAATAATGCACTGATGCAAGAGCCGGTAACTGTTGTTTTTGACACCATTGCGACTAAAAGTACCTATGATAAGATTTGTCAGAAATATGAGAAAAGGTACAAAAGAGCCCTTGGCAATGAAAAATTCCAGATATGGCAGACACTTAGCGCAACCAAACTCGACAATAAATTTTATAACCTGCTCCAGCATGTGGAGGAGAATACGGAAAACTTTTTCTGATTTCATATAATAAAAACAGTATGCGAAAATTAAATATAGCCCTCATAGGATATGGAAAAATGGGTCGTGAGATTGAGCGTGTGGCTCTATCGCGCGGGCATCGGATAGTAGTTAAAATCGATGTGGAAAACCTTCAGGATTTCGACAGTAAGGAGTTCCGCATGGCCGATGTGGCTATTGAATTTACCGCACCCACGCAGGCATACGGCAACGTTATTAAAGCTTTCAATGCCGGACTGAAGGTAGTCAGCGGCAGCACCGGGTGGATGAGTGACCACTGCGATGAGATGAAAAGGCTTTGCCGTGACGGAGCCAACACCCTGTTTTGGTCAAGCAATTTCAGCGTTGGCGTAGCTCTCTTTTCAAAGGTCAACAGATATATTGCAAGGCTTATGAACGGCTATCCTATGTATGAGGTCTCAATGTCCGAAACTCACCATATTCATAAGCTTGATGCGCCCAGCGGTACTGCCATTACTTTAGCTGAGGGAATCATTGATGAGATAGATAGAAAAAACACCTGGAAGAGAGGCACGCTGGTAAGTCCTGACGGTACGGTTACAGGTTCTGCCGATTGCGGTTCTGACGAGATCCTGATTAATTCGGTACGTGAAGGCGAAATACCGGGAATACACGAGATAACATACGAATCGGACGTTGACTTCATAAAGATAATTCACAATATAAAGAACCGCAGCGGACTGGCTCTTGGAGCTGTTATGGCTGCCGAATATACTGTAAGCCGCCGCGGATTCCTGACCATGGAGGACCTTATGGACACCCTTTCATGAGATAAAAATCAAGAAGATGAGAAAATTTTCCGAAATAGGCCGAAAGCGATGGATCAGAGCATTGATTCTGAGTCTCCTCTATCTGCTTTTTTTAGTTTGGGTTAAGAGCTGGATGGGACTGATTGTGCTGCCGTTCATCGTTGACGCGCTTACAACTCGGATAATTAAATGGGACTGGTGGAGGCAGATTGAGAACAAACTGTTGTATCAGATAATGGGGTGGATTGACGCGCTGGTTTTCGCTTTGATTGCGGTCTATTTTGTGAACCTTTTCCTGTTCCAGAACTATGCCATACCCACATCGTCACTTGAGAAGTCACTGCTTGTGGGCGACCATCTTTATGTAAGCAAGGTTGCTTACGGACCGCGCAAACCTATGACACCGCTCACCATGCCTCTTACGCAGAACCAGTTCCCGGGCGGCGGTAAAAGCTATCTGGAAAAGCCGCAATGGCCATACGAGCGGATAAAAGGGTTTCGCAAGATAAGCCTAAATGAGATTGTGGTCTTCAACTATCCGGGCGGCGATACCATTTTGGGAAATCCGCAATACATGAGCGCCGATTTTTACGGTAAGATAATCTATCCGCTTGGCAAGAGCCTTGCATCGCTTGCCGGCAGGGTTCCTGCCTCCATGGATTCTCTCTCTCTGCTTGAAGAGAGGAGTCTTTATGACTTCTACTACAATCTGGGACGCCGTTACATTGAACGTAATGAATCACAGTTCGGCAAGGTAAGTCACAGACCGGTTGATCGCCGTGAAAACTATGTGAAACGATGTGTCGGTCTGCCAGGTCAGACTTTTGAAATAAGAAACGGCATAATTTATGTTGACGGGGTGATGAACAGGCAGCCTAAAGGCGCACAGACCAACTATAACGTTACTCTGCTTCATCCTATCCCCGATAAGCTAAGAAGTCAGCTTCAGCTTAGTCTGGAAGATTTGCCGGCTGCCGATAACCGTCCGGGTCTGCATGTGTTCCCCCTTACCGTACAGGCCGCGGAGGTACTCAGCAGTCATAAAGAGATAGCTCAGGATATCACCCCCGTGCGCTACTCCAATGACGAATGGCTCTTTCCTCTTAACAAGAATACCGGCTGGACAATCGATGATTACGGCCCCGTATGGATTCCTGCAAAGGGCAGTACTGTTGACCTCACACTTGATAATCTACCATTTTACGAAAGGATAATAGGAGTTTATGAGGGTCACGACATAGAGGTCACAGCTGCCGGCGACATAATCATAGATGGAGAGATAGCCACAAGCTATACATTCGGCATGGACTACTACTGGATGATGGGTGACAACCGTCAGAACAGTGCCGACTCAAGGTTCTGGGGTTATGTGCCCGAAGACCATATAGTGGGCCGTCCCGTTTTTGTCTGGCTTTCGCTCGATAAAGACAAGAATTGGGGCCAGAAAGGCAAGATACGCTGGAATCGCGTATTTCGCAGTGTGAAGAGCTACAACTAAAAACAGTGACACGCCTATGTCGGCAACGCTTCTCTGTTCGGCATATATGCCGCCAATACATTTCTTCACCGCTATGGCACGTAGCGGTGAAGTTGTTATTGAACAGTATGACAGCTACAGCAAGCAGAACTGGCGCAACCGCTGCATGATTGCCGTTGAAAGCGGTGTGCAGTCACTGACAGTACCTGTGGTGAAGGGCAACTCCAAACAGCTTATGAGGGATGTGCGGATAAGCGACCACGGCAATTGGCGCAGGCTGCACTGGAATGCGTTGAAAACGGCCTATATGAACAGCCCCTTTTTTATCTACTACACGGATGACTTCTATCCTTTTTTTGAAAGGCGGTGGGAGTTCCTTATCGATTTCAACACCGAAATAACAGAGAAGATTTTAGAACTGATAGATATAAAGGTGAACATCAGACTAACTGACAGATACTTAAAACTTCCCGATATGGTTGACCTGCGTCACCTTATCGACCCGTCGGTCACTCCCCGACAAAGCGTTGGAGAATACTGGCAGGTTTTCAAGTCAGAGAATGGATTTATCGGGGGATTATCAATACTGGACCTTCTCTTCAATACCGGTCCGGAGGCAAAGTTGCTGCTTACCGACGCCGGGAAATAACATTAAGGCCGGCGCCCCAGATATGTCAGTACCTTAGAGCTTATCAAATCGGGATCAATATCGGTCAGGCAATGCCAATCGCCGTAGCGGCACCTCTTTTTCCCGTAAATGGAGCATGGGCGGCACGGAAGGTCCAGATGCAGACAATCTGACAGCTTCTGCCCATATCCCAGAAAACCTGCTGCCGGATGAGTAGCCCCCCAGACCGAAACGACCGGAGTACCGGTAAGCGATGCAAGGTGCATATTTGCAGAATCCATGGAGAGCATCACATCCAGATGACTTATCAGTGCCAACTCACCTTGGAAACCCAGCCGCAAATCTATTATTGATACGGATTTGTACCGGCTCTCCCATTCGAATACACGGGAACGTTCATCTCCATAGGCAAAGACAAACTGACGGCACGGGCCTGAAGCATCAATCGCTGCAACCACCTTTTCCATAAGTTCCACAGGGTAAATTTTGCCTTTGTGTGCAGCAAAAGGAGCAATCCCAATCCATGGTGACTCCTTTGCGCCTGTTACCGGACCGATAATCTTGAAATCGGCCTTCCCATCCGGAAAAATGGAGCTGAAATTCAGGTCGAATTTAAAGCCCAGCCGTTCAACCACATGGAGGTAGCGTTGAATCGAAGTAGGGCGGGGTGTAAGGTCTTTAAAATGGAGTCTGGTCAGGCGATAACGTGAAATCCTCTCCTTTCTGATACGTTTTACAGGTATGCCGTGTAACTTGAAAAGTGAGCCCAAAGCCAGCGTACGCAGTACGCCGTGAAGGTCGGCCATGGCATCAAAACCCTTACACGAGAGTTTTTTATAGAGTCTTTTTATGGCTCCCCGACCATGATAGTCGCGCTTCAGGTCCACATACAGCAGGGATACATTGTCCGGCAGTCCTGAAAAAAAAGGCGCAAACCTATATGAGGTCAACATTGTAAAATTTCTGTCGGGGTATGCTTTTGCCAAAGAGTGCAGGATAGGCAGGGTCATGGCCACATCGCCTATGGCCGAGAAACGTATAAGCAGGACGTTTCTGTACGCTATATGGTCATTTGCCGGCATTCTGTCCGTAAAGAACGGGGTTCAGTGAAGGATCGTTGTACATCTTCATCTGTTTATAGACTTTCATGTACTTACGGCCTTCGGCCATCTCTTCAAGCAGCATGTCTATGGCTTGAGACAGATCTTTTTCCTGTTCGAGCAACACGTTGAGTTTCTCCTGACAACGCGCCCTGTGCTCACCGGTAACGTCGGTACGTGTTGCTTCGATGGACATATGGTATATTTTAAGTGTAAGTATCGAGAGACGGTCCACTGCCCAGGCGGGGCTTTCGGTATTAATGGTTGCATCAGGCTTTACCTTTACATCTTTAAAACGGTCCAAAAAATAGCTGTCTATGAGTTCAACAAGATCGGTACGTTCCTGATTTGAGCGGTCTATACGTCTCTTGATGCCCAATGCCTTAAGCGGATCTATGTCGGGATCACGTATTATGTCTTCAAGATGCCACTGGACTGTATCAATCCAGTTTTTCAAATAAAGATAGTAGTCAATTGTTTTGTGTTCGAAAGGATTATTTATTGGGGTGTCAACGTTATCCTTAATGTGATAATCCTTAATTGAGCGGTTGAATACCGCAAGGCTTTTACTGCTGAATGACATAATCAGTCAAATTAATTGTTTATATCAACAAAAGTAGCTGTTATTTTAATAAAAATCAATTTTTTATCCAAAAACAGCATATCATGGGTTCACATTGATTGCAATTCTGTGCATATAATTGCTAATTAGAAATCGGCAGGTTTGTGCGAAAGGCTTTATTTGATTTACTTTGCATATCTTTTTTATAAACTTTTAAATCGAAAATTATGGCAAATTCACAGATTGCTGAGAGAGTTAAAGCTATCATCGTTGACAAATTAGGTGTTGAGGCTTCTGAAGTTACTAATGAGGCAAGTTTCGCAAGCGACCTGGGTGCTGATTCACTGGACACTGTTGAACTTATTATGGAGTTTGAGAAGGAATTCGGTATTTCAATTCCTGACGATCAGGCTGAAAAGATCACAACTGTAGGTGAAGCAATCGAAATGATTGGTAAGGCTGTTGAATAATAGTCTATGCCGTAACAATTCACATCACATATGAATCTTAAAAGAGTTGTTGTGACGGGGCTTGGTGCTGTCACCCCTATAGGTAATACCGTTCCGGAGTTCTGGAACAATGCCATAGCGGGGATGAGCGGCGCTGCGCCCATTACCAATTTTGACACCGATGCAATTAAGACCAAGATCAAATTTGCATGCGAAGTGAAAGGATTCGATCTGGACCGGTACATAGACCGTAAAGAGGCACGAAAAATGGATAGATATACCCATTATTCTGTCGCATCGGCAGTGCAGGCTATAGAGGATTCAGGACTTGACATGGAGAAAGAGGACCTTGAAAGGATTGGTGTTATAATAGGCTTCGGCATGGGTGGAGTCGGTTCATTTGTAGAGGGTATTGAGACTATCACCGAACAGGCAAAGCGGGGACAGGAACTTAAGGTTACCCCTTTCTTCGTGCCGCGTATCTTGGGTTCGATAGTTGCCGGACAGATTTCAATCATGTACAATCTGAAAGGCCCCAACTACACCACCTCTTCGGCCTGTGCCTCCGGTACACATGCAATCATTGATGCTGTAAATATGCTACGTCTTGGCCGGGCCGATGTTATTGTAACAGGCGGAGCCGAGGCAGCAGTATGTGCCTGCGGTATTTGCGGATTCGGTGTGATGCATGCACTCTCAACTAGAAACGATTCCCCGGCTACGGCATCGCGCCCGATGAGCGCCAGCCGTGACGGCTTCGTGATGGGTGAAGGCGGAGGCGTTCTTATTCTTGAGGAGTATGAGCATGCCAAGGCACGCGGCGCAAAAATTTACGCCGAAGTTGCCGGATGGGGAGCCACAGCCGATGCCTATCACATGACTGCACCCGAACCTGAGGGGAACGGTGCTATGCGGGTAATGCGTGAAGCACTTGCCGATGCCAAACTTGAACCGGCCGACATCGACTATATCAATATGCACGGCACATCAACCCCACTAGGCGACATAGTTGAGTGTAAGGCTATCAAAGACCTGTTTGGAGATGAGGCATACCGGATTAATCTGAGTTCGACCAAGTCAATGACAGGCCATCTGCTGGCCGGAGCGGGAGCAATCGAAGCCATAGCTACAGTGCTTGCCGTTCACAATGACATTATACCTCCCACGATCAATCATGAAGAGGGAGACGACGATCCTGAAATTGATTATCGCATGAACTTTACATTTAACAAGGCTCAGCGCAGAACAGTACGTGCCGCCCTTTCAAATACGTTCGGATTCGGCGGTCACAATTCATGCATCATTTTCAAAAAATTTAAAGATTGAGTTGGACATACCGGACTCCATAAAAAACAGAATCAGGAATGCGGCATTGGCAACCTTGGCTTTTGCCGCATTTTTGGGTTGTGCTGCGGTCTCTAACCCTGATGGCGGCGCCTATGACGAAACTCCGCCGCGTGTGATAGGCAGTAATCCCGACATGGAGTCCACAGATTTCAAAGGCAAGAGAATAACCATTGACTTTAACGAATTCATTAAACTTGAAAATGCCGCCGAAAAAGTGATAATCTCACCTCCGCAGCAGCAACAGCCCGAAATCAAAGTAAGCGGAAAAAAAATTCAGGTCGATCTGTTCGACTCACTCAAAACCAACACCACATACACCATTGACTTTTCTGACGGTATAGTTGACAACAACGAAGGTAATCCGCTTGGGAACTTCTGTTTCAGATTCAGTACCGGCCCGTCAATAGATACTCTGGAAGTTTCGGGATATGTGCTTAACGCTACTGATTTGGAACCTGTCAAAGGTATCACGGTGGGACTTCACAGTGACCTGTCCGATTCGGCCTTCACCACAAAACCCTTTGACAGAGTCTCACGCACCGATGGCGACGGCTATTTTGTGATACGCGGTCTGGCTCCGGGCAGGTACAGAGTCTATGCCGTGCAGGACATGGACCAGACGTTCACCTACTCGCAACGCAGTGAAAAGATAGCTTGGATGGACTCGGTTATAATCCCGTCAAGTGAAATGCGCATACGGCAGGACACCATAAAACGTAACAACGATACCGACACCATATTAAGCGTCCCTTATACGCGGTTTATGCCCGATGACATTACACTGTTGGCTTTCCAGCCTACGCCGGTAATACAGTATATGTCGAATTACGACCGCTCCACGCATGAAAAATTTACCCTTACATTTGCCTTGCCGCTTGACTCCATGCCGGTAATTAAGGGGCTGAACTTTGACGAAACCGATGCTTATGTGGTGCAGCACACTGCACGTTACGACTCAATTGTTTTCTGGATGAAGGACTCCACGGTATATTACAATGACACTCTGCGATTAAGCGTCTCGTTTCTTGCTTCCGATACAACCGGTATGTTGGTCCCCTTCACCGACACCATTAACCTGATACCGAAAAAAAGCCGCGAAGCTATTCTTCGTGATGAGGCCAGGAGGGCCGAGAATGATGCCAAGGAGTTGGACAGGCAGATAAAACGACTTGAGAGAGCCAATGATTCAATCGGCCTGCTAAAGCTTATGGAGCCTAAGAGAGTCTTCCTTAGAGCCAACTTGACAAACGGTTCACATAGTGTTGATAAACAGATAACACTTACCTTTACCGAGCCTGTGACCTTCCTTTCGGATACCGCTATCCATCTGCATAAGAAGATGGATTCCTTATGGGTAGAGGAACCTTTTCAGATTGAACAGGATACCCTGGATATTCTGAAATACTTCATATATGCCGAATGGAGGCCGGAAGAGACATTCCGCATCACCATCGATTCGGCATCTGTGCAGGGACTCTACGGTCTTCATAATGACCATATCGTAAGTACTCTGAAGTTCAACCCTTTGAACATGTACAGCACACTTACCGTACATGTCCAAAATCCACGTCCGTCTTTTGTGGCGCTGCTATTTGATTCAGGCGGTAAGATTGTTAAAACCGCACGGTTAGAGAATGGTGCCGCCGACTTTTTCCTACTCAATCCGGGTACCTATTATGTGGGATTGCTTGACGATTTCAACGGCAACGGGGTGTGGGATACCGGTGACTATGAAGAACAGCGACAGCCCGAACAGGTCTATTATCTGAACTATAAATTCCAGCTTAAGCAGGACTGGTACCATGAGACCGAGCCCTGGAACATAAATGAAATTCCGAGGTTCAGACAGAAACCCGAGGAACTTATAAAGCAGAAGAGCAACAAGACCACAATAGATATTCGCCGGAAGAATATTGAACGCGAGGAGAAAAAAGCAGCTCAGACAGCCAAAGAGAGAGAGCAGAGGGCAGAGCGCAGGGAAAAGCGGCGCACTCTTTTCAGAAAATAATTCTGCAGGCACAATTTTGTCCGGTCACAGAGGCACATCCTGCTGCTGTTACTTATTTTCATTTTGTAGGCACACATATTCCGGCTGATATTCATCCTCATCGATTTCCTTTGACCTATTTCATTTTGTCAGCTAAACATATTGCATATGCGGGAAAATGTTGATATTTTTGGGGTGTAACTTTACATAATATCATTTCCGATTGACAAAATGAGTACAAAAAAACAGGCAAACGGCACCGACAGGATAAGCTCTTTGGACCGGCGGATCTTAAGCATTATTTCACGCAATGCCCGTATCCCGTTCCGGGATGTAGCGGAGCAGTGCGGTGTCTCCAGAGCCGCTATCCATCAGCGTGTACAACGCATGTTCGATGACGGTGTCATTACCGGTTCGGGATATCATGTCGATCCTAAAAGCATAGGATACAGCACCTGCACCTATGTCGGACTGACGCTTGAAAAAGGCTCAATGTACCGTCAGGTAGTATCTGAACTGGACAGGATCCCCGAAGTTGTGGAGAGCCACTTTACCACCGGACGTTATACGATGATGATCAAGCTGTATGCACGCGACAATTCGCATCTTATGGAACTTATCAACGGACAGATCCAGGAAATTAAGGGTGTTGCCGCTACCGAGACGCTGATTTCACTAGATGAGAGCATAAAAAAAGAGATTCCCATCGATGACTGACCGACAGCTATGGACAAAACGCAGGCACTTGAGTTGCGACTGACCGAATGTTTTTCGGGTACCGCAATACTTGAATCGGATATCCCGCTGATAGGTATAAGCGGCAATTTCAAAGAGGGCGATTGCACATTGGCTCAGGGCTACTGGATGTCGGTAGTCGAATCGGGTGCCATGCCTCTTATCATACCGCCTGTTGACACCATCGAGGGGATAATCAGCCTGCTTGACAGATTGGACGGCATTATACTCTCCGGCGGATCCGATATAGACCCCGTATTCCTTGGCGAAGAACCGCTGGACAGCGTACAGATAAACCCGCAGCGCGATATACCGGAACTGCTGCTGGCGCGGCTGGCATATGAAAGGCATATACCCATTTTGGGCATCTGTCGGGGCATACAGATTCTGGCGGCTGCTTTCGGGGGCAGACTCTATCAGGACATAGCCACTCAGTACGAAAAACCCTATATTGCCCATAATCAAAAGAGTGCACGCACCGAAACATCGCACAGCGTCACAATTGCAAGAGATTCACTGCTCTGCTCCATCTTAGGCAGTGAAACTGTAATGGTAAACTCATTCCACCATCAGGCTGTTAAAGAGGCGCCTTCCGGCTTTCGCATTTCAGCTTTGTCGCCTGACGGTATAATTGAGGGGATCGAGGCAACTGACTTCAATCCGGTAATTGGTGTACAGTGGCATCCCGAATGCTTCATATTGGCCGGTAACCGCTTCATGATGCCCCTCTTTGACTGGCTTAAGAATGAAGCACTTATTTACCGTAAAGCCAAAAAGCTCCATGACAGTGCAATTGTTTTGGACAGCCACTGCGACACTCCCATTTTTTTTGACAAAGGCGCCCGGTTCGATATCATGAATCCCGGCATTCAGGTCGAATATGACTATGTGTGTGAAAAATCACCGGACGGCAGCCCGACATTCAGTTACAATCCGCTGGTTGACCTGCATAAAATGACCATAGGCCGTCAGGACGTAAGCTTCATGGTCGCCTATCTGCGCCAGGAGGGGCGTGACACAGGGTCGCTGCAGGCAGCCACAGCCAAAGCCGGCCGTCTGCTCAAACTGATAGATGACCGTATAGCTGCTTGTGAGCCATATGCACGGATAGCAAATACCCCTGACGAGGTGATCGCCAACCGCCATCAGGGCATAAAATCAATCGTCAAGGGGATAGAGAACGGTTACGCCATAGGGCTTGACACGGACAATGTGGCCCGGTTCCGCGAAATGGGCGTGGCTTATATGACACTCTGCCATAACAGCGACAATGAGATATGCGATTCGGCCAAAGGGAACAACGAGCATAATGGATTGTCCGATTTCGGACGTGAGGTCGTCAGACGGATGAACAGTGCAGGTATGATGGTTGACCTTTCACACGCATCGGAAAAAAGTTTCTATGATGCTTTGGAATGCAGCGTCAAACCTATAATATGTTCACATTCGTCAAGCAGGGCACTCTGTAATCACCCCCGCAACCTGACCGACGACCAGTTGCGGTCACTGGCTGCAGCCGGAGGTGTTGCACAGGTCTGTATGTATGACGGATTCCTGAAGAAAGGCGGTGGAGCAACCGTTGTCGATGCTGTCCGCCATCTGATGCATATGATTGACATTATGGGAATTGAGCATGTGGGGATCGGCACCGATTTTGACGGCGGAGGCGGAGTCCCGGGCCTGAGCGACGCCACATGGCTTGTCTCCTTCACAGGAAGGCTGATCTCCGAAGGGCTTACCCCATACGAACTCACCCGCATCTGGGGAGCCAATTTCCTCTCCGTGTGGCAGCGCATTTCAGCACCGGATTGAACATAACCGGAGCAGGTATAACAGCGGGCGGCACACCTTACGTTTTGGATGAAGACTTCTGAATGGACGGATTATGGAATATAAGTTATCATTAAACTATATTTTTTGTATCTTGCGTTTTTAAATCGAATTACATCGTTTAATGTGTAAAAAGCTGACCATACTTACACTGCTTCTCTGTCTGTGGAATGTTGCACCGGCGCAGTGGACTCGTGACGACCTGATGTCTCATGTAAACAATGTGCATGAGTTCAATCTTTCGTTTCCTCAAGAGAAGGTTTATCTTCAGTTTGACAACACAAGTTATTTCCAAGGGGAAACGATATGGTTCAAGGCTTTTGTGGTGAATGCATCAACGCTTACACGTGCCAAAAGCACCGTTCTGTATGTTGATTTGCTTTCACCTACAGGAGTGCTTTTGGATCAGCAGAAACTAAAGATTGCAGCAGGACAGGCGGACGGATGCTTCCATCTGTATGACAAATCGACGGAACAGGCAAGGGAGTTGCGTGGAGTACTGCCGTATCCGAGCGGATATTATGAAATCAGAGCTTATACCCAAAATATGCTCAATTTTAACGAAAGCATAATTTTTTCAAGAGTTTTACCGGTTTTCCAGGAGCCTGTCGTTCCCGGTTACTACAGCAATCCGGTACTTCAAACACACAAAAAAGACAAGGAGAGTATACGGCCTGAAATCCGGAACCCTAAAGGTATAAATGTATCCTTCTTTCCGGAAGGAGGTTCAATGACGATTGACATGCCATCGAGAGTTGCATTTAAAGCTACCGATGAGAACGGATTCCCGATTGAAGGAACGCTTAGAATTACCATTTCAAGGAGCGAGGGTGAGATAGAGGCACATACTGTGCATGACGGGATGGGATGTTTCAGTTTAAAATCTGCCAAACGAAATATGAAAGCTGTTTTTATTCATGAAGGGAAGGAATATAATGTTAAAATGCCCGTGCCGGATGAAACGGATAACTTTTCTATAACGCTTAGCCAAACGGATGACTCTCTTCATCTGTTTATATATGAAAAAAATATGTCTTATATGGACCGAACGTTTGGACTTGCGGTAACATGCGCCGGAATGCCATTAACCTTTAAGTCTTTCGAGTGGGTACCTGATTCAACTTATATTAAATTCTCTATATCCTCTGCAAACTTTCCTATGGGAGTTTGCAAATTGACGCTGTTCGATAATTATTCGATTTATGCAACCAGACATTTTTTTAACTATAGGGAAGATTTCAGTCCTCCGCAGCTTTCCGTACAATCGGATAAAGAAAGTTATGCTCCATATGAGCAGGTCGGATTATCGCTTTCACTACTTGACGGGCAGGGTCGTCCATTCCGCGATAGATTCTGTTTGTCGGTAAAGGATGCAAACACATTTGAGACATTGTATCAGGATAATTTAGCCACATCGTTATTACTCTCTTCGGACCTGAAGGGGCTGATAAATGACCCACACTACTATTTCGAGTCAAATGATGAGGAACACCGTTTGGCTATGGACCTGTTAATGATGGTACAGGGGTGGGAACGTTATGATTGGAAAACCATGAGTGGCAAGGTTCCTTTCAATGAAAGACACAGGTTGGAAGACAGCCTCAGTGTGAACGGATGGGTTACTTCATATTTGAGCAACAAAGTCAAGCTGGGAGATGTCAAGGTATATATTACTGTAGCTCCTCAAGACAATGATTTACCTGTTCAATATGCGCAGTACACAACCGGCAAAGACGGCTATTTTGGATTCAATGTCTTGGACTTTTATGATGAAGCTGATCTTGTCATGCTTTTGGAAAGGAAAGAAAAATTTGCGAGAAATACCGGGGCAAATATGATATTGGAACGGGCAATACAACCAAATGTCAGATCTTTCATGAATGAGGAGCTGTCTTTTCGTAAAAGGGAAGTGAGTTATAAAACCGAAACGGCTAATATGATTGCATATCCTGAAACACCAAGGCTTGATGATGCGATAGAACTGCCTGAAGTTGAAATAATGACACCAAGAAAATACATTGATTTTTTTACATTTAAAGCATTCGATGTCGAGAAGGAGGTGGAAATGGTGCTTGATTTTGGAGAATGGACAACTGACGTGTTGGGATATCTTTTAGACAAAGGATACACCTATTCCAGCGGAAATGCTATGATAAGCACGACTACTAAATATACTGACATAGGTCTTATGGAATATTTGGACGATTTTGGAAGAGAAGCATATGCTTTCGAAGAATCCGGATATTTGGATGATTATCCCATATTTTGGTATGTACATGATTCTGAAAAACTGTATCAGTTGTCTTTTCAAGATCCTATCAAATTAGACATTGAAGACATTGAGAGTATTCTGATATTTGATGAACCTGCAAGTCTGTACGAAATATCAGAGTCGGTTCCACTTTTCATGGATGCTATAGATAAACATATAAACACTGCTGCAATACTTGCTATGAAGGGTCATTTGACAAGCCGGAAATTTACCTTGATAGACATAAAGATGAAAGATGAACATCAACTCAAAACCAAAAAGGAGAAGATGAATAGAGGTAGACGCATAACAACGTTACGGGGATTTGACTATCCGGTGCAGTTCTACAGTCCCCAGTACCCTGACGGTCCAATCGAAGGAACCAAGGATTACCGCCGGACGCTTTACTGGAATCCCAATGTTATAACGGATTCGCTCGGAAATGCACGCATAGAGTTCTACAACAACTCATACAGCACCAGGTTTAATGTGACCGGAGCAGGTATAACAGCGGGCGGCACACCTTACGTT
>FZPS01000051.1_pt208 | contig 38417 bp, 35 predicted proteins | sample 1817821 | NCBI WGS metagenome assembly FZPS01 (sample SAMEA104158645, study PRJEB21678) | metagenome | place: Germany | collected 2015-04-21 | reverse complement strand
GGCCAAGGCAACCAGGCAGGCAGTGTACAGGTTAACCGTCATAACAACTGGGTAATCCCGTGCTAAAAGTGAAGAGACAATAAAACGCCCAATTCCCGGCCAGGCAAAAACATATTCGGCAGTCATGGTTCCGGTAAAGAGCATCGGCAGTGAAAGGGCGGCTATTGTCACAACAGGAATGGCGGCATTAGGCAGAACATGCCTGAAAAGAAGCTGCCTGTCATTTAGCCCCCTTGATTTTGCGGCACGCACAAAATCCTGTTTCAATACAGCCAGCACCGCTCCCCGCACATATCTTACGTAATAGGAAAAGTTGGCAAACACCATAACTGAAAGCGGCAGGACCATGTGCCTTGCTATATCTGCAGGACTGCCGTCTCCCGGCGTCCTCATTCCGGCTGCGGGGAAAAGCTGATTCTTGTAAGAAAAAACAAGTACCAAAAGAATGCCGAGCCAAAAATCGGGCAAGGAGTTTCCGGCTATTGACAGGATATTGACAACGCGGGCGCAGGCAGAGTCCTGGTATCTGGCGGCGTAAGTTCCGATAAGAACGGCAAGCAACAGGCTGATAACAAAGGCCGTAACCGTCAAAAGCAGTGTAGAGGGCAGCCGCTCAGCCATTAATTCAGTTACCGGCCGATTGTAGAGCAGGGATACTCCGAAGTCTCCCCTGAACAACCTGCTTAGCCATGAGATATACCGGCCAAAAAGAGGACGGTCCAACTGCCGCAAATGCAGCCATCTCTCCACAGCCGTCGGGTCAAGGCGCATTTCCGGGTTGGACTGCAGGGGATGCCCCGGCGCAACATGCAACATTAGAAAGGTAACAACCGATACGCCGAAAAGAACAAAAGATGTTTGCAAAAACCTGCGCAGGATATACACTGTCGCCTTACCCTCCATCGTCCAGATCCCACTCGTGCACATTATAAAAAACGGAAGACGGGTGAGGCAAAAAATTCAAAAGGTCGGAACTGGCGGCATGGACAGCCTTTCTGGCATAGAGCCAGATAACCGGGATTTCGTCCACTATCATTTGCTGAACCCGGCGATATATTTCCGCCCTTGCCGCTTTATCGCTGATACTGTTTGCTTCAGCCAACAATTCGTCCACTTCCCCGTTTTTATAGCCATAAATATTGCCCCGGCTTTCGGAATGCCAGTGGTAGCTTAAATCAGGGTCCGCCTCGGCCCCCCTGCCCAGTATGGCCAGATCATAATTTCCATCCCTCAGGGCTGCCAAAAATGCCTCCCAGTCCAGAAAATGAAGATTTATTGCAATACCTGCTTTTGCCGCCTTTTCCTGCAGTAAAACAGCCACATTTTCCCTGACCGGGTTTCCGGCGTTTATTATCATATCAAATTCCAGGCTGCTGTACCCTGCTGAAACCAGCCGCCTACGGGCGTCTGCTTCATCTTCTCTTTCCGTTTCCAACAGATAGTCATAAGCAAAATGAATGGGTAAAAGCGGCCCGTACAGCGGGTCGGCATATCCCAAAAGTATGTTTTCCACCACTTCCTCCCTGTCCAAAATCATGGATAAAGCTTGCCTTACCTCCAAATCCCTAAGCGGCGTTTTCTCTTGATTTGTGTTAATGGCAATATAATCATAGACAAGTCGCGGGTTAGTATAAATCTTAATTGCCGGATTCTTTTGCAGTTCCGTAATATCTTCCACCTTCACCGCCGTGGGTATAAGATCCAGCTTTCCTACCAAAAGTTCAATCAACTGTACCTCTGCATTGGGAATAATGCGGTAGTAGATGTTATCTATGTTAGGTTTTCCCAGGAAATAAGCAGGATTTGCTTTGGCATGCACATACTCAGCCTGCTTCCACTCGGCAAGCACATAAGGGCCTGAGCTCACAGGAAGCTCCCGGGAGTACATATGGGTTTCCATTTGGCCGACTTCAACATGTGCAAGCACATGGGCAGGCAGCGGTGCAAAGCTTAACATGGATAAAAACGGTGCATAGCTTTCCTTGAGAGTCACTTGAAGTGTTTTTTTATCAATTGCCCTGATGCCGGAAATGTTTCCGTCGGCAAATTTTGAGGAATGCCGTTTTTTGTATTCTTCCGCCCCTTCCACATAGCTAAGAGGCAAGTAAAACAGCCCGGTATAATCGGGATGGCAGACAACCCGCACGGTAAAGGCAATGTCTTCGGACGTAATCGGTCTCCCGTCCGACCATACTGCATCCTCATGCAGCGTAAAAATATAGGTCAGATTATCCTGCTGCCAGTTGGCAAACAGACGCGGTTCGGGATCCAAAGTTGAAGGATTTGTCACTATAAGACTGGCATGCAGCAGTGTGGAGACTTCTTCTGAGGCGGCATCACGCAAAAAAACAGGATTCATGGTCAGCGGATCGGTCAGAGCCGCTACGTGCAAAGCATTTTTTACCTCTCTGCCTGTCCGGTCTTGAAATGTTCCATGAACAGACAAAAAAAGCAGGAAAGCAAGTGTTGCAACTATCAGCGGCAAGTACCTGCGCATAGATATCACCTTCTTATGCCCGCTTCAGATCAACCGGGAAGTGTTTTGCATTATTCAGGACTAATATATGTAGTACCGCCGGTAAAAAGAACAAAAGGCAGTTGTCACTGCCTTTTGCGGGAATAACGCCGCAACCGTTATTTATCTTGCGGCGTTATTTCTTAAAAATATTACAGCCTTTTAATTTTACTTCTGGCACTGCGGGCAGAAGTGGCTGCTTCTGCCTGCTATTTTCTCCCGCACCAGCATGCTGCCGCAGGCAAGGCACGGCTTGCCTGTCCTGCCATAGACTTGCAAATAATTTTGAAAAAGCCCGTAATTACCCAGGGCATCCCGGTAATCACTCCTTGTAGTTCCTCTTTTTTCAATTGCTTTTTTCAGTACTTCTTTTATTGCCCGGCAAAGTCTTGCGCACTCTTCTGCGCTGACTGAGTCGCTGTTCCGGTCCGGTCTTATTCCGGCAAGGAACAGTGCCTCATCGCAGTATATATTGCCCAATCCTGCAACAATACTTTGGTTAAGCAGCATCCCTTTAATCTGCCCGCGTCTTTTTTTTGCCGTTTTATAAAGATAATTTGTATTAAACTCCTCCGTGAGCGGCTCCGGTCCCAGTGCGGACAAACCTTTGACGATGTCCAGCCTTTTTTCCGGCAGCCAGTAAATGGTGCCAAACTTGCGGATATCGTGAAAAATAAGGCGGGCATGGTTGTCAAAGTTAAAGATGACATGGCTGTGCTTGTCTAAAGCAGGAATTTCTCTAAATAACAACAGCCTGCCCGTCATGCGCAAATGTATAACCAGGACGGTGGAATCGTGCAAATAAAATAAAAGATACTTTCCCCTTCTGTCTATAAAATCCACCCGGCGCCCGGGCAAGCCTTTTTTAATAGCATAGGCTGACGGTTCCTTAATGGATCCGTTATAATTGATTTTTACATCCGTAAAAGTTCGTCCGGGTAAAACCTGTTCCAGATCTCGGCGAATCGTTTCTACTTCCGGCAATTCAGGCATTTCTTCACACCCAATATCAAACTCTTTCCATTTCCGCCCAGTTGGGGCCGGCTTTGACATCAACAGTCAGCGGAACCTTAAGCTTCATGGCTCCTTCCATTTCTTTGCGGACCATTGCCGCCAGTTCGGGAAGTATTTCCTTTTCAACATCAAATATCAAATCGTCATGAACCTGCAGGATCATTTTCGCCCTGTCACCATATACCTGAAGTTTTTCTTCTATACGCAGCATGGTAAGTTTTATAATATCCGCTGCCGAACCCTGAATAGGCGTATTGATTGCCGTACGCTCGGCAAAAGCACGCCGGTTAAAATTGCGTGAATTTATATCCGGCAAATAACGGCGCCTGTTTAAGATAGTGGTTACAAAACCTTGTCCCTTGGCCCTGGCAATAATTTCCTCCATGTAATTTTTAACTCCGGGCAGCCGTTTAAAATACAGGTCTATATAAGAACGGGCTTCCTTTCGTGTTATTCCCAGCTGCCGGGAAAGACCGTAGTCGCTTATTCCGTAAATGATTCCGAAATTAACGGCTTTGGCGCGATTGCGCAGTTCGCTGCCTACCATTTCCGGCGGTACTCCAAATATTTCAGCGGCTGTGCGTGAGTGGATATCTTCATTATTAAGAAAAGAATCTATTAAAACCTTGTCAGCTGAAAAATGGGCCATAATTCGCAGTTCAATCTGTGAATAATCGGCAGAAAGCAGGAGACGGTTTTTGCAGGAAGGGATAAATGCCCGGCGTATCCGCCTGCCCTCTTCAAGGCGGACAGGAATATTCTGCAGATTCGGTTCAGCACTGCTTAGTCTGCCGGTAGCGGTTACAGTCTGATGAAATGTGGTATGAATGCGGCCTGTCCTGGGATTAATAAGTTTCTCCAGTCCTTCCAGGTAAGTGCCGAGCAGTTTAATTAATGTTCGATACTGGAGAATATCCGAGACAATCTCATGCGAGGGTGCCAGTTCTTCCAGTACTTTTGCATCTGTTGAATAGCCCGTTTTTGTTTTGCGGATGACCGGCAAACCCAGTTTTTCAAAAAGTATATAAGAAAGCTGCTTGGGCGAATTCAAATTAAATTTTTCTCCGGCAAGCTTGTAGATTTTCTCCTCCAGGACATTTATCCTGCCCGCGAATTCCGTGTGCAGGTCCTGCAGCGCCGGCCTGTCTACACAAACCCCCGTATATTCCATTCTTGAAAGTACTTTTACAAGGGGCAATTCAATCTCCCGGTATAACTCCAGCAATCCTGATTCCTGCATTTTTTGCTGCAATACCGGGTAGAGGTCGTATAAAGCCCGTGCCGCAGCACAATAGTAGTCGCGCTCAAGATCCGGTTTCTGTTCATTTTTACCCGGTTTTTCCGGCAGTTGACGCTTTAGATACAGTTGTGACAGTTTTGATAGGGGGTAGCCGCTTCCCAATGGGTCCAGAAGATAGGCGGCAAGGGCTACGTCAAAATAGCTGCTTCCGAACTCTTCGCCGGTCAGCCAGAGGCAGAGATTCAGCCATTTTTTTGTATCGTAAAATACAGTCAACTCTCGGCGGTCAAAAAGGCTGCGGACAACTTTACCCTGATCGCTTTCACGCTTGAGGTCCACGTAATAAGTTTTGTCACTTGCGACCAGGACAAGTCCCCCGAGCTCCCTTTGCCCTTCATCCACGGGCAGCGGTAGGACAGCCAGCAGCGCGTCCTGCAGGGAAGCTGTATATTCCGGAAGCTCCGCCGCTGCAATAAGACAATAATCTTCACGGCCGGCAGCAGACTCTGCCCTGCCCCTCCTGGGGATTTTTTCCTTCAGGCTTGCAAACTCCAGTTTGTCAAAGAGGTCAATTAAGGCAAGGCTGTCCGGTTCCCGGAGCAGAAAGTCCGCGGAATTAAACTCCAAGGGAGCAGTGGTGCAGATTGTGGCCAGTTGTCTGCTGAGATAGGCCTGCTCACGGTATTCCTCCAGATTAGCACGCAATTTACCCGTGAGCTCGTCCAAGTGCTCATAAATACCGTCCATCGAGCCGTAAGTGCCGAGCAGCTTCAGGGCGGTTTTTTCCCCAATTCCGGGAACGCCGGGTATATTGTCGGAAGGATCGCCTTTTAGCCCCTTGTAATCGATATACTGCCGCGCAGTAAGCCCGTATTTATCCCGCAGTTTTTCTTCATTGTAGCGTTCGACACTGCTTATACCCCGTTTTGTATAGATGACATCAGCCGGTATGTCCACAAGTTGGAAAATATCTGCATCTCCGGTGACAATAACGGGTGAAAGCCCGCTTTCCCTTGATTTCAGCGCCAGTGTGCCGATCACGTCATCAGCCTCATAGCCTTCAGCCTCAACAACCGGGATACGCAGCGCCGCCAGCAGTTCCCGCACATAACTGTGCTGCTCTGACAGTTCTTGGGGTGTTTTTTCCCTTCTGGCCTTATATCCGCCGTATATTTCATGGCGAAAGGTCTTTTTGCTTTTGTCAAAGGCAATTGCCATGTAATCAGGCTGCTCTTCTTCCAAAATTTTAAGCAACATTGTAGTAAAACCGTATACCGCGTTTGTATATAGGCCCTGCTTAGTCTGCAAAAGCGGCAGGGCAAAAAATGCGCGGTAAAGCAGGCTGCTCCCGTCAATGATCATAAATCTCTCTTTTTTTCTCACCGCACCGCTTCCTTTTCTTTACTTTCTTTTTAACAGGCCGATTACTGTCAAGGCTAAAATAATTCCCGCCCCCGCCAGATTAATATAAAGGCGGTGATGCAGAAATCGTTCTGCAAGGCCCGGTGTTTTAAATTCTTCTCTCACGCCTATTGTATCCGGGGCTTGTGATTCCGCCATTATTTCATCATAAACCCGGGCTTCAGCCGGTTCATTTTTGCCTGCAGCAGCGGTATCGTAGGAACCGGCAGCAGCTTCGGCTTTTTCAGCTTCCATTGCGCTGCGCTGATTTGCGTCTTCTGAGAACAACATTTCTTCCTGTTTTATAATACCCGCATTATAAAAAGGTCTATATTCCAGGGCCAGAATGTTGGCCGACAAAAGCAGGATGAAAACTGCAGCCGCAACTGCAAATTGGGCAAGTCCCGGCAGTAGCCTTCGCCTTTTCTCCTCTCGTTCCAGTTTCGAAATGACAGAATTACGAAGTCCAGGAGGCGGCTCCAGTTCGTCAGCCTGCTTTATCCATTGCAGAGCTTCTCTGGTTTCATCAGTCTGCTGTCTGCAGCTTGCGCATATTTTCAGATGATCTTCAAAAGCGGTTTTTGCCTCTTTCGCCATAACTTCGTCAAGATATTCGCTTATTTGAGTTCTTACCCGTTCACAGGTCATTTTGCCACGCCTCCTTTATCCTTTAGATGTTCAGAGACGCTGTTTTGTTCCGTTTGCAGGTATAAATCCCGCAAAAGTGAACGCGCCCTGTTCAGGCGGGATTTTAGTGTTCCCAGATTGATCTCCAAAACTGAGGCTATTTCTTCATATGAAAGGCCCTGTAAATCTCTTAAAATTATTACCGTTCTGTAATTCCGGGGCAACTTGCTTAGCAACCCCTGAATTTCCCTTTGCAATTCGCCTCTTAATGCTGTCTCAAGGGGACCGGGCGCAGTATCCGCCGCTTCGAAATGAAGCTCTCCTTCCTCAGTTTCCAGGGGTTTGTCCAGGGACAGCACGGGAGGTTTTTTTCTCCTTTTGCGAAGTTCATCACGGCATGCATTGACTGCTATGCGATAAAGCCAGGTTGAGAATGCGGACTGTCCTCTAAAATCAGTCAAAGCCCGGTATGCCTTCAGAAATACTTCCTGTGCAAGGTCTGCAGCATCCTCCGCATTGTTTACCATACGATAGCAAAGATTGTAGACTTTCTTTTCGTATTTCTGCATTAAAATATCATAAGCCTTGAGGTCGCCCTTCCTGCAACGCTTGAGCAGCAGTTTTTCCTTTTCCGGCATATTGTCACCTGCTTCCCTCGGCATTGTAATTCGGCGGCAATTCCGGCGGGTTGGTTGACAGAAGAAAACCCGGGTGCCGGGTTATTATAATTTAAAGCAAATTTGACAAGATTACGTTAGGGACTTTTTTCTCCCGCTGTTTTCAGCATTTTTACAGCCGTCACCAAATTATCACTGCCAAAGATTGCCGTACCGGCAACCAAAACAGTGGCACCGGCTTCCCGGATCGGCCGGGCCGTTTGAGCATTAATGCCGCCGTCAACCTGTATTTCCAGCTTCCTGTCTTTTACCATACTTTTCAATTCACGGATTTTGGGGATGACGGCAGGGATAAATTTTTGCCCGCCAAAACCGGGATTCACACTCATCAGCAGAACCAGGTCCAGATCGTCAAGCAGATATTTTATTACGGAAAGCGGAGTTGCCGGGTTAAGAGCCACTCCGGCTTTGATTCCCAGGCTGCGAATCATTTGTATGACTTTATGCAGATGAACACAAGCTTCCGCTGAAACAGTAAGCAAGTCCGCGCCGGCCTCGTAAAATTTTTCCAAATAATTATCCGGGTGTTCTATCATAAGATGCACATCAAAAAAAAGGCCGCTTTTATTCCGTAAATCTCTTACAACCTGGGGCCCCATAGTTATATTAGGGACAAAGTGCCCGTCCATCACATCAAAATGAAGCCAGTCTGCTCCGGCTTCTTCAGCTCTTCTGACTTCACCTGCCAATTTTGAAAAATCAGCTGCCAGTAAAGAAGCCGCGATTTTAACCATTATTTCTTTCTCCTTTCCTGCTCTTTTATTGTTTTATAAAATGACAGGTAGTTTATATAGCGGGTAGGAGCAATAATTTCCTGTCTGACCGCATCCTTTACCGCGCAGCCGGGTTCATCTACGTGCCGGCAGGAATTAAAGCGGCAATTTTGCAGGTAAGGAAGGAATTCGGGGAAACAATGATCCAGTTCGGTACTTTCGATGTCACTTAAAGCTATCCGGCTAAAGCCCGGAGTATCCGCCACATAGCCGCCGCATGCAAGCGGTATCAGGCTGACTTGCCTGGTGGTGTGGCGGCCTATTTTTCTTTTGTCCGAAATACTCCCCGTTTTTTGTTTTACATCTTTCTGAAGACAGTTTATCAGTGAAGATTTTCCCGTTCCCGACTGTCCGGCAAAAACAGAAATTTTATTGCACAATTGCCTGTATAAATCACTAATGCCGTGCCCGGTCCTGGCACTGGCCGCAATAACGCTGTAGCCCGCCTTTCTGTATATATCAAACTGCTGCGGACTGTTTTCACCGGGCAAATCTATTTTATTAACACAAATGGCAGCAAGTAGCCGGCGGCTTTCGGCCAAAACAAGAAGCCTGTCCAAAAAATGCAGGGAAAGCGGTGGTTCCCGCAAAGAACATACTATTACCACCTGTTCAATGTTGGCAACAGGCGGACGGACCAAAAGTGACCTGCGTGCCTGTATCCTTTCAATAACACCTTCATTTTCACCTATGGCGGTAAAAACGGCGTTGTCACCGACGTAAATGTCCTGTTCTGCCAATTTTAGCCGTCCCCTGGGACGGCAGCGGAACAATTTGCCTTCAGGGGTTCTGACCTTGTAAAAACCTCCTGCCGCTCCGATTATAATTCCTTGCAGAGATATTCCTCCTCTTAAGAAAAATGTTGCAGACGGGAGCTGTTCCCCCAGATGACTTCCACGGTTCCGCTGCCCCAGCCGGTAACTGTGATGGAATTGCCGTCATTTATATACTCATTCTCTCTGCGTCCCTTTTCATCATTTATAATTACTTTTATGCTTGCTCCGGCAGGGATTTCTTCTGTTGAAATTATAATCTGCTTTTCTTCCGGTTCAGGTTTTTCAGGCTCCCCGGGGTCTTCCGGTTCCGGCTCTTCAGGTTCGTAACCTCCGTTCTCGTAGTTTCCCGGGCCCTCACTGACAACCAAATCTACAAAATCACCGGCCTGCACCATTTCTCCCGGAGGCGGGTACTGTTCAATAATATATCCTTCCGGATATTCATAGCTTTCCCGGTAAATTACCTCTCCCGTTAAAATCCCGAAAAAATCAAGCCATGCCTGGGCATCCCGCAATGTCCGACCGACCAGCACAATCATTTCAACCGGTTCAGTGCCTTTGCTAACCCAGATGGTGACCTCCGACCCTTTAGCAATTTTGTGTCCTCCACCGGGGTCTTGGTCAATTACCGTATCAACCGGCTCCTGGCTGTATTCCTCGACAACTTTTATTTCAAAATTATTTTCCAGAATTAAGATGGCTTCACGGCGGGTTTTACCTAACACACTTTCCACCACAACCAGTTCCGGGCCGGTGCTGACGACCAGGGAAACTTCCCTTCCCTTTTTTACGGTCCTGTTTGCCTTCGGATCCTGGCTTATTATTCTGCCGGCATCAACCGTGTCACTCGGAACTTGTTTTTCCAGCCGCGGTTTTAGTTCTTTTTCCGTAAGTATCTCATATGCTGCTTCCCAGGTTTCCCCCTCGACATTTGGCACTATAACTTCCGGCACATTCAGCGACTGCAACAACTTAAGCGCGCCGTAGGCAAGAAGCGCCAACACTGCTATCGTTAAAATTATCGCAGTCACTAAAGGTGCCCTGTTCTTCTTCCGTTTAACTGCTTTCTTGTTTTTTCTCTCATTTGCAGGGTTGATTACCGGAGGCCTTTCGATGGTCGAAAATTCCATTTCCTTACCCTGCAGCCACCTGTCCAGCTCTTCCGCCATCTCCCGGGCTGAATTAAAGCGTTCTTCAGGATCCTTGGCCACGGCTCTGCGGATTATGGCGCTAATATAGACAGGAATTTCAGGATTTATGTCCCTTGGATTGGGAAAAGGTTCTTGCAGGTGTTTGACGGCAATGGAAACCGGGGATTCGCCGCTGTAGGGAACTTGTCCCGTCAGCATTTCAAAAAGAACAATCCCCAGGGAGTAAATATCCGATTTTATGCCTGTCTGTTCCCCGCGGGCCTGTTCCGGGGAAAAATAATGCACAGAACCCAGGATTGTTCCGTTGTAGGTAACGGTGGAGGCTGTGGCGGCCCTGGCTATGCCGAAATCAGTCACTTTGACGCGCTCGTCATCACCGATCAGGATGTTATGCGGTTTTACATCCCGGTGAATAATACCGTGTTTGTGGGCGTGGTCCAGGGCGATTGCTATTTGCTCCGCATATTCAACGGCTGTATCAACCGGCAAAGGCCCTTCTTCCTCTATTATTGCTTTCAGGGAACGCCCCTTTACATATTCCATGATTATATAATGAATTCCGTTTTCTGCACCGACATCATAAATACTGACGATATTTGGATGGGAAAGACTGGCAGCTGACTGCGCCTCGCGGCGGAACCGGCGTAAAAAATCCTGATCGCTTACAAATTCAGGCCGGAGAATTTTTATTGTCACATAGCGGTTAAGGAGGTTGTCAATACCCTTGTAAACAAACGCCGTACCTCCGTCGCCTATTTTCTCCACAATCTCATAACGGTTCCCCAACACTTTCCCAATCATATTTTCACCTCTTTTCCCTGCCGGTATCTATTCCTTTTCGGCCACAATCACCGTGATATTGTCCATACCGCCTTTTTCATTTGCTTTTGCGACTAATAATCTTACAACTTCTTCCCTGTCATTATGCCGGGCGGCAATTGACAGTATTTCCGGTTCATCCACATAGCCATGGAGCCCGTCAGTACACAGTATGAGCCTGTCCTTCGGCTGTAGCGCAAGCTGCTTGATGTCAAAACAGGCTTCTTTATCCGTGCCCAGTGCTCTTGTTAAAATATGGCGCTGGGGATGCTTGCCGGCGTCATTGGCCTGTATTTCACCTGTTTTAACCAGCTGAGCCACCAAAGTATGATCTTCTGTCAATGACAATATATGGTTGTTCCGTAAAAGATAAGCCCGGCTGTCTCCGATATGAGCCAGCCAGTCACTGCCTGCGGCCGACAGCACCAGTGTCATGGTTGTACCCATCCCGGCGTATTCGGGATTCTCTTCGCCGGCAGAATACACAACGGCATTGGCGTAGGACAGCATTTCCTTCAAAAAGGAACTCAGTGGCTTTTTGTTATTTGCCCGGTCAATAATACCCTCCCGTTTTTCGGCCAGGTAACTTCTAACGGATTCCACAGCCAGGGAACTGGCAATTTCCCCGGCAGCATGACCTCCCATGCCGTCCGCAACAGCAATTAAATGCAGTACTTCATCGTCAATGATCAGAAATCTGTCTTCGTTGTTGTTCCTAACCTTTCCACGATCAGTCAGCCCAGTAGCCTGCAACCCCTTCACCCCTTGTTATTCCCCCCGCAATTACCGTTTGTGAGCTGCCTGCAGGTTGCTGCAGCACTCTTAATTTTATCTGCAAATATTACTTGACCAGTTTTTTAAGTATCTTTCCGGTCCGGGCTTTTACCCCCGGTAGACTGCACTTCCCTTCCGGCAGCGGCTCTTTTGGCAGCAAAACAGGATAATACCTGCCAGGCAGCTTTTTGGCTATGATCCGGTCTGACAGGGCAGTCATTTATATCTAAATAACAGGATTACATCTTGACAAACCGGCAATCCGGTGCGGAAGTTTAGGAAAACCGTTCTTGCGGAAACTTACTTTATAATTATATCATAAATCCTTAACCTAATTACGGGAAAAAAACAACTAACATTTGCCGCAAGTATACCAAAACAGACTTAAAAACGCAATAAATAAGCCTGCCTTAAATTAACCGTTTTTAATAAGTTTGGAAATATAAAAACCTTCTACTCCATGACGATGAACCGTCAGCTGCAGGCCGAGCCCTAACTTTTCACCTCTCCATTTTTCCGGCAGGTATTCGGCAAATATGACTGCACAAAAATCCCGGTTTTTTTCCAAGAAGGCAGAAATAACCATTTCAGTTTCTTCCGGTTCATTGGTGCAGGCGCTGTAAACCAAAACCCCTTTTGTTTGCAGTACGGCTGCAGCATTGCAAAGTAATTTTAACTGGTCAGACGCCAGCTTTGCAATATCCTCTTCCTTGCGGCGCCATTTTATGTCAGGCCTTTTCCTGATTACACCCAGGCCGGAACAGGGAACATCCAGCAAAATATAATCAAAAAAGCCAAGCCTGCCCGGCAAGGGCTTCCTTCCGTCCCAAAGCTTTGTTTTGATAATGCCGATGCCAAGTCGTTTGGCATTGGCCTGAACCAGTTTTAACCTGTGTTCATGGATATCCAGGGCTATTATTTCACCTTGATCCGACATCAGAGCAGCCATGTGTGCCGTTTTCCCACCCGGTGCGCTGCAAACATCAAGGACACGGCTTCCCGGGACAGGATCGAGGACTCTGGAAACCAGCATTGCACTCTCGCCCTGCAGCTGCAGCATTCCCTGCCGGTATGCCCCCAGAGAGGTTATGCCGGCAGCCGATTCCAAAAGAATTCCTTCAGGGACAATATCGCTTTCCGAGGCCTTAATGTTTTCCTTAGCCAATAATGCTACAAGTTCCCTTCTGCTTAGACGCAGGGTGTTTACCCTGGCGGCAACCGGTGATTTCATATTATTTGCGGCCAACAGCTTCTCCGTTTCCTCACTTCCGTATCTTTCCAGCCAGCGCCTGACCATCCACTCGGGATGCGAATACTGGCAGGATAAATAACGGACTTTACCGGCACCGGAGCCGGCCGGATGCATTTTCCCCTTCCGGCGGAGAGCAGCCCGCATAACACCGTTTACAAAGGGCGCCAGAGCACGCTTTTTTGTTTTTTTAATCAGCTCTACCGTTGTATTTACAACAGCCCATTCAGGTATGCGCTCCAAATAAAAAAGCTGGTAAAAACCAATATACAAAACAAGCAAAACGGGCCGGTCCAGCTTTTCTGCCGACCGGCCTGTGATTTTTTCTATCAGGCATTTTAGAGCCAGTTTATGGGTAACAACCCCATAGGTTATTTCTGTCGCCAGTCTTCTCTCCCTGTCATCCAGCTCATATTCCTTTATTAAATTTGCGAGAGCAAGATTAAGATTCCACTTTTTGCAAGACAAGGAGACTGAATCGACGGGCATCAATTTTCTTCTTTTTATATTTCATGTTCAGTCTCTCCGGTTACGCAGGATTATAAGGCGCATAAGCTGAGTTATTGCTACTGCCGCCGCTGCAATATAAGTCATAGCCGCAGCGCTTAATACTCTTTTTACAGGACCTGTTTCCTGACGTGTAAGATATCCGCTGTTTTCCAGCAGGGCAACTGCCCGGGCGGAAGCATTAAATTCCACGGGCAGCGTCACAAGCTGGAATATAACGGCAAATGCAAAAAACAGGATACCGATGTCCATAAGACTTTTCAACGGGCCTGAAGCAAAAAGCAGTCCGATGATGAAAAGCGGTATAGCCAGTTGGGAACCGATATTTGCCAGCGGGAAAAGATTGTTGCGGAAGGCCAGAGGGAAATAGCCTTCAGCATGCTGGATGGCATGGCCTGTTTCATGGGCGGCAATGCCCAGAGCGGCAAGAGATGAACTGCCGTAGACTACCGGCGAAAGTCTGATAACTTTCTTCCTGGGGTCAAAATGATCGGAAAGGCGTCCACCGCTCTGTTCCACCGGAATATTGTACAACCCGGCCTCGTCCAGAAGCCTGCGTGCCACCTGAGCCCCTGTAAGGCCGGAACGGGCTCTGATACGTGAATACTTGCTAAAAGCCCCCTGGACGTGTACCTGAGCCCACAGGGCAAAAATCAAAGCCGGTAGAATTAAAATATAGGTGTAATCAGGCAGAAAACCCAGAGGCAACATTTTTTTCACCCCCTTCCAAAAAGTACAATAAAGCTTTTTCCACAGCGTTAATGTTGACACTGGTGTTAAAACAAGGACCATTCGGACGCTCATTTAGCACCCCCAGTACCGGCAGGGGTATGCAATCAAGAATTCCGCTTGTCAGGTCACGCTCGCAGGCAACAGCCACTATTGCCTGTGGCTGTAGTTTTTTTACTGCTGAACGCGCTACCGTGCCTCCGGTGGCAATCCGGACATGGATACCGTAGCGATCGCAAAGGTCCAGGATCTTTCCCACGGGACAGCGGCCGCAACGGATACAGTTTGCTGTATCAGCCGTTATCCGGCGCCCGCAATCCGCCACCTGCAGGCAATGGGGCAAAAGGAGGAGCAGTTTATGCGGTAGAATTTTCATCTTCTTTGTACGAATTAGCTGGTTGTTTACCTCTACAAATGAGCGCTGGATTTTATCCTGAGTTATTTGAAAAATTTTACCAACCCAGATAACAACGGGATATAGCAGGGAAAAGGCGAGATTTACCGGTTTGGAAAAAACGGAAACATCTTTATCCGACAAAAGTGAGAGTATTATTAATGCGAAACCCAGAAAAACCATGGTCAGAATAACAACGGCCAAGAATACCAAAATCGCCGTTATATAACGGAGGACCAAAGCCTCCCGGTCAAAAAAAGTCAACCAGATATAAACAGCACCTGCCGCCAGGAGAAGCAGGCTAATGGCAGACAGCCCTAAAAACAGCCTCTTTTTAATCATAGGTTCACCCTCATCTCATTTCCGTGTCTAGCTGCAGATTGTCCCCGGTTGTATGGGGTTCCCGCAAAGATATTCCCGGACAGTCATAATTCTTTTGCCGGAAGCCTGTATTGTTTCTATTCTGTAAGTACCGTCACCCGCTGCTACAACTATACCCGCATTGTCTGCCTTTAAAACCGTTCCAAAGGGACTCCCGCCGCCTGTATGCGGTCTGCCTCCCAATATTTTTACACGTTTTCCGTTAAGTATAGTATATGCTCCCGGGTAAGGGCTCAGTCCTCTAACTTGGTCATGTATCTTTTTTGCCGGGGCAGACCAGTCAATTTTAGTTTCGGCCTTTGAAATAGGCGGGGCATAAGTAGCCATAAATTCCTGCTGCTTGATTTTTTTACATTTACCGCTGTTAATAATCTCTACTGCTCTGACAATCAGGCCCGCTCCAAGAACGGACAATCTGTCATGGACGCTCCCGGCCGTTTCATCTTCACCTACAGTAATAGCTTCCTGAAGTATAATGTCACCGGTATCCATGCCCTCGTCCATTTCAATAACAGTCACACCGGTCTTCTTCTCCCCGTTCATCACAGCATGCTGGATCGGCGCCGCTCCCCGGTATTTAGGCAGCAGCGAAGCATGAATGTTAAGAGGCTTTTTTTGCGGAATGCTTAAAACGGCGGGCGGCAGCAAACGTCCGTAGGCTGCCGTTATAATGTAATCAGGCGCCGCCTCCCACAGCTTTTCAATAATGGCAGAATCTCTCATGGTTTTTGGCTGCAGTACCGGCAAGCCCAGTTCTTCCGCTTTAATTTTCACAGGGGGCGGCGTCACCTGCAGCCCGCGTCCCGAAGGCCTGTCCGGCTGTGTTACAACAAGAATGACAGTAAATGCCCGGTGCAATGCCTGCAATGCCGGCAAGGAAAATTCAGGTGTACCCATAAATATTACCTTTGTATCTTTCAAGTGGATTCCTCCTGTTCCACAAAACGAATCACCCTGTCAACAAACAAAATGCCGTCAAGATGGTCAATTTCATGTTGACAGGCTCTGGCAAGCAATCCTTCTGCGGTAAACTCCACCGTGTTCCCATCCGGGGCCAGTGCCCTGACCGTTACATTTTTAGCCCTTTCAACTTCACCCGTCACGCCGGGAATACTCAGACAGCCCTCAATTGCTGTAACACTGCCGCTGCTTTTGATGATTTCGGGATTCATCAGCTTAAGCAGACCTTTTTCATCCCCGGCATCAATGACTACAAGTCTTTTGCTGATGCCCACCTGGGGCGCAGCAAGTCCGAGGCCTTTTGCATCATACATTGTGTCTGCCATATCATTAAGAAGAGCGATAATCTGCGGAGTGATCTTCTCAACTCTTTTTGCTTTTTCCCGCAGAATTTGATCACCCTGCAGCCGGATCAGGCGAATGGCCATTGCTTCTTACCTCCGTGTAGCGTCAGTTAGTTACTTATTTATATTATAGTAGACTTTGCGGCTCAACGTCTATAAACAGGCGTACTCCGGCGGAAACTGAAGAACTGTCGAATAAATTGACTGCTTTTTTTATCCTCAAGAGCAGCGGTGACAGGTCATTATCCAGCACTACAATCTGCCAGCGATAGCGTCCCCGCACTTTTTCCAGCGGGCAGGGAGAAGGCCCCGCCAGCTTGCTTTCTCCTCCCAGCAAAGCCCCCAGTTCATAGCTGGCTTTAATAACAGTTTTTTCCTCCGTCCCGCTGAGCAGCAGACGAACCAGGGTGCCAAAGGGAGGATAACTCAATTGACGCCTGCTTTCGCATTCTTCTTGATAAAATGCCTCGTAATCATTGTTTTTTGCCGCAAGCACCGCATAGTGATCCGGATTATAGGTCTGTACAATCACGCGTCCGGGATCGGTGCCGCGGCCTGCCCGTCCCGCAACTTGGGTTATCATTTGAAAAGTCCTTTCACCGGCGCGGAAATCAGGCAGATTAAGCGCCGTATCCGCCGTTATCACCCCGACAAGTGTGACATTGGCAAAGTCATGGCCTTTGGCAATCATCTGTGTGCCAACCAGGACATCAGCCTTTCCCTTCCTAAAACTTTCAAGTATTTTTTGGTGCTGTCCTTTGCGGGTGGTTGTGTCAGCGTCCATGCGCAGCACCTTAATAGCAGGAAAAAGGCGCAATAATTCTTTTTCCACTTTTTGCGTTCCGGCGCCGAAATATCTGATATATATTCCCCCGCAGGTGGGGCAGGTTTTTGGGTAGGGTTCCTGATACTCGCAGTAATGGCAACACAAATTACCTGTGGTATTGTGGAATTTCAAAGCTACGTTGCAGTCGGGGCAGCGCATGACATGCCCGCATTCCCTGCAAAGGACAAATGTTGCATAACCCCGCCGGTTCAAAAACAACATAGTCTGTTTCCCTGCCTGCAGTGTTTCCCAAAGGGCTTTTCTTAATGTACGACTGAAAACACTTCTGTTGCCGCTTTTCATTTCCTGCCGCATATCCACAATTTCCACCGCCGGCAGCGGCTTGTCCGCAATACGCTTGGGCAGCTTAAGAATCTGATATTCTCCCTGCAGCGCTTTCGTATAAGTTTCCAGAGAAGGAGTAGCGCTGCCTAAAATGACGTCCGCCCCGTTTTCCGCTGCCCTCCACAGTGCAACATCACGAGCATGATAACGGGGGTTTTCTTCCTGTTTATACGTAGATTCATGCTCCTCATCGATAATTATTAATCCCAGTCTTTTTACCGGGGCAAAGACTGCAGAACGGGCGCCGATAACAACCAGAGCTTCCCCGCTTGCCACCCGGCACCATTCATCGTAACGCTCACCGGTTGAGAGCCTACTGTGCAAAATGGCTATTCTGTCACCGAAGCGGGCAAAAAAACGTTCTGTTATTTGTGGTGTCAGCGCTATTTCAGGCACCAGGACAATACTGGCCAAACCTTTCTGCAGGCGTTTGGCAATAGCCTGCATGTAAACCTCCGTTTTGCCGCTGCCTGTTACACCGTGCAAAAGAAAGGTTTTGGCCTGCTTTCTGTCTTTGTTAATTTCCTCAAGAACCTGTTTTTGGGAAGGTGTCAACTGCGGCGCAGCAACCGGTTCTCTTTTGAGGTTGACAAGAGGGTTGCGCCTGCTTTCTTTTTCTTCCAGCAACAGCCATCCTTTCTTTTCCAGGCTGTAGACAGTTGCCGGGCTGATTCCGTACCCGGCAAGCTGGGACAAGGTTAAAGAACCTGTTTGACGCAATACGTCCAAAGCAAGCTTTTGCTTTTTACCCCTGGGCAGTGCTCCCCTGCCTGCCGCTGTAATCCTTGCTTCTTTCAACAGTTTAGCCCGGTGTGTACCTGTTTTGTGTCCTGCCGGCGGCACCATTGCTGCCAGGAGATCGATCCGGGAACAGAGAAAACGGCCTGCACCCCATTCTGCAAGCCTGATTAATTCCGGTGTTAAAAGAGGCAGCTCGCAGGCCAGGGCTTCTATCTCTTTTAGTCCCGTTCTTGCTTCAGGCGGCACATGATTGGTAAGAGCTATACAATATCCTGTCACACGCCGCTTGCCAAAGGGTACTATGACGGCGCTGCCGACGGATACCTTCATACCTTCGGGAATACGGTATGTAAAGGATCGGTCGTCCGGCAAATTATGAATTTTAACAATTATTTCTGCAAACTTGGCCACTTAATCCTCCATTAACGGTTTATTACTATTATTTAACGACCCCCGGTATTAAGCAAGTAATTTCTTGCAAGCCCTGTAGCGTGGCAGTATAATCTAATGAGGAGGTAAAAGAAAATGGTAAACAGATTTGCAGCGGTTATTAAGGAGAATCGTTCCTGGCTTTTGCTGGCAGTGCTTTTTTTTATCGGTGGTTTTCTACTGTCCTATGCAGCGCTGCAGCAGGATCCGGAGATACTGAAAATGTTAGAAGAAAGCTTTCTTACCGTTCTGGAAGAACTTGGTGAAAATGTTTTCAGCGGTTCACAGTTCGTAGGCGCAGTCATTCTTTTTTTCAATAATTTGATGTCAGTCCTTTATGTGATGTATCTAGGCATTATAATCGGCCTTCCTCCGCTGTTTTCCGCGCTTGCAAACGGGTCTGTCCTGGGTTTGCTTGCTTTTAAGTTCTCCGAAAGCGGAATTTCGCCGCTGCCCTTTATGGCTGCCGGAATTCTTCCGCACGGCATTTTTGAACTCCCTGCCTTCTTTCTTGCTGTTGCTTTAGGGCTAAAGCTTGGCTACCACCTGATTTTCCCCCTGCCGGGCTTGTCTCGCTTTACTTCCCTGCGGGCAGTTTTTTCCGATATTGGCACATCTCTGCCATTTATTATCCTGCTGCTCCTGATTGCCGCGGCAGTGGAAGTGTTTATTACTCCCTTTGTGATAAGCCTGCTTTTTTAAACCCACTGAAATATTTTTACAACCTGCATGACTATGACTGCTATGTTAATATCTTAAACCGGTAAAAGGCGGCAGATGTCTGCCGCCTTCTAGCGTTTTACCGCCAGTATGTGCTTGCTGGCTGCCAAACTTTTTATTTTTTTACCTGTTCAAAACCTATCTTCACCGCCGATATTTCCTCAAGGGCTATGGAAACATCTTTTTTCGATTTTGATTCGACAAGTTTTTGTGCCCCTTCATTTAACATGCGGGCACGCTTTGCAGCGGCAATAACAAGCGTATATTTGCTGTCTGCTTTTTTTAACAGTTTATCAATAGAAGGGTAAATCACTTTTAACCTCCTTCTTCAATTACTGCATTTATTAAATCAGCATTCCTGAAAGCCCGCAGTTTTTCCGCTTCGATAATGGAAATTATGCGTTTACTGGCTTCTTCCACGCTGTCATTAACAACTATATATCCATATTTATGTGCCTGTTTTAGCTCGCTTACGGCGGCTGTCAGGCGTTTTTTCATATTTTCTTTGCTTTCCGTGCCACGCTTTTCTATACGCCTGCATAATTCCGACCAGGAAGGCGGTATAAGAAAAATAAAAACAGCATTCGGATATACCTCCATGACCTGCAGGGCGCCCTGCGGGTCAATTTCAAGAATAACATCATACCCCTCTGCCAGCTTTTCCTCCACATAGCTACGCGGTGTCCCGTATTTGTGGCCATATACGCAGGCGTATTCCAGGAAATCTCCTTCCCTGACGGCCTCCATAAATTCAGAGTCTGTGACAAAAAAATAGTTAACCCCGTCCTTTTCACCGGCGCGGGGTTTGCGGGTAGTTTTGGAAATAGAAAGAAGCAAATCAGATATTTTTTCTAGAAGTGCCTTGCACACCGTACCCTTGCCAGCACCGGAAGGCCCCGAAATAACAATTAGCAAACCGGAACGTGCCACAATAATCCTCCGTGTCTTTTTAATCTTCTTCCTCAGCTATACCGCCCTTGGCATTGAGGCGGTGCTTGACTGTTTCCGGTTGTACGGCTGAAAGCACGACATGGCCGCTGTCTGTAATAATAACCGCACGTGTCCTCCGTCCATACGTAGCATCAATTAACATGCCGCGGTCCCTGGTTTCTGTTATGACCCTTTTGATTGGTGCAGACTCCGGACTGACAATGGCAATAATACAATTAGCGGAAACTATATTGCCAAATCCTATATTAATCAATTTAATCTGCATCATGGGAACCTCCTTTACCGGAAATGCCAAAGAACAGCCCTGTTCCAACTCTGCTATTAGTATAACGGATTTCAGGCAGAAAATGCAAGAGCTAAATCTAAGCGCTAAAAACTCGCCTATTCTATATTTTGCACTTGCTCACGAATTTTTTCGAGTTCGGCTTTTATCTCCACCACCAGTTTTGCCGCTTCATAATCATTGGCCTTTGAGCCGATGGTATTGACCTCCCTGAAAAGCTCCTGAGTTAAAAAATCAAGTTTGCGGCCTACAGGTCCTTCTTCCTGCAGCGCTTCCCTGAAACCTGCCAGATGGCTGGACAGCCGGACCAGTTCTTCAGTAACATTGCTTTTATCTGTAAATATTGCTATTTCCGTAAGCAAACGGGCAGGGTCCGCCTCAAAATCGCCAAGATATTCCTTTATTCTCTCGGAGATTTTATTTCTGTAGTCTTCCACTATAAACGGCGCCCGTTTCTTTATCAGCTCTGCCTTTTCCTCTATTGTCTGCAGGCGAATCTTTATATCTTCCGCCAGTCTTTCCCCTTCATCCCTGCGCTGGACAAGGAGTTCCGCAATTGCCTTATCAATTACTACCTGCAGCTTTTCCCAGATACTGTCAATATCAAGTTTATTTTTCTCCACCCGCAGCACATCAGGAAAAGCGGCAAGCAACTTCAAGTTCGGTTTTTCATCAAGAGAGCAGACAGTCGCTATTTCCTGCAGTGCATCGTAATATGCCGCCAGCAAATTCCTGTCCAAAATTATAGAAATGCCTCTATCGTCTTCCTGCCGGAAAGAAATGGCTACTTCTATTCTCCCCCGCCTGAGGGCTTGCTGAATACGCTGCCTTACCCTCTCCTCCAACTGGTATAATTCCCGGAGCATCCGCACGGAAACATCCAGATATCTGTGATTAACGGAACGAATTTCCACAGTAAACTGGAATTGCTCATCACCGTTGTTGTCCGCTCGGCCGTAGCCGGTCATGCTGAATACCATTTGCCTACCCCTCTTTTCTCTTTACCTTACTTAACTTATTGTAGCAGATTTTTTTGTTATGGCAAATCTCTCTATTTTTTTACCACTACAACGCGAGGATGAAAAAGCGCTTTTACCGCGGTTAAAAGCAGGTTAAACATAAGGGGTGCCAGGGAAGCCGTAATTACAAGCAGCCATTGTCCCGCAGACAAGGGGGTGGTCTCAAAGACAGCTGCGAGCAGCGGGTGGTAAAGTACTAAAAGAAGCAAACAAAAGGAAGAAAGAACGGCGGCTACCATCCACAGGTTGGAAAGTATTCCGGTCTGCCAAACCTGACGGTCTTCGCTGCGGCAATCAAAAACATATACCAGCTGGGTGACAACAAGCGTAACAAAGGCCAGTGTCCTTGCTTCCGCCAGCGGCAGCTGCCGCTTGAGTCCCCAGGTGAAAACAAGGACTGTTGTCAGCCCGATTACTACCCCCCTGCCAATGATTTTCTCCCACAACCCTCCGGAAAATATCCCTTCTCCCGGCATACGGGGCGGTCTTTCCATCACATCTTCGTCCACAGTGTCAAATCCCAGGGCCATTGCCGGCAGTCCATCCGTTACCAGGTTAATCCAAAGTATCTGAATTGCCCGCAAAGGCAGCGGCAGGCCGACCAGCATCGTTATAAACATTGTCAGTATTTCTCCGGTATTGCTGGCCAGCAGAAAGCGGATAAATTTCCTGATATTGCTGTAGATGCTGCGTCCCTCCTCAACAGCGGCAACAATGGTGGCAAAATTATCATCGGCCAGAACAAGCGAAGCTGCCTCCCGGGTGACATCGGTACCGCTTTTCCCCATGGCAATGCCGATGTCCGCCTCCTTTACAGCGGGAGCATCATTTACACCGTCCCCGGTCATTGCCACAATATGCCCGTTTTTTTTCAGCGCCCTGACAATTCGCAGTTTATGTTCAGGTGTCACCCGGGCGTAGACATAAGTCTTGCGTGCATATTCTGCCAATTCCCCGTCTGAGAGATTGTCCAGCTCCCGTCCCGTTAAAATATGTCCTCCTTTTGGGAGTAACTGCAGGTAACGCGCTACAGCCACAGCTGTGTTTTTATGATCACCCGTAATCATGATAGTTTTAATTCCCGCCTTCTGGCATTTTCTTATTGCCGGCAGGGCTTCAGGGCGCGGCGGGTCAATCATGCCAAGCAGGCCAAGGAAAACAAGGTCCTTTTCTTCCGCCTCCCGCTCTTCTGCGGCAACCGGCCTGTAGGCCACGGCTATATTGCGCATCGCCTGGGAGGTCATGATTTCATTTTGCTTTAAAATCAATTCTTTACTGTCTTCAGCCAGCTTTTGGCTGCCTTCCCCGCAATATATCCAACTGCAGCGCTCCAGGATTACTTCCGGTGCCCCCTTAACATACAAAACCCGTTCCTCTTTACCCTGATACAGTACAGACATTCTTTTTCTTCGGCTGTCAAACGGCTTTTCCGCAATTCGCCGCATTTCCCGTTCCAAATCCTCCCGCCACACACCCGCCCTGGCCCCGGCCACCAGCAATGCTCCCTCCGTTGGGTCGCCATGAATATGCCAACCTCCTTCACCGCCGCGCCAGAGAGCTTTGATTTCAGTTTTTTTTCTGTATAGACGGGCATTGTTGCAAAGGACAGCAGCAGCAAGCGTTAATTTCAAGGCCTCATCGCCCCTCGGGTTTATTGCTTTGCCTGCGGCAAAATAGCGCCCTGCCGGACTGTACCCGTCGCCTTCCACATTGTAAAGTGTCCCGTTTGTCCAAACCTGCCTGACATTCATTTTGTTTTGGGTTAAAGTGCCTGTCTTGTCAGAACAAATTACAGTAGCGCATCCCAAGGTCTCCACGGCGGGAAGTTTTCTGACAAGGGCATTCCTTTTAACCATTCTTTGTACACCAATGGCCAGGGCAATTGTTACCACGGCAGGCAGCCCCTCCGGGATGGCGGCAACAGCCAAGGATACGCCGGCCATCAGCATCCGGTAGGCCGGCATGCCCCTGGCAAGCCCCATAAGAACAACCAGACCGCAAATTAAAAGACAGCACCCCACCAGATACTTGCCCATCTGGGCCAGTCTTCTTTGCAGAGGGGTTTCTTTTTCTTCAGCTTCCTGTATCATGTGGGCAATTTTACCAAGTTCCGTTTCCATACCGGTGGCAACTACAATTCCGCTGCCGCGGCCGCTGACGGCCATTGTCCCCGAATACAACATATTCAAACGGTCTCCCAGGGTTGTGGCATTTTCATATAGGGTGTCCGGATCTTTGTTTACGGGTTCTGATTCGCCCGTTAAGGCTGCTTCATTGACGGCAAGCTGTTTTGCTTCCCCCAGACGTATATCAGCCGGAATCAGATCACCGGCTTCGATAACAACCAAATCCCCGGGAACAAGCTCTCCGGCCGGCACCTTTTTGCGCACGCCGTCCCTGATGACGACTGCTGTCGGCGCGCTTAATTCTTTCAATGCCTCCAGAGATTTTTCCGCTCTGTACTCCTGGATAAAACCTAAAACGGCATTAATCATAACAATGCACATTATTACTAAAGCATCGCTGTATTCCCCAAGCACGGCAGACAAGAGGATAGCGCCGAACAATACTAAAACCATAAAATCCCTGAATTGCATAAGAAACAGCAGCAGAAGCGAAAGTTTCTTTTTTTCCTGCAAAACATTACAGCCTTTTTCATGCAATCTTTGCTCCGCTTCACGGACAGACAGCCCCAGCTGCGGGTCCGTCTGCAACAGTCTACAGATATCTTTATAGCTTACCTGCATCCACGGGTAGCTGCTCATTTGATCACCTCGCCGCCTGTTTTCTGTTCTTAGCCATGTATATGGCTTGGACAAAAAAAAAAGCACCAAACGGTCATGATTTCTGGCTGTCTATTGCCAATCCCGAAAGAATCCTGTTATACTTTACTTGCCAAAGGAGGTACTGGCATGTCTTTTGACGGAATTACTATGTCGGCTGTACGCCGGGAACTTGCATCTTTGCTTGGCGGGGCTAAAATTGAAAAAATCATCCAGCCGCGGGCAAATGAAATTGTCCTGTCCTTCAGAACAGAAAAGGAACTTTTTTCACTGCTCTGCTCTGCCGACCCGCAGCTTGCGCGTATCCACCTGACAAAACAAAAACAGGCCGGCCCCGCCGTTGCGCCTGCCTTTTGCATGCTTTTGCGCAAACATCTTTCAGGTTCACGCCTTCTTTTCATTGAACAGCAGGGACATGAAAGATGTCTGTCCTTTATTTTTCGTTCCTATGATGAAGCCGGCGATATAGTTAAAAAACACCTGATAGTAGAAACAATGGGTAAACATTCAAATATTATTCTGGCTATGCCCGAAAAAGCAGAAAAATTAAAGATCCTGGGCAGCATCAAGCTTGTGGACGAAAAAATGAGCCGCTACCGGGTTGTTATGCCCGGGCAGTTTTACATTCCGCCGCCTCCCCAGGACAAGCTGGACATTTTCTCCGTCACGGAAGAAAACCTGGCCGGCCGGTTGCTAGCACATTCTGAGAAACCGCCTGAAACAGCCCTTATGCTGTCTGTAATGGGTATTGGCAAGAATCTTGCAAGAGAGATAATAAATGCAGCCGCAGGCAGTGAGCCGGGACACCCTCTGGAAATTATCCGGCCTTTAACAATAGAATTGAACAAACTTGCCGCGAGACTGAAGGAAAACCGTTTCATCCCCTGGATTGTTGATGCCGACAGCTGTAAACCCTCTTTGTTTTTTATCCACCCCCCTGAATTGCCCGCTTCCCGCTTGCTGCGCTGTGACAGCTTGAATGGAGCGCTTGATATCTATTACAGTTCCATAGTCCGGGGTACTGCCGGAAAACAGTTGAAACAGCAGCTGGAAAGCATTGTCCGGGCAAGGTTCCGCCGTGCTCAAAAAAAGCTTGACCATCAGCAAAGGGAACTGCAAGAAACGGAAAATGCGGACAAGTACCGCATTTGGGGGGAGCTCATAACAGCCAGTCTGTTTAAAATTAGTCCCGGCATGGATAAAGTAAAAGTAAACAATTATTACTCGGAAAAAATGGAGGAAATAGAAATACCCCTGAATCCTGCCCTCTCGCCGCAGGGAAATGCCGGGTACTATTTTAAAACATACCGTAAACTCCATGACGGAAGAAAAATTTTAACAAAAAGAATAGCGGCAACTAAAGAAGATATCGCCTATCTTGAATCGCTTTTGTTTGCCTGTGAAAACGCCGGCCCGGCTGAACTGGAAGAAATCCGGCAGGAAATGATCAAAAGCCGTCTTATATTGCCGCAAAAAAACAAGCCGGCGGCAAAACCGGCCCGGTCCAAGCCCCTGCACTTTCTTTCTCCCGACGGCATAGACATTTATGTCGGCAGAAACAACAGGCAAAATGACTACCTGACATTACGCGCAGCAGACGGCAACGATATCTGGCTCCATGTCAAGGAAATGCCCGGTTCCCATGTAATTATCAAGCATTCCGACCCGCCGGAATCAACGCTTATTTATGCGGCAAAACTGGCCGCGTCTTACAGCAGGGCGGCAAATTCCTCCAATGTCCCCGTTGACTACACTCGAGTCCGGCATGTCAGAAAGCCAAAAGGAGCCAAACCCGGCATGGTAATCTACGACCACCACAAAACCATTTATGTCACAAATGACAAGCAAAAACCGCAGCCAAAGCAAAAGTAGAACTTTTCAGGAAGGCTGCCCGCGGGGCTCAATCTTATACCGGACTGCAGCATCCAGTACTATACTGTCTTCATTTTTATCAAACCTGACCATGCCAACTACACCACCCTCATCTCCTCGCCACTTCAGGTATTCTTCCGTAAAATACTGGGCTCCCCTTTCACTAAAGGGTTCCTCATACCCCGCCAACACTTTTAAATAAATATCTTTTGGCACTTCCAGAATCCGGTGGGTAACCTTGAATATTTCGCCCCTGTTTTCCAGCTCCTTGACGGCGCTAAACAAAAAATCTTTTTTATACATAGCATCACCCCTTATTATTACTTAAAATAGCTTACAAACACCAAAATTATAAGCTGCCTTGACAAACTTTCACTCGAATGCCTTCCACCCTTTGCATAGATCTGCCATAGAATGCGCAGATTAGTTGTAAAGGGGGTGATACTATGATGACCACATTTCACTGGATTCATATAGTCGTCGGAGCCTGGCTGGCACTGGTGAATTTTATGCCCATATTACCCGAAGATATCCTGTCCCTTAATAACGTGGTAATTGGTATCATTGTCGCCATCTATAACGCCTACATGCTTTTTGCCAAGAGCAATACGGATGTTGCAAACAAAAATTAAAAAAAGCACCCTACGGGGTGCTTTTTGCATAATAAACACTGCTTTGCGCAAAATAAAGAAAATTCTTTGCGGGGTGATTATGATGAGCGAATTTAAAGACAAAACCAGGGAAAATGACTTTGTCGCAGCAGCCGTCAAATACGGCGCTTGGCTTTTGGGGCTGATTATTGTCCTTTACTTTATTGCCCGCAATGTCTTTCCCTTTATCAGAAGCCTTTTCTAATAAGTGTTTTTCCTGTAAAAACAATAAACCATTCTGCATTTTTGCAGAACGGTTAACCTAATACGTCCTGAAGCTGTTGTACTGTATCCTAAAACAAGGGTTCCAAAATACTCTGAAACCCTTGTTTATTTACATTTTGGTGTCGCCTTTTTTTTATTTTTAAGATACCAATTGCTTTTTACAAAATCCTGTAGCTTTCCGGGGGCCGGCATATAACAATCCAGTTTATCTATAAATGATCTATACCGCTTCACCAATGGATTGTCTTCTCCTCTTCGCCAAGCAGCAACCACATGAATTTTTTGCTTATATGCGTCATCTGAAATGGGTAAAATGTCTATCTTGTTATTATAGTAGCACCCGACGCCGGGTGTTATTGGTTGCCAGACAGCCATTGATGTTTGCGGAGATTATATGCCAGGCATAGGAGAAGGCAGTGAAGAAATAGAAGTTACATTGAATGCAAGTATAAAACTGGACAAAGAAAGCCTTAAAATCCAGAGAGAAAGCGTTGAAACTTTCCGTGGATGCACTGCACCGGAAATGACCTATAAAGCATGGCATGAGCTTGTTGGCAGCTGGGCCAGTGATATTGAGGACGCAAAACTAAAGGATCCGTCTTTAGACTCCGCCATTACCGGGCAGTCCACATCTGTTCTCAGTTGGAAAAAAATTCTGAATGAAGGCCTCCGTAGTTATATTGACGAATGCCGGCAGAACATTGATAAGTTTATTGCAAGTGGTCAAACTGATATTAACAAGGTTTATTTTGGGAAATCTGCCATCATCGTTCTTAAAGCCGTTATTAACCACGCCCACAGGTATGCTGCGCTGGCAAGAAAGATGGCGGAAAATGAATCTGACAGCGCTGCAAAAGAACGGCTTTTAAAAATTGCGAGGTCTGCGAATATGTCCCGGAAAACCCGGCCAGAAACTTCCATGAAGCACTTCAATCCATGGCATTTTGCAATTTAGCAAAGCTGCTGGAAAAAAGGCATCCGGAAAAATACAGGGATCTAATTGTCCGCGTTGGCGGATTCTCCGCTTACTTTGTCCAGCTTTCCCCGCCTATCCAGGATGATATAATTTACCGCAGCGAATTCAGCATTTGAGGCGGTAAAAAACCGGCCGAAAAGAAATAGAAGCTTCCGAGTATTAAATTTTGCTTGGAAGCTTCTTCTTTTATTATTTCCATACAACCATACTGCAAACCCCAAGACCGTTTTGTTCTGCCAGGCTGTGGAGTTTCATATTAAATATTCGGCCCCTGTGACAAGCCCGTTTTTCTAAACCGCAGAGCCCAATTGCCGGCCGGACAGTAAGTCAGGCATTTTCCACAATGCCAGGAATTTGCATACTGAAGCCCTGACCCGCTGATGGGTTTTTGCTCCAGTGCTTTGCGGATATCCTCCGCCGTGGGGTTGCCGGTGGTGACATAATCCTTCTCTCCCCCCAGTTCTTTAGTTAAAGCATATATTGCCAATTGGCATTTATTCCAGTCCAGAACACAATACTCCATGGTTTTGCCTTCCATGGTGAAACTTTGAGACCTGTCGTTATAGCTGCTGATGGCTTTGGTGGGGCAAACTTCCGTACAGATGCCGCATTTTTCAGGATTGCACAGTACCGGCCCGCTGTACATGGGGTCTTGCTCCAGGGCAAGTGTTGTCAGAATTACGCCAAAACGGTTCCTCGGACCAAATTCCGGTGTCAGCACCAGTCCCATCCAGCCCATAACCCCAAGTCCTGCCGCCACGGCAGCATGCCTGATGCTAATTTGCACCCCGTTTGTCATGGGCCCTGTTGAACATGGCATGGCCGTCCGGCCCGTCTTCTTTTCGATATACCGGGCCAAGGCATAGCAAGCATAAGCAAGCTCAAAATTGGGCAATATCGTATAGCCGTAGGTACCGTATATTCCTTTTAAATCCCGCCGCCCATCTTCAAAGGCGCGAAAATTTGCCTGTATAACCCCGTCAAGAAGTTTCACGCCTACTACAATAACTGATTTACAGCCGGGCAAAAGATCACAGGGGTGAGTTCCCGCCGGCGCTCCGCCAAACCTGTCAACGCCGGCAATGCCGCACAGATCCATGCCTAAACCGTAAGCAAATTCTTTAATGTTTTCTTTACTAATCCTCATAGCTTCCTCCTCAATAGCCTCCCAACCTGATTTACTTATCTGTAGCAACAGTTTTTCTACCTTATTTAGCCGGTGTGACAGCAGCCACGCCAAGTCTGAGGCTTCCAGGGACTTTTTAAGATTCTTACCGTCCGGCCATTTACAAATAGCCCGGACCCATGTCTAGGATATCACCAAGTGCCTGCATTACACAAGCCCCCGCAAGGTTTTGCAAGGGGAACACTTCTTTTCTGCAAAGGCCGGACCTCCTATGCGTGTGCTATTCGCTTTTCTCGCCTGCATCGTCAATTTGGTGCGTGTCAGTCGCACACGCTTCCGGGAAATAAAAAAGCCGTGGTGATAACTCCACGACTGTAAATTCAGGTATGGTGTCGGAGGCGGGACTTGAACCCGCATGTCATAGACACACGCCCCTCAAACGTGCGCGTCTGCCAGTTCCGCCACTCCGACACGTTTTTTTAGAGTCCGTGTGTAACTATAACATAAATAAAGCAGGATTGCAAGGCATCATTTCTGCGGAAATCTGCCTTTAAGCGATATTTTCTGTCCTTAATCCTATCCTAATAAAACAGCCTTTAACACGATAAAGAATCAACAGCATTTTATAATTTCATGTCCATAACTTCCCTTACTTCTTCCAGTGTTTTGACAGCTTCCGCCCTGGCAGCTGCGACTCCGGCGTTTAGAACTTCACGGATATAATCGAGATTGTTTTCCAGTTCTTTTCTCTTTTCTCTTAAAGGCTTTAAGTATTCATTGAGCGATTCGGTAAGGAGTTTTTTCAGTTTACTGGCACCGCCGTCTCCTATTTCTTCCGCTATTTCTTCAGGCCGCCTGCCCGTTGCAAGAGAGGCCAGAAGCAGCAAGTTGGAGACTTCAGGCCTGTTTTGCGGATCATAAGTAACTACTCTTTCGGAATCCGTTTTTGCTTTTTTAATCAGGCGGGCAGTTTCATCCTCATCGGCAGAAAGCATTATGGCGTTGTTTCTGCTTTTGCTCATCTTTTGCGAACCGTCAAGCCCGAGAATTACAGGTGCCTGGCTTAAAAGCGGCTGCGGTTCCGGGAAAACGGGCTTATTGTTTGCAAACCTGTCATTAAAACGCCTTGCTATAGTCCGCGCCAGTTCAAGATGGGGCAGCTGGTCCTTGCCCACCGGTACCACGTTGGCTTTGCAAAACAGGATGTCGGCAGCCTGGTGAACGGGGTAAGTATACATGCCGGCATTGATCCGTTTCTGACCGGATGCGGCTATTTCTTCCTTAACGGTGGGGTTTCTGTCCAGTTCAGCGTTGGTCACAAGAGTAAGGAAGGGCAAAAGAAGCTGGTTTAGTTCGGGCACATAGCTGTGAGGGAAAATATATGTATTGCCCCTGGCAGGATCTATGCCGCAAGCAAGGTAATCAATTGTCAACTGCCTGACATTTTCAGAGATATTTTTGAATACATCTCTATCCGTCAGTACCTGGTAATCCGCAATAACAATGAAAGTCGGAACGCCCAATTTATGAAGCCTTACCCTGTTTAGCAGCGAGCCGAATAGATGCCCGATATGCAGTCTTCCAGTAGGCCTGTCCCCCGTAAGCATTTTGTACTTCCCGGGATTTTTCTCCAGGTTCTGCTCAAGTTTTTGACTTCTTGCAAAGGTAGTCTCAAAAGTATCGTAATTTAAGTGTTCTTTGCCTGTCATTATAGGACCTCCTGTACCGGTTACTGCTATACTTTTTATTATAATAGGTAATTTCCTTATTTACAAAGGAAGAATTCACTCAACAATAAACAGGCCTTCCGTTAGGGAAGGCTTGTATAAGGCGTGCTGCCGCCCCGCACGGCAGTGTCGTCTTACAGTGCTGAACAGGAGTAGATGTGCTGCAATTCTGAATGGGGGGTTTCCAAAAAGGCATTCAGCAGCCTGCAGGCATTTTCGGCATCAGTCAAATCAATCATTTCCCCGGGGGTGTGCACATAGCGGCAGGGGACGGAAATAACACCTGAGGGAATACCTTCTCTCGTAAGATGAATGGCTCCCGCATCGGTCCCCCCTGCTGTCAGCACTTCAAACTGATAAGGAATGTCATTTCTTTTAGCAAGCTCAGTCAGCAGCGCCTTAATTTTCGGATGGCTGATTACGGAAGCATCTTTTACTTTAATGGCGGCGCCTTTCCCTAAGGCCACAGCCATTTTTTCCGCCTTTGGCGTATCGCCCACAGTGGTTACATCTATCGCCAGCCCGATATCAGGATTGAGGTGGTAGCTGGAAGTACGCGCCCCCCGGAGGCCCACCTCCTCCTGAGTGGTAAATACGGCATAAATTTCATTGTCGTTCTGGCCAAGCTCCTGTATTGCCCGGATAAGTACGGCACAGCCGCAGCGGTCATCCATGGCTTTGCCGATCATTCTGTTGTTTACGAAAACCGCTTCCCTGTCATATACCGCGATATCGCCTACCTTGACAAACCTTTCAGCTTCTTCCCTGTCTTTTGCCCCGATATCAAGATAGAGCTTTTCCAAGGAAATTTCCTTGCTGTCTTTAATTTTTTCCATGCCGACGGTACCGACGGTTCCGTTTTCAAACCTGACCCGCTGGCCCAGTAAAATATATGGAGAGACTCCGCCCACGTTGCTGAAACGCAAAAATCCTTTCTTGTCTATGTATGTAACTATAACGCCTATCTCATCCATGTGAGCGGCAACCATTATTTTGGCAGCCGTACCCTTCTTGACTGTAATCAGGTTTCCCATCTTGTCAGTAAAGACCTCGTCGCAAAAACCCTGCAGTTCCCCGGTTATTACATCCCTGATCCGGTCTTCTCTGCCCGAAGGACCGTAAGTCTCACTTAATTTTTTCAGCAGTTTCTTCAAAAGACAACCCTCCTTCTGCAATAGCCACGAGAAACGCTTTGGCCAGGCGCAGTGTATTTTTATAATCGTCCAAATTGATTATTGACGTCGGTGAATGAATATAGCGGCAGGGGACCGATAAAACAGCGGCCGGAATACCTTCATGCGCCCTGGAAATGGCACCGGCATCGGTGCCTGCAGTGGTCAGCTGCCGCATTTGATAGGGAATGCCGTGTTTTTCTGCCGTATTGACCAGCAAATCAAGTACTTTTTTCTGAGTAATAAATGAAGAATCCATTATTGTAATGGCAGGGCCGCAGCCCAGTTTTGTCACATAGCCAGTATCCTTTACACCAGCCACATCATTGGCTGTCGTCCCTTCAATAACCAAGGCAAAATCCGGATGCACGGCATGGGCTGCCACCATTGAACCACGCAGCCCCACTTCCTCCTGTACCGTAAAGACAGCAGTCAGCTCCAATGGAAAATCTTCCTTTAACAGCTCTGCTACCACTGCGCAGCCTGCCCTGTCGTCAAATGCTTTGCCGGCCAAGCAATTGTTGCCGATTTCATGGGGTTTAGTGGCAAAAGCTACATAATCTCCGATGTTTACGAGTTCGGCTGCCTCCTCCTTACTTGCGGCACCTATATCCACATAGAGGTTTTCTATCTCCAGAATGTTCCGGAACTCCCCGGGTTTTTGCAGATGGATTGCCTTGGCTCCTATAACACCCGGCAGGCATTTTTCCCCGACCAAAACCGGCTTGGACACAAGTACCCGGTCATCAACTGAGCCTACCTTGGTTACTTTTAGCAAGCCGCTTTTTTCATACCCGACAACCATTAATCCGACTTCGTCCATATGGGCGGCAACCATTACCCGCGGTTTTTTCCCCTTGCCCTTTCTTGCGAAGAGGTTCCCCAGTGTATCGGTCCAAATGTCATCGGTTGCGGAAGCCAGTTCCTCCTTTAAAAGAGCGCGCACGTTTCCTTCGTTGCCTGAAACGCCGTCTGCTTCCGATAATTTCAGCAGTAACATTTCAATTCCTCCACAAATTCCCGGTTTACAGCAGCGACAAAGTAAGCAAGCAAGCGGCCTGCCATTTTTATATCAACCAAATCCAAAAGCTCCACCGATGTATGCATATTGCGCAGGGGTACGGAAACCAGCCCGGTAGCAATGCCGTCCCTGCTTACCTGGATAGCCCGGGCATCCGTACCGGTAGGCCCGGGAGCGGCCTCCAGCTGGTGGGGGATATTGTATTCTTTTGCAATGCGGATTAATTCCTGCCCCACCCGGGGATGAATATTGGGACCAACGGCAATTGCCGGACCTTTGCCCAAACAACTGGTACGGTGCTCGTCAACCCCCGGCATCTCACCGTGTGTAACATCAACGGCTATACCGATGTCCGGCACTATCCCGTAAGTAGCAGTTGTAGCGCCCCTGATGCCCACTTCTTCCTGGACAGTGGCCACGGCATAAAGGTCCGCTGTATGTTCCAGGCGTGACAATTCCTGCAGGCAGGCCAGCAGCACTGCCACCCCTGCTCTGTCATCCATAGCCTTACCGGCAATCCTTTTTCCGTGCAGCTTAACTGCCTTCCGGGAAATCATCACCAGATCACCTACGGACACAATTCTCTTCACATAATCTTCCGGCAGTGCTATATCTATATATAAATCTTCTGACGGATAGGGTTTGCTGCGTTCTTCGGAGGAAGTTATATGAGGTGCTTTGGCGCCTATAATTCCGGGAATTTTTTCTTTTCCAAACACAATTACTTCCTGGCCGACAATTGTACGTAGGTCAATCCCGCCAACGGTTGTAAAACGGAGAAAGCCTCCCCTTTCAATTTTTGTTACCATCAGGCCGATTTCATCCATATGGGCCGCAATTAGTATCCGCTGCCTGTCTTCGCCGCCGCCTCTTTTATAAATAACCACATTTCCCAAAGTGTCTTCACGTATTTCATCCGTATGTTTGCTCATTTCCGCTTTAATAAGCTGTGCTACCGGGAATTCATAACCTGAAATCCCGGTAGCTTCACTGATAGCCGTCAAAAATTTTTCAACATCCAATCACAACCCTCCCCGATTCTTGGGAATCTCATACTGTTTATATATTTGAGCTTTCCATTATGCTCCTACTAAGACAAGATACCCCCGGCAAGCAGATTGGATACACGCATAGATATATTTTCCGTCTTTTTCCGCATCATTGAGCAACTGTTTTGTTTTTCGGATCATCCCTGCCGGAAGGATTTTACCGCTTCGCGCAGCCTGGCCATTTTTTCTTCGTTGGCGCTTAGAAGTCCGTATTCCACACTCTCAACCAGCGCCTGCCAACTGGCTTCAATTATATTAGCAGAAACGCCGACAGTTCCCCAGGTTTTTTGCTGGCGGCTGTCAAGTGTTTCAATCAGGACGCGCACCCGGGCCCCCGTTCCGTCACGGCCGTCCAGAACACGCACCTTATAATCTACAAGCTGGAAATGGCGTATTTCAGGGTAGGCTTCCATCAAAGCCTTGCGCAGAGCTTCGTCCAGGGCATTAACCGGTCCGACCCCTTCACCGGCAGTCAAGTATTCCCGGTCGCCAATACGCAGTTTTACCGTAGCCTCGGAAATCATCTCCCCATTGTCACCGCGTTTTTCAACAATTGCCCTGACTCCCAAAGATTCAAATAAGGGCTCGTGAACGGCAAAAGCTTTCCAGATCAAAAGTTCAAAGGATGCCTCTGCGCCTTCAAACTGGTACCCCTGGTATTCCAGTTCTTTGAGTTTTGCGAGCAGTGTTTTTGTCTGCGGGTTTTCTTTGGACAGGTCCAGGTCGCTCTCCCGCGCCATATACAGCAGGTTGCTTTTCCCTGAGAGTTCAGAAATCAGCACCCGCCTTTTATTGCCGACCAGTTCTGGATTAATATGTTCATAGGTATGTGCATGCTTCAGTATGGCATCCACATGTATACCTCCCTTATGGGCAAAAGCATTTTCCCCGACGTAAGGCTGCTGTTCCGGTGGCAATAAGTTGGCAATTTCAGCCACATAGCGGGACAGTTTCTTTAGCTCCTTAAGCTGCTCCGGCTTAACAACAGGGATTTTTAATATGAGCTGTAAATTGGGGATGATTGTGCAGAGATTGGCATTGCCGCATCTTTCTCCGTAGCCGTTTATTGTCCCCTGGATTTGATATGCTCCCAGTTTTGCGGCAAGTATGGAGTTGGCTGCCGCCATACCCGTATCGTTATGCGCGTGAATGCCAATCTTAATCTTGACATTATTTTTTACATCCTCAAATATATCTATCAAGTCAAAGGGCATCAGCCCGCCGTTGGTATCACACAGCACTATTACATCGGCGCCTGCTTTTTCAGCGGCCTTGATTGTAGCTATTGCATACTCGGGGTTGGCAAAATAGCCATCAAAGAAATGTTCGGCATCGTAAATAACTTCTCTACCGTGGTCCTTTAGATAGGAAACCGTATCCTCAATCATAGCCAGGTTTTCCTGCAGGGAAGTTCCCAAAGCATCCGTAACATGAAAGTCCCATGACTTTCCGAATACAGTCACTACCGGTGTTTCCGCCTCCAGCAGCGCCCTGATGTTAGGGTCGTCCTGAACCCGTACACCCGCCTTCCGTGTGCTGCTGAATGCGGCTATTTTGCTGTGGGACAGCTCCAAATTGCGGGCCAGGCGGAAATATTCAATATCTTTCGGATTGGAGCCGGGCCAGCCCCCCTCAATGTAATCAATGCCGAATTCATCCAACTTGCGGGTAATTTTTATTTTATCGTTGACGGAAAAGGAAATAGCTTCCCTCTGTGAACCGTCCCGTAGTGTTGTGTCATAAATATTTACTCCGGTCATTATGACAAACCTCCCCTAGATTTCCAAAGCAGAATAATAGCAACATTATACTATACACGCCTGAAGGTGTCCAGAAAAAAGTACAGGCGTGTATATGCCTGTGCAAAGCTGCTGCAAAATCTGTTATGTGCGTTAAGGAAAAGACAAGGCCGTCCGGTTTTCCCAAACGACTGAAAACAAAAGCAAAGCTTCCTTAAATATATCAGGTATTTTCTTAGGGAAAGTGCCTTTGTCCGTTCAATCCTATTTCAGATTACCGGGATTAAAAACCACAATTAAAATCATTTTAAACTTTTCAATCGCCAGGAGGGCATGCGGGATGTTGGCGGACATGACAATTGCTTCACCCTTTCCCAGGGTATAGGGCTTATCGCCTATGGTAATCTCAGCCTTCCCGTCCAGGATATAGACAAAGGCATCGCCTGTTGAAGCATGAGTGCTGATCTCTTCTCCCTTGTCAAAAGCAAATAAGGTCAGGCTTAAGTTTTCTCCTTGAGAAAGCGTCCTGCTAACCACTTGCCCTTCTGAATATTCAACCAGTGACGCCAGGTCTACAGGCTTGGAAAACTCAATATTTTTAATGCGGGCCTGTTGTTTCATTTAGCATACTCCTTTCAAAAACATTTGCTAGGGTATTATACCCACGGATGAAGCAATTCACTGGTCAGGGCAAAAACAGGCGGCCTGTTTTCATTATTTACAATAGCATAGCATAGATATATAAGTCATACAATCCTTATTTTGCCTGTGGTAAAATAATCATGCGGCTAAAAAAACTCAGTTTGCCGGTAGCTGATGGCTTCCGCTATGTGTTTTGTCCTAATATCCTCTTCCCCGTCCAAATCGGCTATTGTCCTTGCCACTTTAAGTATGCGGTCATAGGCCCTGGCGCTTAAATGCAGGCGGGAAAAGGCCTGCCGCAGCAGATCACGGCCTGCGGCATCGGGCTTGCAAAATTGTTGAATGTGCCTGGGCAGCATTTCCGCGTTGCATTTAATGCCGTGTCCTGCAAAGCGTGCGGCCTGCAGGCTGCGCGCTTTTCCCACCCGGGCAGCAATGGCCGACGACGGCTCCCCCTGCCCTGTGCCCGCCACTTCATCATAGCGGAGTCTTGTCACTTCCACGAATAAATCTATTCTGTCAAGCAGCGGACCTGAAATTTTCCGCCGGTAGCTGTAAATCTGCCCCGCCGAGCAGACACATTCCTTCTCCGCGTCGGAAAGCATCCCGCAGGGGCAGGGATTCATGGAAGCCAGGAGCATAAATCGCGACGGATATGTATATGCGGCCTGCAGCCTGGTTACCGTTATGGATCCCTCTTCCAGCGGCTGGCGCAGCACTTCCAGCGTCTCCCGCCGGAACTCAGGCAACTCGTCAAGGAACAAAGCGCCGTTGTGAGCTAAACTTACTTCACCGGGACGCGGGTTGCGTCCTCCTCCGCAGAGTGCCGCCGGAGTCAAAGAATGGTGAGGGCTGCGAAAAGGACGCTCTGAAATCAACCCGCTGTTTTCGACAAGCAATCCGGCTGCACTGTAGATTTTCGTAGTTTCCAGACTTTCCTCTTCCGTCATGGGAGGCAGTATTGAGGGCACGCAGCGGGCAAGCATTGTTTTACCGGAACCGGGCGTCCCGATCATTAAAACATTATGTCCTCCGGCAGCGGCAACTTCCAGAGCTCTTTTTGCGCTTTCCTGGCCTTTGACATTTTTAAAATCCGCTTTCTGTTCATTTTTTCTTTGCTGTCTTCTGCGCCGCGGTACGGCGGGGGGCGGCTGCTCCCCCGATATAACGGCTACCGCTTCCTTCAGGCTTGTGGCAGGAACTACATGCACGCCGGTGACCAGGGAAGCCTCCTCGGCATTAGCCAAGGGAAGCATAATATTACGGTACCCGGCGTCTCTAGCGGCCAGCACCATAGCAAGCACTCCCCTGACCGCCCTGAGGGCGCCGTCCAGGGCCAGTTCGCCGATAAAGGCCCAGGTTGCCGTCGGGGAGACCAGCTGTCCGTCGGCCTGCAGTATGCCCATGGCCAGAGCCAGGTCAAGCTGGGGCCCTTCCTTTTTAACGTCGGCAGGCGCCAGGTTGACGATAACACGTTGGGGCGGGAAGCGGAAGGAACTGTTTTTCAGGGCGGCGCGCACCCGGTCGCGCGCCTCCTTTACCGCCGTATCGGGAAGCCCGACAATATCAAAACTTGGCAGTTGGGACGACAGAAAAACTTCCACATCCACCATTTTCCCTTCCACACCGGCTATGGTACAGCCGTATACCCTGGCAAACATATTCTTCCCCCGGTAACATTTTTAACCATTATAGCGCAAACGTGTGTTCGTGTCAATAAGAAAGAGTTTCACACCGGCAAGACAGTCAAGACAGGGGACGGTTCTGTGTCACGGACACACGGACACACC
>FZPS01000009.1_pt48 | contig 38565 bp, 38 predicted proteins | sample 1817821 | NCBI WGS metagenome assembly FZPS01 (sample SAMEA104158645, study PRJEB21678) | metagenome | place: Germany | collected 2015-04-21 | reverse complement strand
CAAATATTTACTCTCAATGAAATTGCCACAGGGATCGGGTCCGCTAAATCTACAGTCAGTGAAGATTTAGCAGTTATTAAATCAGCGTTTGCCGAAATGAAACTGGGTAGGATTGAAACCATTACCGGCGCTGCCGGAGGAGTGCGGTACATACCAAAGCTGTCCAAAGCTGCGCTTGTGGAGCGGGTGGAGAAGATCTGCGCAAAACTGGAGGACCCTGCGCGAATTCTGGCAGGAGGCTTTATTTATCTGAATGATTTAGCTGCAGATCCCACCTTGATTGGGGAAATTGGCGAGATGTTTGCCGACCGGTTTGCAGGTGCGGAGCCGGAATATGTAGTAACTGTCGAAACATCAGGGATTCCTCTAGCGGTGATGACCGCCCGCTATTTGAGTGTTCCCTTGGTTGTGGTGAGGCGGACATCGCGGGTGAGCGAGGGTTCGGTTTTAACAGTCAACTATGTGTCCGGTTCATCGAATCGGATCCAGACGATGTCGCTAGCCCGCCGAGCACTGCCCGTGGGTTCCCGGGTGCTGCTCGTGGATGATTTAATGCGGGCAGGCGGTACACTGCGCGGCTTAACGCAGCTGATGGCCGAATTTGAATCTGAAGTTGTGGGTATGGGTGTGTTGATTGAGATGGAGGGGCCCGCAGAAAAACTAGTTAAAGATTATGTTTCTTTTATCAACCTTAAGCAGGTTGATCCAGTCAACCACATAGTTAAAGCCGCTCCATCGGCCTGGATTATCACTAATACAGAAAAGAAATGTGGGGAGGAATAACATGAAACCGATTGAAAGAGTAGCGTTAACACTTCAGCATAAAGAAGCCGATCGAGTTCCGGTTTATCCGCTTTTATGCGGCGTATCCAGAAAACTGGTGAATGCATCATATCCGCGCTGGAGCACCGATATGGATGTATGCGCTGAAGCCTATGAGAAGGTTACCGAGAAGTTCGATTTAGATGTTATCTGCACACTTATCGACCTTTCGGTAGAAGCTGCCGATTTTGGACAAGAAATTATTTATCCGGAAAACGAAGCAGCTCATCCCAATCATAACAACTATATGTTGAAAAATATCGCTGATATCAGCAGTCTGCAGCCGATCAGTTTAAAAAATGCCACCAGAATGAACGGCATGGTTCAGCTCTGCGACCGGTTAGTTAAGAGCAAGGGGAAAGAAGTACCGGTGGTAGCGTTTGTCTTTGGTCCTTTAGGCGTATTAAGCATGATGCGGGGACAGAGCAATCTGTTTATGGATATCTTTGATGATCCTGATGCTGTCAAGAATGGTGTGGCAGCTGTTACCGAAACACTGCTCGATTATGTCGATGCTCTGGCTGCTACAGGTGTAAACGCCATTATGCTCGATACCCTCTTCGCTTCTCAGTCGATCATGAGCAAAGCCATGTGGCTGGAATTTGAGGGCCAGTATGTAAAGCGGATTGCTGAGCGCATTCGTAAGCACGGCTGCCAGGTCATGATCCATAACTGCGGCAACGGCATTTATTTTGATGCTCAAATTGAAACCATGCAGCCAACAGCGATCTCGTACCTCCACATTCCCGACGACTGTCAATCCCACCAGGAAGTTAAGGAGAAATATGGAGACAAAGTAACCCTGATCGGACATATTCCGCCTACTTGGCTTTTAACTGCCACTCGAGAGGAACTTGAGGAAGAATGCCGCCGAGAAATTGATACTTACAAAGCGGGCGGTGGATTTATCCTGGCTACCGGATGTGAGTATCCAGCTAACTTAGGATTCGAGCACGCTGAGACGATCGTCAGAATGGCTAAGGAATACGGGAAGTATTAATGGTCAAAATCAAAAGATTTGACCCCGGTATAGGCCGCCGCCTGCCGCGGGAGATTGTCCTAAAAGGGATCGGCTATCCCAAAGCTGAGTTGGCTCCACAGGAGCTGATTAATTTAACTGACGAGTACATTGAGGCTGCGGTAGAGTATGCCGATCCGGCGGTGGTTTACCGTCTGAGCAGTTTTTGGGTGGAGGAACCAAATCAAGTGCGGCTCGCGGATGAACTGATCATCCGCAGCGAGCGGCTGTACGATACTGTCAAAGCATGCGATGGACTGGTGGTTGGTCTGATAACCCTGGGTGCTGACGTGGACAAAAGAATTAAAGCTGTTTCTGACCAGGATGTTTTCGGCAGCTATCTTCTCGATGTAATTGGTTCCTTTGTTTTGGAAATGGTGGCGCAGCAGTGGTGGCAGGAGCTTACCGCTGAGCTCAAGCAGCAGGGATTTAATACGTCTAGTTTTGTATCGCCCGGTTCAAAAGTGTTTCCTTTAGAGGAACAGAAGCAGATTTTTGCATTCCTGCGCCCGGAGCAGATCGGAGTCAGCTTAACGGCTTCCTATTTGATGCAGCCATCTAAGTCCCTGTCTGTGGTAATCGGTTACGGCAGAAACATCGCGCAGGCAAAATACAGCCATGACTGTTCCGCCTGCGATATGACTGACTGTTTAATCAGGGGCATTCATCTTGATTTGAGCGAGTGACGTCGGAAGGAGCAGAACGAGTGAAATGCAGGATTAAGATCCATCTCGATGGGAGAACAGAAACGGTCCATTGTGAATCCGGTGCTGTTCTCCTCGAAGTTCTCTATCAGAATGGTTACAATATCTATGGTCCCTGCGGCGGCAGAGGAAGCTGCGGCAAGTGTCTGGTGAAAATAATCGGAGCTCAATCAGATTCAAAGCTGCGGCTTGCATGCAGAACCGAGGTTACCGGCGATTTAGAGCTGGAGTTAATTCCCCAGCAAGAGCTGAAGATCTTAGCAGAGGATAGGGGGCAGGACTTCCGGGTTGATCCTTATATTAAACTGGAGACCATTTATTTAGCTCCCCCACAAATTGATGATCAGCGAGATTACCTCAGCCGGATTAACTCCATGTTAGGAACAAGAACAGCTGTTCCTTCGGCTCTCAGGAGCCTGTCAGCCCTAGAACAGCAAACTGACTTATCCGTTGTAACTGCTGGCGATAAAATCATCGATATATGTTCAGCAAAAACCCCCCCTCCAGCTTATGGAATTGCGGTGGATATCGGTACCACCACGCTAGTCATGTATTTAATTGATTTGGTAAGCGGTGAGGAGGTGGGCGTCTATGCCTGCGCCAATCCCCAAAGCCGCTTTGGCGGTGATGTGATCACCCGGATTGATCATGCGATTAATCAGCCGCATGGAACCGCCAAGTTAGCAGATGCGCTGGTCAATGCCCTGAATACCGGGATTTCCCAGCTTTGTGATCAGCACAGCCTCACTCGGGAGCAGATTTATCATGCTGTTTTGGTTGGGAATACGGTGATGCTCCATACGCTTTTGGGAGTAAACCCCGGCAGCATTGCCCACGCTCCCTATGTTCCGTTCTTTACCGATGCTCTGGAGTTAGCAGCAAAAGATTTGAATCTAGCGATGAATCCAGATGGTATCGTAGAGCTCCTTCCGGCCGTGTCGAGCTATGTCGGCGCTGACATTATCGCGGATCTGCTGGTGACTGATTTTAACTGCGATGGATGGAAGCTCTTGGTGGACATCGGAACCAATGGCGAAATTGTCCTGGGCAACAAGGATCAGATATTTGCTTGCTCGGCTGCGGCAGGTCCGGCTTTTGAAGGTGCGCGAATTGCCTTCGGCATGAGTGGAATGCCTGGAGCTGTAGCTTCCTATCGGATCACTAACCAGAATCAGATTGAGTACGAGACTATCGGCGGAAGAGAGCCGGTCGGTATCTGCGGCTCGGGCTTGGTGGATATTATCGCGGCGCTGTACACAAACGGATGGCTGACCCCTACCGGAGCTTTCGAGAATAGGGAAGAGCTGGTTGAATACCGCGAGCAGCCCGCATACCAAATTATTCCCAACTATGATATTTTCCTGACCCAAAGGGATGTGCGGGAGTATCAGCTGGCAGCCGGTGCGGTTGCGGCAGGAATCAGGATCCTGATTCAAGAGTCCGGGATTGAATTGGCAGATGTCGACAGGGTTTATCTGGCGGGTGGTTTTGGCAACTACATCAATCCTGAAAGCGCTGCCGCCCTTGGCTTGATTCCGAAAGAGCTGCTAGCGCGGGTGGAGAAGATTGGCAATGGTGCTGGTGCGGGAGCTAAGCGCTGGCTGCTGGACCGCAGTGCTAAAGCGGAAGCATTAGAGCTCAAGCGGCGGATCAAATACATCGAATTGTCGGCACGGGCTGATTTCCAGGAATACTTTACCGATGCCATGTTCTTTCCCGATTATTAATGGTGAATAATTCCTCTAAGTTTATCTCATATTTTGAGTTGATTTTACAAATTCAATTTGCTATACTTTATATGTAGATATTGGGGTGTGGCCAAGTGGTCAAGGCACCGGACTCTGACTCCGGGATCCCTGGTTCGAATCCAGGCACCCCTGCCTTTTCTTTTTCTCACCTCAGCATTGAGGGAGTTTTTTTATTTTATTCACCCTTGTGTATTCAATTTACATATAATGGTGAAGTAGGTGCAAAAAAGTCACAAAAGACTGTCAAAATAAAATAAGCGGCAAATCATAAATTTGGCAGGGAAACGACTTTACAGTACCGAATACAGTCATGTTTGGTGAAATTTTGGATGACGAGGGGGAGAACATTGCTCACAAGCGCGATCATATTGGCCGCAGGGCAGGGTCAGCGGATGAAATCAGATCTTCCCAAACCACTGCATAAAGTCTGCGGAGTCCCGATGGTGAAGTTGATCGTTGATAATGTCTGTGCTGCCGGGTTTGATCGAGTTTACTTGGTGGTTGGACACGCGGGTGAACAGGTACGCCAGGCAGTTCCGGATATCGAATATGTGGTTCAGGAAGAGCAATTGGGTACCGGACACGCTGTTGATCAGTGCCGTCAGGTCCTGACAGATTTTGATGGTCCAGTGTTAGTTACCTACGCGGACACACCTCTGTTCCGCGCTGAAACATTCAAAGCAATTCTAGATTTTCATCAAAAGCAGCGGGCTGCTGCGACAGTTATTACAGCTGAATTTGCAGATCCGACAGGTTATGGACGAGTAATCAGGGATGATCAGGGGTATATCGAGCGGATTGTTGAGGATAAAGATGCCTCTGAAGCTGAACAGCAAATCAAAGAGATCAATACCGGAACATACTGCTTTGACAGTAAGCTGCTGTTCAAATATTTAGCCGAAATCACGCCCGATAATGCCCAGGCAGAGTACTATCTGCCGGACGTAATACCACTGATGATCCGTGATGGACATACAGCTGCTGCGTATCTGCTCGAGGATCCGGAAGAATCAATTGGTGTAAATGACCGGGTTCAGCTTGCACAAGCGGATCGGATTCTGAGAGAGCGGATCTGTCGGGAGCATATGCTGAACGGGGTTACAATTATTAATCCGGAGCAGACCTATATCGAGCCGAATTGTGAAATCGGACGCGATACGGTGATTTATCCAAACACTTATCTGCAGCGGGGCACTAAAATCGGCAACAGCTGCCTAGTTGGTCCCAATGTACGTTTAGATGCGGCAGAACTTGGAGATCATGTTACTATAGAACAATCGATAGTGCTTGAAAGCAGTATCGGCAGTGAGACAACAGTAGGGCCTTTTGCCTACATTCGTCCCGGCACTGCCATCGGTTCCAAATGCAGAATTGGAGACTTTGTGGAAGTTAAGAACAGTCAAGTTGCGGATCAAAGTAAAATCCCCCATTTATCCTATGTTGGCGATGCAGTTGTAGGCTCAAAGGTGAACATCGGCTGCGGAGTAATCACCGCTAATTATGATGGCAAGCACAAGTATCAAACTGTTATTGAAGACAGTAGTTTTATTGGCTGCAATTCAAATTTGGTGGCTCCGGTTAAGGTCCACCGAGGAGCGTTTGTTGCTGCCGGATCAACCATAACTAAGGATGTGCCGGTCGAAAGCCTGGCAATTGGAAGAGCGCGACAGGTTAATAAAGAGGGATGGAATAAGACGGAGGGCTAGCAAGTGATAGTTAATGCGTTTAATAAAAAATTAAAGATTTTTACTGGAAACGCTAATCCTAAGTTAGCGGCAAGTATTGCTGCGCACCTGGGAGAATCATTGGGTCAAGCTGAAGTGGGCCGTTTTAAAGATGGTGAGATCAGCATTAAGATCCATGAAACTGTGCGCGGCTATGAAGTTTATATCATTCAGCCGACCCATAAGCCGACGGCTGAAAACCTGATGGAACTGCTGCTGTTAATCGATGCCATGAAGCGGGCATCAGCCAAGATGATTGCAGCAGTAATTCCTTATTACGGGTATGCCCGCCAAGATCGGAAAACCCAACCCCGGGATTCCATTGGCGCTAAGCTGGTAGCTAATCTTTTATATGCTGCCGGTGCAGACAGAGTAGTCACCATGGACCTCCATGCCGATCAAATTCAAGGCTTTTTTGACATCCCTGTAGACAATCTGCGGGCGCTGCCGATTATTGAAGACTACTTAAAATCAAAACAGCTTGACAATTACATGGTTGTAGCACCCGATGTGGGCGGAGTTGTGCGGGCTAGAAAGCTAGCCAATCGCCTCAACTGCTCCATAGCCATTGTGGACAAGCGTCGGCCTGCGGCCAATGTATCGGAAGTAATGAACATTATCGGCAGTGTCGAAGGCAAAACCTGCGTTTTATTTGATGATATGATTGACACAGGCGGAACAATTGTCAACGCTGCGGCAGCTCTGATGGAAAATGGCGCCACAGAAGTCTATGCGTGCGCTACCCACGCAGTATTTTCTGGACAAGCACCGGAGAAACTGCAGGAGAGCCCTCTCAAAGAGGTCATTGTAACCGATACAATTAACATCCCCGAAGATCGGATGTTCCCGAAACTGAAAGTGCTATCGGTTGCAGACCTCTTCGCACAGGCGATCAGACGCATCTTTGAAGAACAGCCTGTAAGCAAGCTGTTTGACTAACTTTTAACAACGATGCTATAATAGACCAATGAGTGGTGAGTGAAAGGAGGAAACAAAATGGCAAATTACCAACTTGCAGCGGAAGTACGCACCGCATTTGGTACCAATGCTGTCAAGAAACTTCGTCGCGAAAAATTAGTTCCCGGTAATGTGTATGGACGCAATAATGACAATGTCCATTTGTTAGTTGCAGAGCGGGAATTGGAAAAGGCCATTCAATCCGGAGAACCTCTGATTGACTTAGCTGTTGGTGGCGAGAAAAAGATTGTTTTGATTAAAGACCTGCAGCGTGATTTTGTCAGAGGCACCATCGACCATGTCGATTTCTATGAAGTTTCTATGGACAAACCTGTGGATACTACCGTATTTGTGGTACTTACAGGCGAGGAAGAACGGGAATCCGATGGCGGCTTAGTCAACTTAGTTATGAGAGAACTGAACATTTCTTGTCTGCCAATGGATATTCCGGAGAACATTACTATTGATGTATCGCAGATGGTAATCGGTGATACCATAACTGTCAGCGATCTTGATCTTGGCGGCAAAATTACTGTCAACCAGGATCCGGACGAAGTAATTGTCACAGTTGCTGCTCCGACTAAAGTTGAAGAGTCCGCAGAAGATGAAGAAGCCGAAGTTGAAGCTGCAGAAGAAGCAGAAGCAGAAGCTGAAGCAGAAGAATAATCATATACTAGAATTAAATGCAGAAACAGAAGTGAAGGAATGCACGCTATGTGCGTTCCTTCACTGTTCTGGAGGATTTTAAAGTGAAAATAATTGTAGGATTAGGCAATCCGGGTAAAAAATATGAGCAGACCAGACATAATGCTGGTTTTTGGGTTATAGACGAACTTGCCCGCAGGATGAGCGTTAGCCTGAATAGCAAGAAATTTCACTCAATTATTGCGGAAGGGCATTATTTGGACGAAAAAGTAATTTTAGTCAAGCCCCAGACCTTTATGAATCTCAGCGGCACAGCGGTACAAACGATTGTGAGGTACTGGCCGATTGATTTATCTGATCTGCTGGTGATTTATGACGATCTGGACCTAGAACCTTACCGGATCCGGATGAGAGCAGAAGGCAGCAGCGGCGGGCACAAAGGAATGCAGAGCATTATCAATCAGCTGCAGAGCCAAGCCTTTCCTCGTCTGAAAATCGGGATCGGCAGACCGGAGGGTCCAATGTCTGTACCTGATTATGTGCTGGCAAAAATTTCTGATGAAGAAATGCGCACCTATCAAGATGTAGTTGCCCGGTGTGCTGATGCTGTGGAAGTATGGATCAGCTCCGGTATTGAGCAGGCCATGAATCAATATAATAGTAGCAGGAAATGATGACTAATTTGAAAGTTGGCTTTGGCGATTGGAGGATAAGAAGTTGTCGTTACATGGATTAGTAGATTTGGTCAGCCGGTCGCGGGAGTTTCAAGCAATTCGCGAGAAAACTGCCAAAGGCGAGAAACAGCTGATCTTAGGATTATCCGGTTCTCAGCGCAGCCTGCTTACGGCTGTTGTGGCAGACCCTCAGGCTGTGACGCTGTTTATTGGCTATAATCAACAGCAGGCAGAAACAATCGCGCAGGATTTGCAAAATTTACTGCCAAATCGCACTGTTCTGGTATTTAATCCCAATGAGCTGCTGCCCCATGAGGAAGCAGTGATCGATTGGGAGCTGCGCAAAAGCCGGCTGGATGTGCTGAAACAGATCCGTGAGCCTGGCAGTATCATCTGTGTTTCAATCCAAGCTTTAACTGAGGCGCTGATTGAACCAGATTATTTCTATCAGCATCAGCTGACAATCGATCTCGATACCCGCGTCAATTTGAATCAACTTCCGGCTGATCTGGTTAGGCTGGGTTATGAGCGCGTAGATATGGTTGAAAGTTACGGACAGTTCAGTATTCGCGGCGGAATAATTGATATTTATCCTTTTACAGATGAACATCCAGTGCGGATAGAGCTGTTTGATGATGAAGTCGACTCGATTCGAACATTTAGGATCGATGACCAGCTTTCTATAGAAAAAGTTGACCAGGTTACTATCTTTCCGGCGCGGGATCGACTGTATGTGGATCTTGACTTTGAACAGGTTAGAGATGATATCTGGCAGGATGCTAAGCGCCAGAGCGCAAAGTTGTTGAAAATCGAGAACGAGGAAGCAGCGGATAAACTGCTTGCAAAAACCGCGGCAAATCTGGAATTGTTGGAAAATAAGACCTATTTTTCGGGCATTGATCAATATCTTCCTTACTTTTCAAAAGCATATACTCTCCTAGATTATCTGCCGAAGCAGAGTTTAATTATTGTCAGTGAACCAGCGCGGGTCAAAGAGCACCACAAGCTGTATCTGCAGGATATCGGCGATACCATCTCCGGTTTATTGACCAGCGGCAGAGTGCTGCCGAAAATGGCTGACGTTTTTATCAAGTGGGAAGAGCTGTGGCATTCTATCAGCACCCACGCCCATTCTCTCTACCTGTCTGTTTTGGATAAGCGCATCCCCGAAATGGGCACTCCTTCAGCGCATCAGATGAAGATCAAATCTCCGGAACACTACCAGAAAGATCTCGACGGCTTTGTTAAAAAAATCCAGCAGTGCCGCAAGCAGCACTACCGGATTCTCATAGTGGTGTCCACTGCGGAGCGGGGACGCAAGCTGGTGGAGTTTTTAAAAGACAGTGATATTCCTGCTCAATATACTGACAGCATCGAGGATAAACTCAAAGTCGGGAACTGTATCGTTACTGCCGGCAGCCTCGAGACCGGCATGGACTACTCGGGTTTTAAGCTTTTAATCATTACTGAGCTGGAAATCTACGGCAGACAGAGAGCGAAGCGGCGGGTAAACCGCACCGATACCCAAGTTCGGCTTACCGAGTCGGATCTGAAAGCTGGCGATTATGTTGTTCATATCAATCACGGGATCGGGCAGTATTTAGGGATTGAAACCCTCGAAGTTCAGAATACCAGCAAGGACTACCTTTTGATCAGATTTGCCGGCAAAGACCGCCTCTATGTGCCGACCGATCAAATTGGACTGCTCCAGCGCTATGTGGGATTAAACGATGCGGCGCCGAAGCTGTCTAAGCTGGGAGGCGCTGAGTGGGCTCGTGTTAAGAAGCGGGTAAAAGAATCGGTTCAGGATTTAGCTGAAGGTTTAATCAAGTTATATGCTGAGCGGGAAGCCACTGAAGGTTTTCAATTTCCTGAGGATACGCCTTGGCAGGCTGAGTTTGAAGAAGCATTTCCGTATGAGGAAACACCGGACCAAATCCGCGCCATAGAAGAAGTAAAGCGGGATATGGAAAAAACTCGGCCGATGGACCGCCTTCTCTGCGGCGATGTTGGGTACGGTAAAACTGAAGTGGCCATTCGGGCTGCGTTTAAAGCTGTCAATGCCGGTAAGCAGACCGCTGTGCTGGTGCCCACCACAATTCTTGCTCAGCAGCATTACCGCACATTTACAGAGCGGTTTGAAGATTATCCGGTAAACATCGGCGTTTTGTCCCGGTTCCAGTCGGCTGCAGAGCAAAAGCAGGTGGTTAAAGGCCTGAAAGACGGTACTGTCGATATCGTCATCGGCACTCACCGGCTGCTGTCCAAGGATATTGTTTACCATGATTTAGGACTGGTTATAATTGATGAAGAGCAGCGGTTTGGAGTAGCCCAAAAAGAAAGACTCAAAGAAATCTCCAAAAATGTGGATGTGCTGACTCTGTCGGCTACGCCAATACCACGCACCCTGCACATGTCACTTGTGGGAGTGCGGGATATGAGCTTGATCGAAACCCCTCCAGAAGATCGCTTCCCAATCCGCACTTATGTGATGGAATGGGATGACCAAACGATTGCTCAGGCGATTAATCGTGAATTAGCGCGGCAGGGACAGGTCTACTTTGTCTACAACAGGGTTCGCGGCATAGATGCTATGTACCAGCGCCTGCAGAATTTGGTTCCTGAGGCGAGAATTGCTGTTGCCCACGGGCAGATGGATGAAAACCGGCTGGAGCGAGTGATGCTCGACTTCTATAACCATGAATATGACATTCTTCTCTGCACAACTATCATTGAAACCGGGATGGATATCAGCAATGTCAACACCCTTGTTATTTACGATGCGGACCATCTTGGCCTGGCCCAGCTGTATCAGCTGCGGGGCCGTGTTGGCCGGACAAATCGGGTAGCCTATGCGTATTTTACCTATCGGAAGGATAAAATACTAACAGAAGACGCTGAAAAACGCCTTCAAGCCATCAAGGAGTTTTCTGAGCTCGGATCAGGAATAAAAATAGCTATGCGGGATTTAGAAATCCGGGGAGCCGGTAATATTCTCGGGCCTGAGCAGCATGGGTTTATCACTTCGGTAGGATTCGAGCTTTACTGCAAGCTTCTAGAAGAAGCTATCCAAAAGCTCAAAGGCCATGTTGAGCAGGAGGTTCCCGATCCTGTACTCGACCTGCAGGTTGACGCCTATATCGGGGATGAGTATGTGCCTGATCCCAAGCAGAAAGTAGAGCTGTATAAGAAGCTGGCTGCAGTGCGGACACTGGAAGATGCGGATGAACTGGAAGCCGAGATCGTGGATCGCTTTGGGGATCTTCCCGATGCGGTGCGAAACTTGGTCTTGGTGACCCGGATTAAGGTGCTGGCAAAGCGGGTAGGTATCGCCAGCATTTTCTGGGAGAAGAAGATGTTTGTAGTCCGCTCGCTGCCGGGTATTGTCAGAGCAAACGACAAATATACCAGCCTAGTGCGTCAGTTTAGAGGCCAAGTTGGTTATGTGCACAGCAGAAATCCCCAGATTAAGATCAAGACAGATGGACTATCGGATTATGAGGCTTTACTGCTCCTGCAGAAAGTGCTGCAGGCTTTGGAGTAAATACGTGTAGCTGGGAAAAATGAATAAAAATAGTACGCTGGTTATATACTAACAGTGAACTTACCCAACACGAAGGAGGGGCGTGGCTCTTGAAAGCTACAGGAATAGTCAGACGCATAGACGATCTAGGACGAGTAGTGATTCCCAAAGAAATTAGGCGCACCTTACGCATCCGCGAAGGCGATCCGCTGGAAATATTTGTTGACCGCGAAGGCGAAGTTATCTTAAAGAAATATTCTCCAATCGGTGAACTGGGTGACTTTGCTCAAGAATATGCAGATTCATTATATGAGTCAACTGGGCATATTGCACTGATTTCAGATCGGGACGCAGTTGTAGCTGTAGCCGGGGCAGCTAAAAAGCAGTGGATAGATAAATCTGTTAACGATGTTATTGAAAAGGCGATGGAATCCCGCAGAACCATGGTAGTTACCAAAAGCGATACCGCGGATGATGACGACCGATGGGATTTTGAAAGTCAGGTTATTGCTCCGATAATTGCGGAAGGAGATCCCATCGGGGCAGTGCTGATCTGCACGAAGGATCCTAATACACAGCTGGGAGAATTGGAAATAAAGCTTGCTGAGACAGCAGCCGGATTTCTGGCTAAACAAATGGAACAGTAATATGAAAGTCCAGTCTGGCTCCTATCCATAACTAAGTTTTATGCTTAAGTTATGAACTAGGAGTCTTTTTTTGCCTTCTCCCAAAGCTGATCCATTTCAGCAAGACTCATCGTATTAAGCTCCCGGTTTTCCCGGGCAGCCTCTTTTTCAATGTATTGGAAGCGGCGGATAAACTTATCGGTAGTTAAGTTTAAAGCCTGCTCAGGGTTGATGTTGAGGAAGCGGCAGATATTGACCAGACTAAAAAACAAATCGCCCATTTCTGCGGTTATCTGATCCTGATTGCCGGATGCGGCAGCCTGCTTAAACTCTTCAATCTCTTCCTCGAGTTTAGCAAATGTGCCGCTGATGTCATCCCAATCAAATCCCACTTTACTAGCTTTACTCTGCACTTTTTCTGCCCGCAGCAGCGCCGGTAGATGCCTGGGAATTCCATCTAGGAGTGACTCTCGGTCTTGATTAGCTTTTTCCTTTCTTTTGATGGCTTCCCAGTTGGAAAGTACATCCTTGACAGAATGAACCTCGGTATCGGCAAAGACATGGGGATGGCGGCGGATCATTTTCTCGCACACAGCGTTCAGCACATCATCCATGGTAAACCGCCCGTCTTCTGCTCCAATTTGAGCGTGAAATACCACCTGCAGCAGTACATCTCCCAGCTCTTCCGCCAGAGCCTGATCGTCCTGCTCTTCGATGGCATCAATTACTTCGTAAGCTTCTTCGATCAGGTAGCGGGTTAGACTTTGATGGGTCTGCTCCCGATCCCAGGGACAGCCTTCCTCGCTGCGAAGTTGTGCCATGATCTCGATTAGGGATGCTAATGTGTAGCGGGCCATGTAAAGATTACCTCCAATACAAAATAAAGCCTGCAGGTGCAGGCTGGTGTTTTACTTAGATGCAAGAACAGCTTCTTTTAAATTCTTACCTGGCTTGAACGCCGGGACAACTGTCGCTGGGATGGTAATTTTCTCGCCAGTTGATGGATTAACGCCTTGGCGCTCTTTACGTTCACGCACTTCAAAAGTACCAAATCCGACCAGCGTTACCTTCTCACCTTTTGCTAAAGCATCTTGGATAGCCGAAAAGGTAGCCTCCACAGCATCACTTGCAGCCTTCTTTGTTAAATTTGCTTCTTTAGCCACTGCATTAATAAGATCACTCTTGTTCACAGTTTAACCCCCTTGAGGTAAAGTAATTCACTTGTATATTCTGTGACCTGTAATACTATTCCTGCTATATTGGCAATTTTTTCCCTGAAAACTTTCTTTTGATCGGCTTCGGCATAATATTTGGCGAAAAACAGCAAGCTAATACAAGACAATTCTGTTAATACCGCGGCTGAAAAGATTGGAGGTAGCGATTTTGGGATTTACTAGAGGACAGAAAGCGGCTGCCGGCTTGATTTTACTCATAATTGCCGCTGTGGCTGTGATGGTGAGCTGGAGCGGTGACCGGGACGATCTCGCCAAAGAGTTGGATCAGGAACCGCAGATTACCGTCTATTTCAATGAAACCGGCGAAAAAAGAACGATGGGATTGGAAGAGTACCTTCAGGGTGTTGTAGCAGGAGAAATGTTTCCCGATTGGCCGCTGGAAGCTTACGGCGCCCAGGCTATCTTTGCCCGCAGCTTTACCTTGGCGCTGATGGCTGAAGGGGGCCTGCAGGAAAAATATGGAGCGGACATTTCCACAAACATCGAAGAAGCCCAAGCCTATAACCCTGATGCCATTACTCCGGAAATCCGCCAAGCGGTGGAAATGACCAGAGGTGAGGTCTTGACTTATGAGGATCGCTATGTCAAGGGCTGGTTTCACGCTTACTCCGGCGGCAAAACTACTACTGCCAAAGAGGGCTTGAATTACCAGGAAGCGGAACCGCCCTATATTGCCAGTGTGGATTTGGGTGAGAATCAGTATGCTCCCGAAGACGTAACCAACTGGGAAGCCAAATATACCTTGGCAGAGCTGCAGGGACTGCTGGCACCGGTGGGCATCAACGTTGGGCAAATTCAAGACCTTAAGATCACTGACCGGGGGTCGACAGATCGGATTACCCAAATTGAAGTAGTAGGCTCTGATGGCACCGCTGCTATCCACGGCTCGGATTTTCGCATTGCCGTTGATTCAACCAAAATGAAATCCACTTTGGTAACTGATTGGGAAGTAAGCGAAGGCACGCTCACGATTAGGGGAACGGGCTATGGACACGGCGTAGGCCTAAGCCAGTGGGATGCGTTTAAAATGGCCAAAGAAGGCAAGTCGCCAGAGGAAATTGCTAAGAGTTTCTTTAAAGGCGTAGAAATCAAGAAACTCTATGATTAGGCAGAATCTGATTCTATTTCCCACTCTTTCTGCATAGATTGTACCAAAAGCAGTGGGAGGTACGTTCAGATGGATGAAAGAAAGTATCCTACTTCAGCAGCCAGACATCAGGTGCTGCTGGTACAGCGGGAACGCTTAAATGTTGACGGTGTGCTGAATGTAGACAGCTTTGATGACCGGGAGATTGCCCTAGAGACAGAGGAAGGCGGTTTGATCATTCGCGGAGAAGATCTGCACATCAACGAGCTGAATCTGGAAACCAGCAGTTTAGTAGTATTGGGATATATCAAGACCCTGGAGTATACCAAGGATTCGTTTGGGCAGAAGGGCAAGGGTATTTTAGCAAAATTGTTTCGGTGATTCACATGTTACAGGCCAAATGCATACACTGTTATGGTAAAGAGAATTCAAAGCTCCTGGAGGTGTAAGCATGGATTCGCTTAGCGTACAGCTGTATGCATTTGCTGTTACACTAATTGCAGGCGCTTCGATCGGGCTTATTTTTGACTTATACCGCGTGATTCGCTCACGCCTGCAGCCCGGGGCAATTACCGCAGCGGTTATGGATCTTATCTTCTGGCTGGTGGCGGCACCGGTACTTATTGTCTACCTTTTGGTGGCGAACTGGGGTGAACTGCGCTTCTATGTCCTGATCGGGATTCTATTAGGCGCGGCCTTCTACTATCTGCTGTTCAGCAGAATAGTGATTCGGCTTTTTGCCGGTCTGATTAATCTGATTGGATATATTATCAGTTTTATCTGTGGACTGGTTTTCTCCGTAGTCATTCTGCCTGTAAAGACCCTTCAGGACCTGATTTTAGCATTCAGCGCCCGCAGAAGCGGCCGCAGTTCCATTAAGTTTGATTCGAATTGGAGATGGCGGTTCCGCAGAGGTGGACTGCGCTGGCAATCTCCCTTTGCATCCCTTTGGCGGCGCCAGTAATTCCATTTCCTGGCAGGAAAACGCTGATTGCTCCCGAACTTCTCCATAAAGGGGAGGTTCTGATGGCTGTGGGAAGGACAAGGAAGAAGCCAGCGTACGGCAAGATTGTTTTACTGCTGCTGATTATCTGGCTGGGCTATGCTTTTGGAAAAGGTTTTATGGAGCATCACCGCCTCAGGAAGGAAATAGCCCGGCTGACCAATGAAATTCAGGCATTGGAACTTCGCAATGCCCAAATCCGAGAAGAAATTGAGTACCATCGCTCCGAAGAATATATCGAGAAAGTGGCAAGAGAAGAACTTGGTTTGGTTAAACCAGGAGAGACCCGGTTCATCATCACGGAATCATCCGACTGAGCCGGAAAGAAATAGGCATGGTCGATTGACACAAAATTTCTGATAATGTATAATATAAAATAGCCGCGGCCCTGCAGTGGCAAAATCTAAGAGGAGGAATTTATTAACGTATGTCAATCGATGTCGGCAGCATTGTCGAGGGTAAGGTAACTGGGATTACCAATTTCGGAGCATTTGTAGAGCTTGAGAATGGGGAGACTGGTCTAGTACACATTTCAGAGGTAGCAGATACTTACGTAAAAGACATCAACGATTACCTGAAACGCGAAGACTGCGTCAAAGTAAAAGTTATCAATATCAGCGACGGTAAAATTGGTCTCTCAATCAAACAGGCTAATCCCAAATCCCAGGTACAAAGTTATCCTCAACATGGTAGAGCGAGACGGAGAGCTGCAAGCGCCAACGATTTCGAAGAAAGGTTAGCGCGCTTTCTCAAAGACAGTGATGAAAGGCAGCAAGCTCTGAGAAAGAGTTTAGACTCGAAACGAGGTGGCAGGGGCGCGAGATAGAGCGTAAGTTGATTTGTTCATTGCCATATTAATATATTACATCCCTTCGGGGATGTTTTTTTCCATAATGGAGGCATAGGAATGCAAAATAGTCTTGAACAAGTAACACAGCAGGATTATCAAGTTATAACCAATCAATTAGGCCGGGAGCCCAGAGGTGTTTTGGGGATTGCCAAAAGATGTAAATACGGATATCCCCAAGTGATTGTTAATCGGCCGGTGATTACTAAGGTGGAGCAGGTAACAGTATTTCCGACTTCGCTGTGGCTTACATGTCCGTATTTGCGAAAAATGATCAGTAAAATCGAAAGCACTGGATTGATCGGCACGCTTCAGGAGCGGATTGCTGCTGATGAAGAATTTGCTGAAGCAGTTAAAAAAGATCACGAGGCGCACGCCGAATTTCGGCGCAGCCTTATTCCTGAGGAGGTCCTTGGGGCGCTGGCCAAGAATTATCCCAACGAATATCAAGTGATCGCAGAAACTGGCGTCGGTGGCACCCGCTCGTATGATGGTGTTAAATGCCTGCACGCCCATTTCGGTGATTATTTAGTTTTGGGCAATAACACCATCGGAAAAATGGTTTATGAAGCCCTGGATGGAGAGCTGAACTGCTCATCCGGCGAATGCAAATTGGAGAAATAGGAGACTGCTATGATTGCCACAATTGATATCGGCACTAATTCGACCCGCCTGTTAATCGCAGAAACTGCGCATACCGAATCTGGTATGCAGATCATGCCGGCAGTCAGGCAGCTGAAAATAACCCGATTAGGGCAGGGAGTCAATGCATCAGGGCACCTCAGACCGGAGGCCTTAGAGCGAACTTATCAAGCGCTGGCGGAGTATCAGGAGCTTCTCAGCCACTATCCGATTGAACGCCTAATCGTAACTGCTACCAGCGCGGTTAGGGACGCAGCCAATCAAGCTGAGTTCTTAAAAGGTGTTAAAGAGCGGACTGGATGGGCTGTGCGAGTCTTATCTGGACAGGAAGAAGCTTGGGCGTCGTTTGTGGGCGCGTGGAAAGCGGTGCAGGATGCGGGTGTTTTTCTTGGTGATGAACTGCTGGTAATCGATATCGGTGGAGGCAGTACGGAGATTGTTTGCGGCCGGTCAAATGGTGAAGTCCTCTTCAGCGGTTCTTGTCAGGTTGGCGCTGTGCGGATGACGGAGATGGACAATCAGGAGCTGGGCAGCCTGCAGAAGACGGTGCGAGAAAGGACAGCTGCCCTGATCCGGCAGTTGCCTGTCGATGTGTCGGGAAATCTGACTGTTATAGGCGTCGGCGGCACAATTACCACGCTTGCAGCGTTGGAATTAGAACTTGTGGACTATGATCCTGATAAAATTACAGGATTCTGCTTAACCAAAGAGAGGATTGAAGCTTGGTTCGAAAAGCTTGCCAGAATGAAGCTTCATGAGCGAGAAGTTCTGCCGGGACTTAACCCGGGCAGAGCTGATGTTATTCCTGCCGGAGCAGGAATATGCGCTGTACTGATGGATTTGTTGGGAGCAGAACGAATACTGGTAAGTGATGGTGATTTGATGCAGGGAGTTTGGCACATATTCTAATCCCGGATCAGCCACAATAAGAAATGAATTAGGTATTGACAATTATCAAGATAAATTATATAATTGCAGTTGTGATTCGGAGTGCCGGGGTGGCGGAATAGGTAGACGCTACGGACTTAAAATCCGTTGGGCGTTAAGCCCGTGCGGGTTCGATTCCCGCCCCCGGCACCACTTTTTATATCAGCGGCGCTCATCAGCTCGATGAGTTTTTTTATTTTCGGCACATGGATATAATATAAGCGACTAAGTTAAAGGGGAGCCGGATATGAAAAAATGGTTTATTACTGCTGCGTTAATTGCTTTTATCGCTTGGCAGTTAATCAATAGACCCAGCCCTGGCGCGGAAGTTGACGCAGAGGAATTGCTGAAAATGCTGGCAACCGATGCCGAAGTCGTCTTGCTCGATGTGCGTGAGCCGGATGAATATGCAGCTGGACATATTCCTGGCTCAATACTGATTCCCTTAGGAGATTTGGATCGTTCGGAACGGCTGAAGGAGATTGATCCCAGCCAAAAAATCGTAGTAATCTGCCGCAGCGGCAACCGCAGCGAATTTGGACAGCAGATGCTGATGGATATGGGTTTTACAGACGTGTATAATCTGACGGGCGGGATCCAAAGATGGACCGGTCCGATCGAAGTGGAATAAAGCCGTTTAAGCGACCAACCTCAAGCCAGCATTAGTCTGGGGGTTGGTTGCTTTTTTGCGTGATTGAGCGGCAGCAATCAGGCAAGACTAAACATAAAATCAGGAAATGATCCGTTATTTTACGGATGTTATTTTTATAACGATGCAGGTAAAACACGGTCTCCTTCAATTGACAGAAAGAGCTCTAGTTGCTAAAATAGATCAATGTTATTATTAATATAATGCATTTAATTATGAATTCCATGATTTTCCAGGAAAATCAAACTGGAGGTTATCATCATGACTGATAAAGCTCATGCCACTGAGCACAACAGAATGGACCCTGATACACTGCTGAGGGTAGAGGATCTGCATACCTATATCTCAAGTGAGGCAGGCTTGGTAAAAGCAGTCAATGGAGTCTCCTTTGAGATAAAAAAAGAGGAAGTCCTGGGTGTAGTTGGGGAAAGCGGCTGCGGAAAAAGCATGACCGCCTTATCGATTATGCAGCTTTTGCCGAGACCCCATGGCAAGATCCATGCCGGCAAAATCCTTTTTCGCAATCGCGATGGTGAGGTAATCGATTTAGCCCAGCAGGATCCCACCGGCGCGATGATGCGTCAGATCCGTGGTAATGAGATTGCCATGATCTTTCAGGAGCCCATGACTTCTCTTAATCCGGTTTATACAGTTGGGTACCAAATTGTTGAAGCGATTATGCTGCATCAAAAAGTAACAGAGAAACAGGCCTGGAAGATGGCTGAAGAGATGCTGGCCAAAGTAGGTATTCCCAGCCCCAAACAGCGGGTCAGAGAGTATCCGCATCAAATGAGCGGGGGGATGCGCCAGCGAGCGATGATTGCTATGGCGCTCTCATGCAATCCCAGCCTTTTGATTGCAGATGAGCCTACCACAGCCCTGGATGTGACGATTCAGGCTCAAATCCTTGATCTGATGAAAGATCTGCAGGAAGAATTCAAAATGTCGATTATGATGATCACTCACAATCTTGGTGTTGTGGGCCGGATCTGCGATAATGTTGCAGTAATGTATCTGGGCAAAGTAGTTGAGTATACTGATGTGCGGACTCTCTATCACGACCCTGCTCATCCGTATACGATTGGCTTATTTAAGTCCATTCCCAAGCTGGGTGAAAAGAAAGATAGACTTGAACCGATCAAAGGTGTAGTACCCGACCCGATCAATCCACCCAGCGGGTGCAGTTTCAGAGACAGATGCCCGAGAGCGCAGGAAAAATGCAAAGAAGAGCCGCCTTTTGCTGAGGTTGGGGACAACCACTTAGCACGCTGTTGGTTTCCCGGTTCAGAATAAGGTGTAGAAAGGAATGCATTATGGCTGTTGCAAAAAATGCCGAACTCTTACTGGATGTTCGTGATTTAAAGAAATACTATCCCATCACCAAAGGCCTATTCCGCAGAACTGTGGGCTGGGTCAAGGCGGTTGATGGAGTCAGTCTGCAGGTGCGCCGAGGCGAAACCCTAGGCGTGGTTGGTGAATCAGGCTGCGGCAAAACCACCCTTGGTTTAAGCTTAATGCAGCTCATCCAGCCGACTGACGGCAAGATTTTGTATAACCATCAAGGTAATTGGGTTGAAGTCAATTCCAAAACCATTAAGAGTCTGCGTTCGGAGATCCAGATGATTTTCCAGGACCCATACTCTTCTCTCAATCCGCGCATGCGGGTTCGCGACATTGTCGCCGAACCACTGGCAGCAAACGGTGTTTCTAACCGCACCGAGCGCTATGACCGGGTAGAAAGCCTTTTGAAAGCTGTCGGCTTAGGTTCACACCATATGAACCGTTATCCTCATGAATTCAGCGGCGGTCAGAGGCAGAGAATAGGAATAGCCAGGGCTTTATCGGTAAATCCATCACTAATCATCTGTGATGAGCCTGTCTCAGCCTTGGACGTATCGGTGCAGGCGCAGGTGCTCAATCTGCTTAAAGATCTGCAGGAAGAGTTTGGATTGACCTATGTGTTTGTTGCCCATGATTTATCGGTGGTACAGCATATCAGCGATCGCATTGCTGTAATGTATCTGGGACGTGTTGTGGAAATGGGAGATGTTGACCAGCTGTTTAGAGCGCCGCAGCATCCTTATACTGAGGCTCTGCTCTCCGCGATACCCAGCCCTAATCCTGATGTGAAAGATAATAAGATTGTGCTGAAAGGGGACGTTCCCAGTCCGGCAAATCCGCCGCAGGGGTGCGCTTTCCATCCGCGATGCCCGTATGCCACCGAACGGTGCCGCCATGAGCGTCCGGAATTGACTGCGGATAAGAATGGACACTACGCGGCCTGCCACCGGACAGACGCGTTAGAGTTAAAAGGTGTTGAGGTAAGCGAACCTGAAACCGTTTAATCAATGCTCACAGCACTATAAACAGCCTTAAGGCGCATAAAATGGAGGGAACATAAACAGAAATGAATTCACGACTACGGATAGTACTAGCATTAGTATTGGTATTGGCAGTAGGATTTGCAGTTTATTCCTACTTCGGACGAAACAACGATACCGAAAACGGCGTTCCTAGCGGAGAGCCCCAGAAAATGGTTACCGATGAGAACACATTCGTTTACATTTCTATTGGCGAACCTGATACCCTTGATCCCGCTTACGCTTACGATACAGCCAGCGGCGAGATTATTCATCAGGTTTATGACAATCTTTTCGACTATGAAGGTGGCGATTTAAACAAGCTGGTACCGATTTTAGCCACTGAAGTACCAACCATTGACAACGGTTTAATTTCCGATGATGGCAGAACAATTAAGGTGCCGATCCGCAAAGGTGTGAAATTCCACACCGGCAATGAATTAACACCGGAAGACGTGGAATACACTTTTGAGCGGAATATGATTTCCGATCCGGTCGGAGGACCGATCTGGATGTTCTTTGAGCCTCTTTTGGGTGTGCAGAGTATGCGCCAGCTGATCGCATCCGTTGGAGGTCCCAGCGACTTTACTGACATCAATGATGTTGATCCGGCAATTCGCCGCGCTGCATTCGATAAAATCGATGCTGCTGTAGAGGTTGAAGGCGATGCAGTTGTCTTTAAACTAGCCGGTCCTTACCCGCCGTTTCTGCAGATCTTAGCTAAAGGCGGCAGCTGGGCTTCGATTCTGGAGAAAGCCTGGATGGTTGAAAAGGGTGACTGGGATGGAGAGCCTGATACATGGGCTAAATGGTATGATCCCACTAAAGAAGAAATGACCTTGTATGAACAAGCCAATGGTACCGGTCCCTTTAAACTGCAGGCTTGGGATCGCAGTGGCGGCCAGATTGTGTTAAAACGCAATGACGATTATTTCAGAGGTCCAGCCGAGCTCGAAACCGTGTTTGTTAAATACATTGAAGAATATAATACCCGTCAGCTGATGCTGCAGAGCGGTGATGCTGATGCAATCTACGCAGACGTCCAGTATCTCAATCAGCTGCGGGGTGTCGAAGGAATCAGGGTTTTAGAAGGCTTAGAACAGATTTCCAACACAGTGCTGCTGTATAACTTCACTATTCCTTATGAAGGCAACGAAGACATTGTGGGAAGCGGTAAGCTTGACGGAAACGGCATTCCCAGCGACTTTTTCGCTGATATCAATGTGCGAAAAGCATTTAACTATGCTTTCGACTATGAGCGATACCTGAATGAAGTTGCCAATGGAGCCGGAACCATTTCCACCGGGTTTATTCCGAACTCTCTGCCTTTCTCCAACGAAGGTGGCGAATGGTACCGCCATGACTTAGAACTTGCTGAACAGCACTTTAGACAAGCATTTAACGGTGAGCTGTGGGATAAAGGCTTCAAGCTGACAGTGCTTTACAACACCGGAAATAACGCCCGGAAAACTGCAGCTGAAATCCTTGAATACAATATCGAATCGATCAATCCGAAGTTCCAAATTGAAGTACAGGGCATGCAGTGGGCAACCTATCTTGGCAAGCTAGATGCCGGTTCCCTACCTGTGTTCTTCATGGGCTGGCTGGCAGACTTCCCGGATGCTCACAACTTTGTTGACGCTTATCTTCGCTCCACCGGCGCATTTGCTGGGTATTGCGGCGAGGGCTTGGTTGAACTGGCTAAAGCTGAGTTTGACGACTTAGTGGCTCAAGCCATGCAGGCACCGACAACCGAAGAGCGGGAAGCTCTTTATCAGGAAATCAATCGCAAAGCATATGAGTATGCAGTTGCGATGCCTTATATCGATCCAGCGGATCACCGGGTAATGAGAGATTGGGTCGAAGGATTTGTGCACTGCCCAGCCTACAGCGCGAAATACGATTTCTACAGCTTGTCTAAAAAGGTTGATTAGGTACATTGGACTGAAGTGGGGTCACCTTTGCGGTGATCCCACTTACCTGAAATTAGAGTCAAGGAGTTATAGTTATGTTAACCTTTATTACTAGACGCTTACTTTTTCTTCCGATCGTGCTGATTGGAGTCACATTAATGATCTTTATTGCCATGTCATTTTTGTCTCCTGCCCAATTAGTCAGTGCATATATTAAAAGCCCAGAGGAACTGAAGAATCAAAGTATCAGCGAATTGATTGTCAAGTACGGCTTGGATCAGCCGGTTTGGAAGCGCTATATCACCTGGATGAAAAATGTCCTCAAAGGTGACTTAGGTTATTCTGTTTCAGCCAATATGTATGTCACGGAAGCAATTGCCAAACGGTTTCCTGCCACACTTGAATTAGCTTTATTTGCAGTTATTCCCGTTATCTTTGGCGGAGTTTGGTTAGGAACCATCTCTGCGAAGAACCACAACCAGCCGCTTGACCACACATCCCGGATTTTTGCCATTGTGGGCTGGTCACTGCCTGACTTTGTTTTTGGCCTCATCATCTTATTGATTTTCTATGGTCTTTTGAGTTGGTTTCCACCAGGCAGATTATCGGTTTGGGCTGATAATGTAATTTTAAGCGGCAGTTTCGTTCAATACACAGGTATGAATACAATTGATTCCCTGCTGAACGGACGGTTTGATATTTTCTTAGATTCCCTCCGCCATCTTATTGCGCCAACGATTACCTTGGCTTATCTGTGGTGGGCTTATATTCTGCGGATTACCCGCTCCAGCATGCTGGATGTGCTGAATAAAGATTATGTGCGCACAGCTCGGGCCAAGGGCCTCATGGAAAGACTGGTTATTAACCGCCATGTGCGGCGCAACGCCATGATTCCTGTAATTACTGTAGTAGGAAGCATGATCCTGGGACTGTTAAGCGGTGTCGTTATTGTTGAAACTGTCTTCGATTATAAGGGCATTGGACTGTTGATTGCCAAAGGCGCCCAGCAGATGGACTATACCTTAGTGCTCGGGACAAGCCTTTTCTATGGGGTGCTCCTTGTATTAACCAACTTAGTTGTCGATGTTCTGTATGCGGTGATTGATCCGCGGGTGAGATTGGAGTGATCGCTGTATGGTTTTAAAAAAACTGATTCGCAATCCTATATCGTTAATCGGATTAATCATTTTGCTTGGTTTTGTGCTGGTTGCGATCTTTGCACCGCTGATTGCTCCTCTGCCTGACGATGTACTGGCCAGGAACCCTAATGCGGATCCCTACCGCATTCCTCGCTACGGTTTTGCCAGCACACCGACACCTCCCAGCAAAGATCATCCCATGGGTTTGACAGAGGGACAGCTGGATATCTATTACGGATTAGTATGGGGAACTCGGACTGCGTTTAAAGTGGGTTTAACCGTCATCTCGATCTCCTGTTTGATCGGTATTATCATTGGTTCAGTCAGCGCCTATATCGGTGGTAAGTTTGACGAAATTGTCATGCGTTTTGTGGACATCTTCATGAGCTTCCCGTTTCTAATCGCGGCGATTGTAATTACTACGATCCTAGGCCGCGGTTTGGAAAATGTGATGCTGGCTATGATTCTCTTCCGCTGGACCGGCTATGCCCGCTTAATCCGGGGTAATGTGCTTCAGGTAAAGCAGGATGAGTATGTTATGGCTGCGCGGGCAGCAGGGGTAAGCCATGTTGTGATTTTAATCCGGCATATCCTGCCCAATACAATTTTCCCTGTCATCATTCAAGCTTCGATGAATATGGGTTCGATTGTCGTGACAGCTGCCAGCTTGAGTTTCCTTGGTTTGGGAGCTCCGGAAGGCTACGCTGACTGGGGTCAGATGATCAGCTATGCCCGCAACTGGATTCTTGGAGCACCAGGAAATCCCATGGCCTACTGGTACACAGTTGTGTACCCTGGATTGGCAATTGTACTGTTTGTCTTGTCCTGGAACTTAATCGGAGATGCGTTCCGCGATATCATGGATCCGAAGCTTCAAGGATAAACGCATATATACAAAAGAGTCAGAACATCAGATCTGGCTCTTTTTTTGATCTAATAATGAGTGGCATGCAAAAATTTTTTGGTAAAAAATTGGACATTATCCATAATAAGAGTTATTATTAATACGGACATAAAACAAGATAAGATAGAAGGAGGCTGTTTTGATGAGTACAAATCTTATTGGACTGCCAGTCGAGGGAAGCAAGAAGGTTGTGGAACACTTAAATAAGTACTTAGCAAATCTGCATGTGCTGTACACTAAGCTGCACAACTATCACTGGAATGTTGAAGGCTTGGGCTTCTTTAATATCCATGCCAAGTACGAAGAACTGTATGATGGTGTAGCAGAGGAAATCGATGCAGTTGCTGAGCGGATTCTCCAGCTAGGAGAACGTCCATTAGCATCAATGGCAGATTACCTCAAAGTCGCTGATCTTAAAGAAGTTCCAAGTGAGGGCATCAGCGGTGTTGATTCTGTAAATGCTGTTCTTGCAGACTTCAAAGTTTTGATCAGCGGTCTCCGTGCCGGCATCGCAGCTGCGCAGGAAATCGGTGATGAAGTAACTGCTGATATGATGATTGGCTCCCTGGCAAATCTCGAAAAGCAGGCTTGGATGCTGGACGCTTATTTGAGGTAAACATAAGGTTAGATTGGACCAGCCTGGTTGAAGCAGGCTGGTCTTTTATATTCTGGGGGAACAAATCCTTACCAATTTTGCAGGGGATTTGCATAAATCGGCGAAGAGCATATTGGTTATAGCACCGCAATATTTGAAGGAAAGGACAGGCTTAGATGGAACCATTTTTACTAAAAACTATCGACCTTACAAAAGCAGGACAGCGCTGCAAAATGCTGGTGGGGGATCTGGATGGAGACGGCCGCAGAGAGCTGCTCATGGTCCAGGCTGACGGTGGTATTGATGACCGCTTCATTCCTCACCAGGTTGTGTGTTTAACTGCTTTTAATCTAGATGGAGAAATGCTCTGGCAGGTGGGCACCCCGAGCGAAGACCCGGGAGGGCATGGATCTGATTTTCCCGCCCAAATTTACGATATCGATGGCGACGGGTTTAATGAAGTAATCTGCGTCATGGACAAACAGTTGTTAATCATTGACGGAAAGAGCGGGGAGATCAAGAAGAGCAGCGATCTGCCGAATCCCTATGCTCATGACTGCATTATTATCGCGAATCTTACCGGTCATGATTACCCCAGGGATATTATCCTCAAGGACCGCTACCGCCAGATGTGGGCACTGGATCATAATTTCAAGCTTTTATGGACTCATCAAGGCAATATCGGTCATTATCCCTGGGCGCATGATTTTAACGGCGACGGCCGGGATGAAGTGATTGCCGGTTTTGATTTTCTCGATGCAAATGGCACCAAAATCTGGTCCAGCAATTTAGATGATCATGCCGACTGCATCTGGGTGGGCCCGGTTTTAGATGAGACAAAACCGGAATCATATATTATTATCGGCGGCAGTTCCACCGCTATGTATGATGCCGAAGGCAGAGAAATCTGGCGCTACGATGGCTGCCGCGAGTCTCAGCATGTGGCAGTTGGCAAATTTCGTCCCGATGATTCCGGACTGCAAGTTGCGGGCGTGGATCGGATTGTCAGGGGCAGAAACGGCAAGGACGGTATTTTCCTGCTTGATTCCATGGGCAATGAGCTCTGCAAAGAAGAGCCGAACACTCAAGGATGGACTACCATCATTGATACTGTCCGCAACTGGGATGACACACCGCAGGACTACATCCTTGCTTTTCGCCGCGGTTTTGGAGTATTTCCCGCGCTTTATGACGGATATTTAAATAAGGTTGTGGAGTTTCCGATGCGCGGTCTGGTTGTCCATGCCGAACTTGTGGAAAACGGACCGGAATGCGTGATTGTTTACAACCAGGAAGAGGCGAAGGTCTTTGCCGGCAGAATGCATGATCTCTCCGCTGCCAGCGGCAGACCAATGCCTCAGAGTAAGCGCCTGTATAACTCCACGCTCTATCCGGGAGCAGAGTATTAAGGCTGCGCCCAAAATTGAACTGCACGTACCATTGCCCCCAATGCCTGCGGACATAGAATATAACGATGGAGAAAGGGGGGCGTGGTATGAATACCTCAAAGCACAGACCTTCCAGAATTTTGATGATGGGCGGCCAGTGGATCAGCTGCCAGGCACTTGACCTGATCAATTTAATGCGTGAACTGTGGGAGCAGCATGGTGCGTGGACAAGAATGACCATCAACAGGCTGCTGCAGAATCCTTGGGATTTTGCAGAGGCATTTACCAGCTATTACGGAATAGAGATCGGCACCAGATTGGGTGTGCTTTTAACCGAGCATCTCGTAGTTGCAGCTGAGTTGGTAGAAGCAGCCAAAGCAGGTGATGCGGAAAGAGTGGCCAAATTAGACCGCAAATGGCACCGCAATGCTGAAGAAATCGCTGCGTTTTTAGCTCAAATTAATCCATTTTGGTCGCTCCAGACCTGGAGAACAATGCTGTTTGAACACTTAAGATTAGTTACACAGGAAGCTGTAACCATGCTGGAAGGCAATTACCAGGCAAGTGTAGATACCTATGATATGATCGAAACCCAATCCCTAGAAATGGCTGACTTAATGTCATTGGGAATTACAAAGCAGTTTCCTGACAGATTTTAACTTCAAAGCAAAAGTGACGCGGAACAACCGCGTCACTTCGCATTATGGCCGACTAGTGTGCAGAATACTTCAGCATCGTTGGTTTTAGTGATGGCAAAGCTCATCACTTTCTTGCAATACAAGAAAATATACGGTATGTTAGGAGTAGGTTAAATGACATCAAAATTTGAAAGGAGAGGCCATAGTGATTGTAGTTGGTGCTGCAGCAGCGCTGCTCAGCGTACTGCTGCTGAGCAGGAAAGCGTATGCAGAGGATCCCAAAGAGCGGCAGTGGTTTACTCCGGCCTTGGATCCTCAGCATGCGGACAAGCCGAAAGTTGAAGGATGGGCGCAGGAAAAAGTTGTCGAAAAGTTGAGCCGGGGATTAGTTGGCAAAGCAGTAGACGGAGACAAAGTATACTTAAGCTGGCGGCTGCTGGATTCTGATCCGGAAGATGTGGGCTTTGATGTTTACCGGGAAAATTCCGCTGGACAGGTAGAAAAGTTGAATCAGTCGCCAATCACTGCGACTACAGATTTTACCGACACAAATCCTTTAAAAGGGAAAGCCAAGTACTGGGTACAGCCGGTTTTGGGCGAGCAGGCTTTGGCAGCCTCAGATGCGGTTGAAGTTGATTCAGAGGATACTGAGCTTCATTACCGCTCCATCAAGTTTCAAGGGGATTATATGCCGAGCAAAATCGCAGTTGCTGATTTAGACGGAGACGGGAATTATGATTTTGTCATTAAACAGCCGTTCAGCAGCATTGATCCTGCGGGAAGGCCTAATGAGACCGGACTTACATATAAGCTGGAAGCGTATTTAAGCGACGGTACCTTCTTATGGAGGAAGGATTTAGGACTAGGGATTGAGCCGGGAATCTGGTATTCCCCCTATGTTGTGTATGATTTTGATGGTGATGGCAGAGCCGAAGTGGCGGTGAAAACTGGACCGAATCACCGGGATCCAGACGGCAGAGTGCGCGAAGGCGAAGAATGGGTTTCAATTCTTGACGGCATGACCGGTGAAGAACTGGCGCGGGCACCATGGCCGCCGCGAGAACCGGGATACGGCGATTACAACCGCACCAACCGCAACCAGATGGGGGTTGCTTATTTAGACGGCAAGACACCATGCCTGCTGGTTGCCAGAGGTACTTATAAGCTGATGGTGGTGGACGCTTACCAGTTCCATGACGGCAAGCTTGAGAAAGTGTGGCACTGGCGGGGCGATGACGAAACACCGGTAATCCGCAGTCAGGGAGCTCACTTTATGATCAGCGCCGATGTTGACGAAGATGGCCGCGATGAAGTGATTCTTGGGTCCTGCGTCTTGGATGATAACGGCACCTGCCTCTGGTCAGTAGGACTCGGACATCCTGATAGAATGTATGTTTCTGATATCATTCCGGACCGGGAGGGCATGGAGATTTTCTACGGCATTGAGCCCTGGCATGATGACGGTAACGGCATCTGCCTAGTGGATGCCAAGACGGGTAGGATGCTGTGGAACTTCGGCCAGCCGACCAAGCATATCGGTAACGCCATGATCGCTGATATTGATCCTAACAATCCAGGTTTGGAGCTGTGGGCCACAGAAGACAGCAAAGACGGTTCCGATGCCAAGTACATGTTTTCTTCTGACGGCAAGCTGATTGCCACTAATGATGATGTTCCTCCCTGCCGCCATTTAGTGTGGTGGGATGGGGATCTGATTCGGGAGTTCGTAGTCACTAACCGGCCTGAGAACCATGCTGACAGATGGGATATTTCCAAATGGGAGTCTATGGTTGTGAAATACAAAGGCGAGACATTGATGGAAGGAATCAAGGGCGCTGTATCCTTTACAGCCGATATCTTCGGCGATTGGCGGGAAGAGATAATTTCGGTGCTGCCGGGTGAAATGCGGATTTATACCCCGACAACACCGGCGCAAGACCGGCGGGTAACCCTAATGCAGGATCCGATTTACCGCAATACGGTGGCGCATCTTTCCATGGGATACCACCAGTCTCCGGTTCCTGGGTATTATCTCGGCGAGGATCCTAATAAGAAGAATAAAGAAGACGAGTAATAAGCAAAGCTGACTTGGATTACCCAGGTCAGCTTTATTTTTATACTATTTGCGGTTAAAGATGCCGCCCGCCAAGAAATCACCGATACGGGGAAACAGCAGGTAGAGCCTAGCGCCAATTTCCATAATTCGCGGCAGATTGATTTCCCGCTTGTCGGTCAGCATGCAGGCAGTAACTTTAGCTGCGACCACCTTTGGGTCGAGAACCCAGCGGTCAATTTTCTCTAAGTAAGATCCGCTTGGATCAGCGTGAATAAAGAAATCAGTCTGCATCGGTCCGATGTTGACAGTAGTTACATAAATCCCAAAAGGCTTCAGTTCCAGACGCAGAGCATTAGAATAGCCGCGGACTGCGAATTTAGTTGCAGCGTATACAGCGGATTTGGGAGTGGCCATTTTCGAAGCCTGCGAGGCAATGTTGATGATGTGGCCAGCTCCGCGCTTTTTCATATCGGCAGCGATAAGCTTCGTAATCTGGATTAGACCAAGCACGTTTACTTTAAACATCTCGTTGGCCAGTGACTGGGGAGTGGCGAGGGCTTCGGCAAAAAACCCAAAGCCTGCGTTGTTCACCAGTACATCCACCGCTCCCATCCGCGCTAATATATCGGGCACAACCGCTGCTATCTGCTCAGGACTGCCCACATCCAAACGATAAGAGTAAGCGGGTCTGCCCGAGAGTTCCCGACACCGCCTTTCAATCTGCTCCAGGCGCTCCCTGCGCCTGGCAGCGAGGATAACAATCGCTTTTTCGGAAGCTGCCTGGTAGGCAATCTGCTCGCCCAGTCCGCTGGAAGCGCCGGTAATCAAGACGATTTTATCCTGCAAGCTCCGGTTGGTGCGGCCCATAAGATCACCCATTGCTGAGTTTTCCGTATTTCTCCGCGATCTTAACCAGTACAGCGGTGCAGTCATCCATCGCCTGCACGCAAGCGTATTCGAATTTCGAGTGATGGTTGTGGCTGCCTGTTCCTAAATTCGGGCAGGGCAGTCCCATAAATGAGAGACGAGCACCGTCTGTACCGCCGCGGATCGGAATGCTGTAGGGCTGGCCGCCTACTTCCTTGACTGCTTCAAAGGCGGTTTCAATTAAATGCCAGTGGGGCTTGATCTCTTCAACCATATTGTAATAGGAATCAGTTATCTCTATGGTTACAGTGCTTTCGCCGTATTTCTCGTTCAACCAATCGGCGATGCGCTCCATTTGCGCTTTTTTAGCTTCAAACTTGTCGCGGTCATGGTCCCGAATAATATATGTTAGCGATGCTTCCTCCACGATGCCCTTCAGGTCAATCAGATGGTAAAAGCCTTCATAACCCTCAGTATGCTCCGGCCGTTCTACTGCAGGAAGCAGACTGTTAAACTCCATGGCAATCAAGGAAGCGTTTTTCATCTGGTTTTTAGCGGTGCCTGGATGGATGTTTTTACCTTTAATGGTAACCTTGGCGGTAGCGGCGTTAAAGTTTTCATATTCCACTTCGCCGAAAGCTCCGCCATCGACTGTATAGGCAAAATCAGCGCCAAAGCCCGCAACATCGAAGCGATCAGCACCGCGGCCAATTTCTTCATCGGGAGTGAAACCGATCTTAATGGTGCCGTGCTTAATCTCGGGATTACTAAGCAGGATTTCCGCCATGGTCATAATCTCGGCTATTCCGGCCCTGTTGTCGGCTCCTAAAAGGGTGGTCCCGTCAGTAACTACCAGATCGTGACCTACATAGTTTTTTAAGGATGGGTATTGATCGGGGCTGAGGATGAGACCCTGCTCCGGATTAAGGACGATATCGCCACCATCGTAGTTTTCTACCACTCTGGGCTTGATGTTTTCAAACGGCACATCCCGCACTACATCCATATGGGCGATAAAGCCGATCACGGGTCCATCCCAGTTTTCAATATTCGCTTCAATGGTGCCGTAGACATATCCATGCTCATCCATATGGGCATCCTTGATTCCCAGTTCAAGCATTTCTTTAACTAAAGCGCGGCCGAATTCCAGCTGTTCCGGTGTGCTGGGACAAGTTTCGCTGGTGCTGTCGGATGCCGCTGCATATTCAGCGTACTTGATCAGTCTTTCGTAAGCTCGCATCTATCTGCCTCCTAAACCAAAATAACGTTATCTTATTGTTCGAGGAAAGCGATTGGTTACCTGCCAGCAGTGTATTTTTTGGGAATCTCTAGTTTGGCCGAAACCACAATTCTGAACCGATTGATGAGATCTAATGAGCCGATTCTCCATAAGGAGCATCGGCTCTTCGAAAGGTGGATGAGGTTATGCGAGAGCATTGGTGATCAGTCTGCCCATTTCGCGGCAGCCGACCAGCTTCATACCGGGACTCATAATGTCCCCTGTGCGATAACCGGCGTCAAGGACTGCGGTTACCGCATTTTCAATGGCTTGAGCTTCTATTTCTAAATTAAAGGAATATCTAAGCATCATTGCCGCCGAAAGTATTGTTGCAATCGGATTAGCTTTGTCCTGACCGGCGATATCCGGCGCTGAGCCGTGAATTGGCTCATACATTCCCAGTCCGCCTTGGCCGAGGCTGGCAGATGGCAGCATGCCGATGGAGCCGGTAATCATGCTCGCCTCATCCGACAGGATGTCTCCAAACATATTAGTGGTGACGATAACATCAAACTGGTGGGGATCCCGGATCAGCTGCATGGATGCGTTGTCGACATAAAGATGATTCAGCTCCACATCCGGATAATCCTCAGCTACTTTGATCACTACCGAACGCCACAAGCGGGAACTTTCCAGCACATTGGCTTTATCTACGTTGGTAACCCGCTTGTTCCTTTTTAAGGCAATCTCAAAAGCGGTGCGGGTGATCCGCTCTACTTCCATTATGCTGTATGCTTCAGTGTCATAGGCTTCTTCACCGTGAGGACCCTGGCGGCGGCCGCTGTCGCCGAAATAGATACCACCAGTCAGCTCACGCACTACCATAATGTCGATCCCATCGCCGATGATATCCGATCGGAGGGGACAGGCATCTTTTAAGGCGCTGTGGAGTACCGCTGGGCGCAGGTTGGCGTAAAGGCCGAGTTTTCCCCGCAGTCCCAATAATGCCTGCTCGGGGCGGATCGGACCGGTGAGGTCTTCCCATTTTGGTCCACCGACTGCTCCCAGAAGCACTGAGTCGCTGGCAAGGCAGCCGGCTAAAGTTTCTTCAGGAAGCGGCTCTCCCAGCTGATCAATGGCTGCGCCGCCGACCAAATACTCTTTAAACTCAAAGCTGTGGCCGTAGAGTTCACCTATTTTATTGAAAACAGCGCAGGTCTGCTCAATTACCTCTGGACCAATGCCATCGCCAGGTAAAGTTGCAATCACAAACTTCATCTAAGTCTACTCCTTCTGCTCTTTGATATAGCGCAGCAAACCACCCGCTGCGATCAAATCCTGCATAAACTCAGGAAATGGCTCCGCCCGGTAAGTTTCACCGCGGGTTTGGTTGACGATTTCGCCGGTATTAAAATCTACAGCCAGGACATCGCCTGCTTGAACTTTCTCGACGGCCTCGAGACATTCCAAAATCGGCAGTCCGATGTTGAGCGAGTTGCGGTAAAAGATGCGGGCAAAGGTAGCGGCGATTACGACCGAAATACCTGCTGCTTTGATTGCTAGGGGCGCGTGCTCCCTCGATGAGCCGCAGCCAAAGTTCTTTCCGGCTACGATAATATCTCCTGCCTGAACTTTTTGAATAAACGCTTTGTCAATGTCCTCCATGCAGTGCTGCGCCAGCTCCTGCGGGTCAGAGGTGTTTAAATACCGAGCCGGGATAATTACATCAGTATCAACATTGTCACCGTATTTAAAAACTGCGCCTTTGACATTCATGAAACCACCTCCAAGTCAGCGATTTCCTCCGGACTGGTGATTCTGCCGGTAAGGGCAGAAGCAGCAGCTACTGCCGGGCTGGCCAGATAGACCTCCGATTCGGGGTGGCCCATGCGCCCAACGAAATTGCGGTTGGTAGTGGCCACAGCCCGCTCTCCAGCAGCCAAAATGCCCATATGTCCGCCCAGACATGGACCGCAGGTGGGCGTGCTGACTACAGCGCCGGCTTCGATCAGCTGTTCGATCAGCCCTTCCCGCAGCGCTTGGAGATAGATCTTCTGGGTAGCCGGGAACACAATTACCCGCACTCCTGTGGCGATTTTCCTGCCTTTTAGAATTCCAGCTGCAGTCCTAATATCTTCGATGCGTCCATTGGTGCAGGAACCGATTACTACCTGATCGATTTTGATATCCCCAACCTCATCAATGGTGCGGGTATTATCAGGAAGGTGGGGAAACGCCAGGGTAGGACGCACCTTGCTTAAATCAATGGTGTATTCCGCTTCATATTCAGCGTCAGGATCAGCCTCATAAACTGTACACGGTCTGGTAGAATGTTCCTTGACATAGGCCAAAGTCTTGTCATCTACCGGGAAAATACCGTTTTTAGCTCCTGCTTCAATGGCCATGTTAGCCATGGTAAACCTAGAATCCATGGATAAATGAGCAATACCATCACCCACAAACTCCATGGAGCGGTAGAGGGCGCCGTCAACACCGATCAGGCCGATGATGTGGAGAATAATATCCTTGCCGCTGACCCATTTTCCGGGTTTGCCGGTGAGTGTAAACTTGATTGCTGCCGGCACTTTAAACCAGGCTTTGCCCGTGGCCATCGCGGCAGCCATATCCGTACTGCCGATTCCTGTTGAAAAAGCGCCTAAGGCACCATAAGTGCAGGTGTGGGAATCAGCGCCGATAATAACATCGCCCGGAACTGCCAGGCCTTTTTCGGGTATCAGGGCGTGCTCAATGCCCATTTCACCGACTTCAAAATAGTTCTCGATCTCTTTCTCATGGGCAAATTCTCGGATGTATTTGCACTGCTCCGCAGCTTTAATATCCTTATTCGGAGTAAAATGATCCGGAACGATTGCGATTTTTTGTTTATCAAACACTTGATCAAAGCCCATTTTGCGAAACTCATTCACCGCCACGGGCGTTGTAATGTCGTTGCCGAGCACCAGATCAAGATCGGCCATGATTAACTGCCCGGCTTTAACTTCCGAAAGACCAGCGTGCGCAGCCAATATCTTCTGCGTCATGGTCATTGCCATTTCATTACCTCCCAGCGTTACATATAAATGCGCATCTTTTCTTCCATATCCTTCAGCAGCTTGTGCTCCATTGAGTCCACTAGAGCAATCCAGCTTGCTTCAATAATGTCCGTGGAAACACCCACAGTGGTCCAGGAATCGGTGCCGTCAGTCGAATCAATTAATACCCGCACTTTAGATGCAGTAGCAGTCTTGGTATCCAGAACCCGCACTTTATAGTCGGTTAAATGAACTTTCTTCAGTTCCGGATAGAACACTTCTAAAGCTTTCCTTAGAGCACGATCGAGTGCGTGGACCGGTCCCGCTCCGTCAGCAGCAGTGATTTCTTCCTGTCCATCTACTTCCAGCTTTACCATGGCACTGGAGCTGCAGCTGCCGTTGATATTGCTGTCCCCGATAATCCTAAAGTAGATTAGATTGAAGAAGGGACGGTATTTGCCGAGGTGCTTGCGGACCAAGAGTCTAAAGCTGCTTTCTGCGCCTTCAAATTGATAGCCCTCGTGCTCCAGTTCTTTGAGCTTATTGATCAGCTCTTCCGTTTCCACCGAATCTTTAGTCAGGGAAGGATCCACTGTCTGCAGTTTGGCAAGAATGGTGCTGCGCCCTGCTACCTCAGACATGAGCAGGCGGCGCTCGTTGCCGATCAGCTTGGGATCAATATGCTCAAAGGAGCGGGAGGCTTTGTTGACTCCGTCGATGTGCATGCCGCCTTTGTGGGCAAAGGCACTTTTGCCTACATAGGGATCCCGCTCATTAAATTGGACATTGGCGATTTCAGCGATCGTGCGGGCGGTGAGGGTAAGTTTTTCCATCTGCTCCGGTGGAATGCACCGATACCCGGATTTCAGCTGCAGATTCGGGATAATGGTGCACAGATTAGCGTTGCCGCACCGCTCGCCAAAGCCGTTGATTGTACCCTGAACATGGACTGCGCCGGCCTCTACAGCCATGATGGAGTTGGCCGCAGCCATTCCACCGTCATTGTGGGCGTGAATACCTACATCTACGCCATTTCCAGCGAATCTTTTAACTACAAGCTTAGTAATTTCATAGACATCCATTGGGAATGTGCCGCCGTTGGTGTCGCAGAGAACCAGAACCGAGGCACCACCTGCCACTGCGGCTTCAAGTGTCTGCAGCGCATATTCAGGATTGTGCTTGTAGCCGTCAAAAAAATGCTCTGCGTCGTAGATAACCTCTCTGCCGCGCTCTTTAAAAAACTGGAGCGTTTCCCGAATCATGTTCAAGTTTTCTTCCAGGGTGGTTTGAATGATGTCGGTGACGTGGAAGTCCCAGCTCTTACCAAAGATGGCAACTGCCGGAGTATTGGCGGTCAGCAGAGATTTTACATTGCGGTCATCCCAGACCGAGATGTCTTTGCGCCGGGTGCTGCCAAAAGCGGTAAGCTTGGCATTTTTAAGTTCCAGCTCGCTGACCCTGGAAAAGAATTCCAAGTCTTTGGGGTTTGAGCCCGGGTTTCCCGCCTCAATGTAGCTTACACCCAGCTGATCCAAGGCAGAGACAATTTTTAACTTGTCAGTGACGGAAAAGGAGATGCCTTCCGCCTGGGCACCGTCTCTTAAGGTAGAGTCAAAGATCTGAATCTGTCTAAAACTGTCAGTCATCGGCATCAATCCTCTTTGTGTATCTTAATTCGTCAAGCATTTTATTGATGGCATTGAGATAGGCCTTAATGCTCGATTCAATAATATCAGTGCTTAAACCCCGGCCAGTGTAGAGCTGACCGTTCTTAGCAATTTTCACGATTACTTCGCCTTGGGCGTCTTTACCCTCGGACACAGCATTGATTGTAAATGTATCGAGCTCAAACTCGATACCGACAATTTGATCGATCGCTCTAAAGGCGGCGTCAATAGGACCATCTCCGGTGGAGACCGCTTCTTTCGGGAAGTCGAGGGTATCCAAATGGACCGTGGCGGTAGCAGTGATGGTATTGCCGCTGTTAATGACAAAGCGTTTAAGGCTGTATGTCTCCGGAATGGTGAAGGTTTTCTGCTGCACCAAGGCTTCGATGTCCAGATCAGTAACGATTTTTTTCTTATCGGCGAGGCGCTTAAACTGCTCAAAGGCAGTGTCAAGTTCTTCCCTGCTCAGCTCATAACCGAGGCTGAACAGCCGATCTTCAAAGGCATGGCGTCCGGAATGCTTTCCTAAAACCATTCTGTTTTCTGTTAATCCGATCGCTGCCGGAGTCATAATCTCATAGGTGCTTTTGTTGGCCAGAACGCCGTGCTGGTGAATTCCCGATTCGTGAGCAAAAGCATTAGCACCGACAATCGCTTTATTGGGCTGCACTGCAACACCGGTGATAGAGCTCAGCAAGCGGCTGGTCCGGTATATTTGGGTAGTATCGATCCTGGTATCAGCATTGTAGAAATCACGGCGGACCACTAAGCCCATCACAATCTCCTCCAGGGCAGCATTGCCCGCCCGCTCGCCGATGCCGTTAATGGTGCATTCGATTTGGTTCACTCCGGCCTTAACTGCGGCCAGGGAATTGGCTACTGCCAGCCCCAGGTCATTATGGCAGTGGACTGCCACATCAACCTGATCAATATTGGGCACCTTTGCAAAAATGTTCGCAAGCAGCTCCGTAAACTCCCACGGTGTAATATAGCCGACTGTATCCGGAATATTGATGACAGTAGCCCCCGCATTAATCACAGCTTCGATTACCCGGAACAGAAACTCCGGATTGCTTCTGGTAGCATCTTCTGCCGAAAACTGCACATCGGGGCAGTACTTTTTGGCATATTTAACCATCTCCACAGCCTGTTCCAGAACCTGCTCAGGTGATTTGCGGAGCTTATACTGCATATGGATGTCGGAAGTGGCGAGAAAGGTGTGAATTCTGGGACTTGCTGCTTCCTTAACCGCTTCCCAAGCAGCATCGATATCCTTAGTCAGAGCCCTGGCCAGGCTGGCAACTTGGCATTCCCGGATTTCTTTCGCTACAGCCTGAACTGCCAGGAGATCGCCGGGAGAGGCGATGGCAAATCCGGCTTCGATTACATCAACCTGAAGCTTTTCCAACTGCCTGGCCATCTCCAGCTTTTCCTGCAGGTTCATGCTGCATCCCGGGGACTGCTCACCATCCCGGAGAGTAGTGTCAAAGATTTTAATCACAGCAGCCATCGGCAATCCCTCACTTTTTCAGCCAGCTCATCATCTTCCTGAGTTCTTTTCCTACTTCCTCAATCGGATGAGCGGCTTCAATTTCCCGCATCTTATTAAACTGCGGCCGCCCGACCTGGTTCTCCAGCAGCCAGCTGCGGGCAAACGCGCCTTCTTGAACTTCCTGAAGCACTTTTCGCATTTCGTCCTTGGTGTCTTCGGTGATAATCCGCCGACCGACCATGTAATCCCCATACTCGGCGGTATCACTGATGGAGTAGCGCATGTAAGCTAAACCGCCTTCGTTAATGAGGTCAACAATTAACTTCAGTTCATGGAGACATTCAAAATATGCGCTTTCAGGCTGGTAACCCGCTTCAACCAGTACCTCGAAGCCGGCTTTGATTAAAGCAGTAACACCGCCGCACAAAACAGCCTGCTCGCCAAAAAGATCGGTTTCGGTTTCT
>FZPS01000190.1_pt58 | contig 38697 bp, 32 predicted proteins | sample 1817821 | NCBI WGS metagenome assembly FZPS01 (sample SAMEA104158645, study PRJEB21678) | metagenome | place: Germany | collected 2015-04-21 | reverse complement strand
GCAGGCAGGATTCGAACCTGCGACCGACAGCTTAGAAGGCTGTTGCTCTATCCAGCTGAGCTACTGCACCATACTTATAAAATTATAACAAAATATCTTATCACTTGTCAAAAGAAAAGACAATTGACAAGTGATAATTGATATTTATAATTTTAATTGTTTGTTAATTCACCATTATCAAATTGTGAGTAATATAACTCAGCATAATGACCATCTACTTTAAGTAGAGATTCGTGTGTACCTTGTTCAACAATATTTCCTTCTTTTAATACAAGTATTAAATCGGCGTTTTTAATTGTTGAAAGTCGATGAGCAATAACGAAACTTGTTCTTGCAACAGTAAGTCTATCCATTGCATCTTGAATTAGTTTTTCAGTTCTTGTATCAACACTAGATGTTGCTTCGTCTAAAATGATCATTGGTCTGTTAGCTAAAATTGCTCTGGCAATTGTAATTAACTGCCTTTGACCTTGTGAAATATTTTCACCGTCTTCATGCAACATGTAATTATAGCCGCCAGGTAGTGTTTCAATGTAACGATCTATTTGAGCTTCTTTTGCTGCTCTTTCGACATCTTCCATTTTCGCATTTGGTGTACCGTAAGAAATATTATCATAAACCGTACCTTCAAAGATCCATGTATCTTGCAACACCATGGCAAACTGACGTCTAACTTCATTACGATTGATTTCATAAATTGATCTGTCATCAATTAAAATTTCGCCTGAATCAACATCGTAAAAACGCATTAGTAAGTTAACTAATGTTGTTTTGCCAGCTCCCGTTGGTCCCACAATCGCGACCGTTTGTCCCGGTTTAATATCAGCACTAAAACCAGTAATTACTTCAATTCCTTCAACATATGAAAAGTGAACATTTTTAAAGCTAACGTGGCCTTTAGTTTTTTCTTCTAATGGTAGATAATTTTCTTTTTCTTCTTCGGGAGCATCTAATAACTCAAAGATTCTTTCTGATGATGCTGCTGCCGTTTGCATGACACTTGCAATACTTCCAATCGTCATAATTGGTTGATTGATTTGACGAGAGTAAGTAACAAATGTTTGGATATATCCAACTTCAAATTGACCACTAATAACAAGCATCCCACCAACTAAAGCTATTAAGACAAACGATAAGTTAGAAAAGAAAATTTGAACAGGCCACATGATGCCTGATATGAATTGTGATTTAAAAGAATTTTTTCTTAATGTATCACTTATTTCTTTAAACTCTTCTAACCCTGATTCTTGATGGTTAAATGCGCTAACAATCAAGTGTCCAGAGTAATATTCTTCAACGTGGCTATTTACCTTACCAACATCTTTTGAATGTTGTCTAAAGTATTTTCTTGATTTAGTAACTAAAATCATTGATGATATTAAACTTAAGATAATACTTGCATAAATAATTAGTGAAAGTTGCCAACTAACCATAAACATCATGGTTGTAATTAAGACAATTGTAAATATTCCTCTAAATATTTCTGATAATGTACTTTCTAGTGCACTATTTAATGAGTCAACATCATTAGTAACTCTTGATAATACTTCTCCTCTTGTGTATTTATCAAAAAACTTAAGTGGTAATCTTTTAAACTTAGCGGTTAAGTCTTTTCTTATTTTATAGTTAATTCTTCTAATAGTTATTGAGATAAAGAATCCGTTTAAATAGTTTAAGATTCCTGATAATAAATAAATGATTGAAAGAATTAATAGTGAATCAGTAAATGATACTTTAAATTTATTTAGTAAAAGAACTTCATTAACTTCAATTAATTGATTAGGAATGTCACTTGCCGCCTCATAAGATTTTCTTATTCCGTTAATGATTTGTCCGCTAATAAGTGGACCTACAGCTGAGGCTAATGCGCCAAAAACTGAGAAAAGTCCTATTAATATAAAAACTGGAATATAATTTTTTAGATATCTAAAGAGTCTTTTGATTGAGCCTTTAAAGTTAACCGACTTACCATGTGTACCGTGTCTTCTTCCGTGTCCGCCTCTCATAATAAGTCCTCCTCTTGAAGTTGAGATTCTGCAATTTCACGATAAACATGGCATGTTTTAAGAAGTTCTTTATGTTTGCCAATGGCAAGCATACGGCCCTTATGTAAAACAATAATTTTATCGGCTTGCATCACTGTTGCTACTCTTTGAGCAACAATTAATTTAGTACCTCTAACATCTTTTAATCTTTTTCTTAACAGAGCATCAGTTTTATAATCTAACGCTGAAAATGAATCATCAAATATATAAATTAACGGCTTTTTAGCTACCGCTCTCGCAATCGATAATCTTTGACGTTGACCACCTGATACGTTTTTTCCACCTTGACTAATTTCGTAATCTAACCCGCCGTCTAATTCTTTAACAAAGTTTCCTTGAGAAATATCTAATGCCTCCCAAACTTCATCATCAGATAAATCTTGTCCGTATCTCACGTTATCTCTAATTGATCCAGTAAATAAGAAACCTTGTTGCGGGATATAACCTATTAAATTTCTTAAATCAAATAATTTTAAGTCTTTAATATTAACTCCGTCAATTAAAATTTGACCTGAAGTAACATCATAAAAACGTGGGATTAAGTTAATCAAAGTAGATTTACCACTACCAGTTGAACCGATAAAAGCGACCGTTTCTCCTGGATTAACTTTAAAACTAATGTCTTCTAATATATTAGCTTCAGCATCCGGATATTTAAAGTTAACATCAATAAATTCAACTGAACCATTAAAAGTAATTTTATTGTTTTCTAATGTAGTGATGTAATTTCCGTCAACCGCTTCAACTAAAAGTGGGTTTTCCGGATCTTTAATTGATGTTTCAGTATTTAATACTTCCGCAACCCTTTTGGCTGAAACTAGAGCTCTTGGTATCATAATAAACATAAATGACATCATCATAAACGCCATAATAACGCGGGTTGCGTAAATATTAAGAGTAATTAACGATTCGTAACCGAAGTCGTTAATATTTAAGTATTTACCAACACCAATGTATAAAATAAAGACGCCAACTAATCCTAAAATAACTGTCATAAACGGACCAGATAAGCCAATAATTACGTTAATAAAATGACCAGTTTTATAAGATTTTTTGTTAACTTCATCAAATTTCTCTTCTTGTAACGCATCACCATCAAAAGCTCTTACTACTTTAACCCCACTTAGTGTTTCTCTTGTTACTAAGTTCATTTTATCGTGCAGTTTTTGCATTACACTAAATTTAGGAACAGCTATGATGAATATTGAGGCCATTAAAATTAATAGTGACACAATTCCAACAGCGATAATAATTGATAGCGGGGCATGTGTTTTAATGGCAAACACGATTCCCCCAACTGCTAAGATGGGTTGTAATAAAACCATTCTTAAAGACATATTAGTTGCCATTTGCAGTTGTTGAATATCTTGGGTGTTTCTTGTAATTAATGAAGAAACGGTAAAATCGTTTAATTCTTTAATTGAAAATTTAGATACTTTTTCATATACTGCAATTCTTAAATTATATCCAAAGTTGGTTGTAATTGTTGATGAAAGATATGAAGATAATATAGTTACCAAAACTCCAATAATTATAACTATAAGCATAATTACCGAGTATTTCCACATCACATTATAGTCACCTGCATCAATTCCTAATTTAATAAAATCCGATAAAAAATTAGGAAGTAGTAACTCAGTTACTGCCCTAATTATGGTTAATATTACGACAGCTAATATTGGCCAAATATATGGCTTTAAAAATCTAAATACAGATTTCATGTTATTACCCCCTTAAGTAAGTTAATATATTTAGATATTTTTTCTTTTGTTTTTGTATCACACTTTTGATAAATTTCATTTAACTGTGATAGTTTAAGTTTATAATATTTTCGTGCTTCCTTTTTATGTTTTAACTTAGGTCCTAAATAAATATCTTCTTCTGATAATATTTCAACCCCTGGTTTTACGTGAATAACTATATAAAAAAACTTATCAAACGTGATGTGTTCATCAATAATTTGAAAGTTATTTTTACTTAAATAGTCTCTTAAGATTTCGTGTTTATCATTAGGTTGTAATAAATACTCAGCTTGTGGCGCTTTTGATAAGATATCCATAATTGTATAAACGCCCATACCGCTAATAATTCCAATATCAAATTTTTCGTTAATTTTATCAAAACCGTCACTTAAATAAAAAGTGACGGGATAATCTTTTAAATTTGATTTTGCATTATTAAGCGGTCCTTCGGCTATCTCTGAAGCAATACCACGCTTGATATAATTATTATCAAGTGCGTATTTTAAGACATATCCGTGGTCTGAGCCGATGTCTACGGCGACATCATAACCTTTTAATAAACTTGCAATTAGATCTAATCTTTTCATTAATTAACGACGTTTATTATTATAAACTTCTTTTAATTTATTTTGTCTAGAGGGAGCTCTTAGTTTACGAAGTGCTTTTGACTCAATTTGTCTAATACGTTCTCTTGTAACACCAAACTCTTTTCCTACTTCTTCTAGAGTATAGTTTCTACCATCAAGTAATCCGTAACGCATTCTTAATACTTTTTCTTCACGGTCAGTTAAAGTTTCTAACGCTTCATTAAGTGCCGTAATTAAAGCTTCATCAATCATATGATCTTCTGGAGTTATTGCGTTTGGATCTGAAATAAAGTCTGCTAGTGATGAATCTTCTTCTTCACCTACTGGGTTTTCAAGTGACATTGGTTCTCTTGAAATACGTTTAATATATTGAACCTTATCAGCGGTAATTCCCATTTCTTTTCCAATTTCTTCATCTAATGGTTCCCTACCTAATTCTTGAGTTAATTGGCGTTGAATACGGCCCATTTTATTAATCGTTTCATTCATATGAACTGGAATACGAATCGTTCTTCCGGTATCGGCAATTGATCTGGCGATACCTTGACGAATCCACCAAGTTGCATATGTAGAAAATTTAAATCCTCTTTCATATTCAAATTTATCGGCAGCCCTCATTAATCCTAAGTTACCTTCTTGGATTAAGTCCATAAATTGAACTGAACCTTTATCAAACTTTTTAGCCATATGAACTACTAAACGGTAGTTAGCTTCAACTAATTTATGTTTAGCATATTCTGCTTCATCAATTACTCTTTGAAGTTCTAATTCATCACTTGGTGATAACGCACCTTCTTGACGCATATATTCGAGTTGTTCTTTAGCTTCACGACCAAAAGAGATTTTTTTGGCTAGCTCAACTTCTTCATCGGCAGTAAGTAATGGAATTTGGCCAATATCTTTTAAATACATTTTGACTGGGTCATCAACTCTTGCTGTATAAGTTGACATAATTTGACCTAGTACTTCTTCTTCAATTTCTTCTACTTCTAATTTTGATAAATCTAATTCATCTGGTTCTTTATCTCCGACTACTAAATCAAGAAATTGAGTTTGACTTAATACGATTTCATCGTATTCCTCTTCAGTTTCATAAACTTCAATTCCAGCTTTTTCTAAGTCTTTTAAAATTTTATTAAATTCTAAATCTTCTTCGGTATAATACGGATAAATATCATCGTAAAATAAAATTTTATCTTCACCAGCTTTTTCTACTAATTCTTGAACTGTCTTAGCGTATAATTCCATTATTTATCTCTCCTTTTATTTGTCTTCATTTTTTGTTTTAACTTGTTTATTTGGTTTAAAATCTCTAGACTTTCTTGCGGATTATCTGGATCCATTTGCTCATAAAGAGCATCAAGCTCACGTTCATTTGAATAACTATGAACTACTCCTAGATGATTTTTAATAGTATCACTTTCAAGTGTAATTCCATTTTGCCAGTTAAAGTTAGTTTTCATATTCTTTTCTAGATGTTCACGTAAATTATTTGGTAAACGATCCATGAAATCTGATAAGATTAAAAACTCTCTTGTTTCATAAAAACTAACTAAGCGTTCTAATACTTGGTAATTTTCAAGTAATACATAAGTATTAGGAATTAATGAATCTTTAATTAAATCTAAGTGTTTTTTTCGTTTTAATAATTCAAAGATTAAATCATTTTCAGCGTTGATATATTTATTTAATACTTGTTTTCTTTCTGTTTTTTTAGCCTCTGGCAGCGGCTTAGAAGGAATATCAACTTTAGAAAATTTGAAATCAAAACCTAACTTTTTACTAATTTCTGGTTCAAACATTTGCATAACGACCGCTGATGCATCTTGAAATAATAAATTAACATCACGGACAAACGCTTGAACTGAGTTAGCGTTATTTGGGTCTAATCTTAATAATAAGTTTTCATAATAATAACGGTAACTATCTTTTTTATTTGTTTCAAAGAATTTTTTGAAACCCTCAAATTTATTTTTCTTAATGTAATCATCTGGGTCCATTCCGTTAGGTAGACGCAAAATATCAACGTCTAGTCTTGCTCTTTTTAGTTTTGGAATGGCTTCATGAGTTGCATTAATTCCAGCATTATCTCCATCATAAATTACTACTACTCTTTTAGCGTGTCTTCGAAGTAGTTTTGCTTGCGATTCAGTAAGTGCCGTTCCCATAGTTGCGACCCCGTGTTTATAGCCAATTTGGTGAGCACTAATAACGTCAAAGAATCCTTCAAATAATAAAACTTCATCTAGTTTTTTAATTTCATCTTGAGCGTCATATAAGTTATAGATAACATCACTTTTTCTAAAAAGTGGTGTTTCTTGTGAGTTCATATATTTAATATTGTCTTTAGGGTCGACTGAGCGTCCACTAAAGCCAATAACATTTAATGTATTATCTTTAATTGGAAAAGTAATACGGTTATTAAAGATATCATATAACTCATTATTTTTCTCAGATCGAGATGATAAGCCTAAAGTCATTAGTAAATTTGGTTCATAAGCTTGATCAACTAACATTTTTGATAAACTTTGATAATCGTTATTAGCTAGTCCTATCTCAAAATGATTAATTGATTCTTCGGTTAAACCGCGCTTAATTAAATATTCTTTGGCTTTTAAGCCTTCAGTTGTATTATGGAGTGTAAATTTGAAAAAGTCGTTCGCTTTATTCATAATTTCATATTCCAAATCATATCTTGAAGATCTTTTTTGATCTTCAACTTTAATTCCAAGGCGCGCACCTAATTCTTTAGCGGCTTCGATATATGAAATATTTTTAATTTGACGATAAAAATTAATTGGATTTCCTCCAGTTTTACAAGTCATGCAAAAAGCGATATTCTTTTCTGGTGAAACTGAAAATGAAGGATTGGTATCATCATGAAAAGGGCACAAACCAAAAAAGTTTTTGCCTTTTTTCTCTAAACTAATAAACTCAGAAACTAATTCGACAATATTAGTTTGGTCATTAATTTGTTCAAAAACACTTTTGCTAATAAATAACGCCCCTTTTTAAAATTTAATTCTTTCTTCAATATATTTTGCTACTTCGGAAATTGGTAAGCGAACTTGTTCCATTGAATCACGTTCTCTTACAGTTACTGTATTGTCTTTTAAAGTATCATAGTCAATAGTTACCGCAAACGGTGTCCCTATTTGGTCTTGACGACGATATCTACGACCAATATTTTGAGTTTCATCATAGACTGCATCAAAATGTTTTGAAAGTTCATGATAAACTTCTTGCGATTTTTCTGATAAATCACGGCGTGATAACGGTAATACTGCTACTTTATATGGTGCTAAAGCAGGATGGATTTTTAAAACATCTCTTGTCGTACCATCTTCTAATGTTTCAGTAGTTAAAGCTTGTGCTAAGAAGGCAAATACTAATCTTTCAACTCCAACTGATGGTTCAACACAATAAGGAATATATCTTTCATTAGTTTCAGGATCTAAATATTCCATTGATTCTCCTGAGTGATTTTGGTGTTGAGTTAAGTCAAAATCTGTTCGTGATGCAATCCCCCAAAGTTCATCAAAGCCCCATGGGTAACGAAATTGGATATCAGTAGTCGCATTTGAGTAATGAGATAGTGATTCTGGTTTATGATCATCAAAGCGTAAATTATCTTTAGATAATCCTAATGAAATTAACCAGTCCATCGCAAATTGTTTCCAGTATTCAAACCACTTAATTTCAGTTCCTGGCTTAACGAAAAACTCTAATTCCATTTGCTCAAATTCTCTAGTTCTAAAAATAAAGTTACCTGGTGTAATTTCATTTCTAAAAGCTTTACCAATATGAGCGATTCCAAAAGGAATTTTCTTTCTTGATGAACGTAAGACGTTTTTATAAGAAACGAAAACGTTTTGCGCGTTTTCTGGTCTTAAATAAACTTGGCTAGCTTTATCTAAAACTGCTCCTTGATATGTTTGAAACATTAAATGGAACGCTCTAATTTCATTCCATTCAAACGCGCCGCAGCTTGGACATTTAACTTTATGTTCGTTTATATACTTTTCAAACTTTTCAAGTGACCAACCATCAGAATCAGTTCCATCAAAGTCATGAATTAATTTATCAACGCGGAATCTTTGATTACACTTCTTACATTCAATTAATGGGTCACTAAAACCGGCAACGTGTCCTGAAGCTTCCCATACTTTAGTATTTAATAAGATTGGCCCGTCTAATAAAACATTATCAATTCTTTCTTGAATAAATTTTTGACGCCACGCTTTTTTAATATTTAATTTAAGTAAACTACCAAGTGGGCCGTAATCCCAAGTGTTAGCTAATCCACCATAAATTTCACTTCCTTGATAGATATAGCCGGTAGTTTTAGCAAATTGCACTAGTTCTTCAACTGTAAACATATATAGTCCTCCTAGATATTTTTCAGATTAACATTAATATGATAATCGTAATATTTTTTAATAAATTTTCTTAATATTTCATAATCACTATTTGAGATTTCTTCAATCTTTTCGATATTTAAATTAAGTAATTTAACTAAAATAATTGTTTGTCGTAATTCTAAATCAAGTGGATGCAGATCCCCTTTGTATATTAAAGATGATGTTTTGATATTAAACCCAATAACGTCATTTCCAGATGGTGTTAAGTTAGGTTTAAATCCCGCTTCACTAATTAGTTTAATTAAAAAACTTAATGATGCTTCTTTTAAGTGATCTTGAAGTAATGCAATTCTTAACTCATTTAAGACAGCTTCATGATTTAAGTTAACGTCTCTTACTTTATCAAGCGCTTCTAACATTACTGCTGCATATTTCGCTTTAAAAAAGTCGTTTTTGAGAAAATCATAAGAATTTAAGAGTTTAACTTCACGAAGTGGTTGCATATTTTTCCCGTTATCATAAAACTCAATTAAAGTTAAATATTGACTAACCATCCTTAACTCGCTTGATAGTCTTTGTGAGCCTCTAGCAACTAAGGTTATCTTTCCCCTGTTAGAATAAACATATAATAACTTATTGGTATCTTGATATGGTTGAGTTTTATAAATTAAACCGATCAATAGTCTTCACCTATTCCTAAATTAGTTAACATTCTTTCGTCATTGCGCCAGTCTTTTTTAACTTTAACCCATAAAACCAAATGAACTTTAGTGTTTAAGGTTTTATTAATATCAAGTCTAGCGGCAGTGCCGATAGTTTTGATTTTTTCGCCGTTTTTACCAATTAAGATTTGTTTTTGGCTAGCTTTTTCAACTAATATATCGGCATAAACATCATATTGGTCTAAGCTTTTGTTATAGAAAATATTTTCAATAACAACAGCAACCGAATGTGGAATTTCTTCTTTAGTATGAATTAAGATTTTTTCCCTAATTAATTCCATCATTCTCATTCTCTCAGTTTGGTTACTTACGAAATTTTCCGGAAATAATAGTCCGTCTTCCGGAAGTTCTTCTAAGGTCAGTTCAATTAGTTTATCTAAATTTTGTCCAGTAACTGAACTAACTGGAACGAAAGCGGAAAAATCATATAAATTCATAAAAGATATGATAATTTCATCAATATCTTTTGTTTTTAATAAATCAATTTTATTGATAACTAAAAATACTTTTAAATTGTGCTCTTTAAAGTATTCGATAACTTCTTTTTGACTTTCGTGGTATTTACGATCAACTACATAATAAATTAAGTCGTTATCGTCCATGCTAGCTTTTGAAACTTCAGTAAGTTTTTTAGAAAGTAAATTAAAATTTTTACCCATACCAGGTGTATCAACAAAAATTATTTGATATTCATTTGTCGTAAGTGCTCCTAATATTCTACTTCTAGTTGTTTCTGGTGTTGGTGAGGTAATCGCGATTTTTTCACCAATTAGTTTATTAAGTAAACTAGATTTCCCAACATTAGGTTTGCCAATAATAGCAACAAATCCAGATTTAATCATTGTCACCTTCAAATTCTTCAAATGCGTATGGTAGTAGTTTTTTTAAAGTTGTTTCTTCAAAATCACCTTTAATGTTTGATAAAACAATCTTAGCGTTTTTTGGAACTAATTCAACCATAACTTGACGACAAGCTCCGCATGGTGAAATTGGCCCTGGTGTATCACCAGTTACATATAAAGCTACGATATCTTCTTTATGATAGCCTTGGCTAATTAATGAAAATAACGCGTTTCTTTCTGCACAGCAAGTTACTCCGTATGATGAGTTTTCAATATTAGCCCCATGAATAAAAGTGCCATCTTTTAATTCAATAGCGGCTCCCACTTTAAATTTTGAATAAGGCGAATATGATTTTTGGCGCGCCTTAATCGCTTCTTTAATTCCTTTTTCCATACTATTTCCTTTCTAACTTAGCTTCTTTTAAGATGATTTCGGTAAGTTCGTTCATCTCACGCTCTTCTTCCTTTGTTTCATGGTCATAACCTTTTAAATGAAGATATCCGTGTACTGCAAGAAACCCAATTTCACGGTCACATCCGTGGCCGTATTCTTTTGCTTGTTGCCACATCGTTTCAAGTGAAATAAAAATATCACCATTTGATTTTGGATCCTCATCATTTATAAAACTTAAAACATCGGTTTTTTTATCAATATTACGAAACTCTTTATTCAGCCTTTTAATTTTTTCATCGGTCGTTAAAATAATATTGATGTTTTTTTTGTCTTTAAGTTTTTTGAAAATTTTCTTTAAAACTTTTTCGTAGTTTGTAATATTTTCTTCCGTTTGATTAAAAATATTAATTTTCATTAGATTCGTACCTTTCCAAAATGCTTTGTACAAGTGGATGTCTAATTACATCAATTCTTTCAAAATTAATGATTTTTATATCTTCAATTCCCCTTAAAATTCTTAAAGCTTCATTTAAGCCTGATTTAATATTTGATCTTAAGTCGGTTTGTGACGGGTCACCCGTCACAATCATCTTAGAACCAAAACCTAGTCTAGTTAAAAACATTTTCATCTGACTAGTAGTTGTGTTTTGGGCTTCATCTAAAATAATGAATGAATTTTCTAAGGTTCTTCCTCTCATATAGGCAAGTGGTGCAATTTCAATTACGCCCTTTTCAATTAATGATTGAGTTGTCTCTAACCCTAGCATTTCATATAATGCATCATATAAAGGGATTAAATAAGGATCAACTTTTTCCTTTAAATCACCTGGTAAAAACCCAAGTGATTCACCAGCTTCAACAACAGGTCTAGTTAAAACTATTTTTTTAATTGAACCTTTTTTTAATTCTTTTACCGCATAAGCAACCGCTAAATAAGTTTTACCGGTGCCAGCTGGACCAACTCCAAAAACTAGTGCTTTATTATCAATTGCCTCTAAATATCTAACTTGATTAAATGTTTTTGGATAAACCGCCTTACCATAATTATTTACTAAGATTTTTTTACGGTGTTTGTATAAATCGTAAAGTCCATCAAGTTTTTGATTTTGCGCAAGATTAATTACGTAAATAATATCGCGTTCTTGAAGTGCGACTTTACTTTCGCAAATTTTAACTAATACTTCAAAAATTGATTCCAAAAGTGGAATCATTTCATTACTGGCATCAGTTACTATTTCATCACCGAAAATAGAAACACTTACTCCTAGTTGTTGTTTAAAAATTAATAAATTACGATCGTTTACTCCAACTAAATTAGAAATGGCATTAGCACTTGTTATTTTTGTTTTTAATGTCAAATTAAATTCCCCCATATTCTATCTAATTATACCATGTTTATTAATAAAATACTTTAATAGTATTTTTTAATATTATAAGAATTTTATTTATTTGTCAAGATAAATTTAAAAAAGGAGATAAAATCAAGATTCTATCGCCTCTTTAAGTTATTTATTTAACTAGGTAAGTGATGTATGGTTTTAACTATAAGATAACTGGCCATCCATCAACTAATTCCCAAGTTGTACGTTCAAATTACCGAAATATATCTGTAGATGTAAAAAAAGAAATGGCTGGCCATTTCTTTTTAGTAATTTTATTATTTTGATTATCTTCCTTGAACTTTTCTTGATCTTTGGCGATTTGCCTTTTGCTTCATTTTACGATCAACACTTGGTTTCACGTAATATTCACGTTTACGTGCTTCAGCAAGGGTACCTGATTTAGAAACGTCACGCTTAAAACGACGCAGTGCATCTTCTAATGTTTCTTTTTCACGAACAACAGTTTTGCTCATCTTCAGCCCTCCTTCCGCAATTTAAAATATGTTTATCTGTAAGCAATTATTTAATTAACGCTCTTGATACAATTGTGCCAATAATAAATATTGCTGATAAAACAAATGCTGAGATATTTAAAACACGCTCAAAGCCTCTAGCTTTTTGGTTTTTGAACAGTTCTGATTTAGCGCCGCTAAATGCATCTTGAATATCATCTTGAGCATTTTGCATTAACACTACTGCTGTTAATAAAATAGCTGCAACTAAAATAATATAGTCAACCCATTGCATAATTTTTCTACCTCCTTAAAACTACACATAATTTTACCAACTTTTCTATTATTTGTCAATTCTAATAGTATGTACGTATGATAAAATGAAGTAAAGGGGTGAAATATTATGCAAATCAAAAGATTTATTCTTGGAAACTATGAAACAAACTGCTATTTAATTTCTCATAAAAATGAAGCAATCATTGTTGATCCTGGATATGAGAGCGAGGAATTATTAAACTTTATTAAAGATGAAAATTTAAATTTAAAATATATATTTATCACTCATGGTCACTTTGACCATGTTGGCGGCGTTAATCAACTTAAAAAATTATATCCAAATGCTATTGTTTTAGTACACGAAAAAGATAATATTTGGCTAGAGAAAAACGATTATAATCTTACTGGCCAAAAAATTCACTTTGATGAAGCCATTACTACTGAAAAGTCTATTTTTCTAAACGAATTAGAGTTTAAAATTATTTTTACACCAGGTCATTCAGCTGGCGGAATGTCACTTTTAGTTGATGATTATATATTTGTTGGTGACACATTATTTAATTTTAGTATCGGAAGAACCGATTTTCCTTTTGGTGATTATAATACACTAGAAAAAAGTGTTAGGAAGTTATATGAACTCCCTAACAACACAATTGTTTATCCAGGACATGGTGAAAAAACCTCAATTGGTTTTGAAAAAAGACATAACTACTTTTTCAAAGGTTAATCTTCTTTTTTACGATAAAAATATGCTAAACCGCCTCGTGCGGTTTCTTTATATTTAATATCCATATCAAGTCCAGTTTGATACATCGTCTTAACAACTGTATCAAAAGTAATTTTACTTGATTCAGATAAAACTATTGCAAGTCCGCAAGCATTAATCGCTCTTAATGCCGCAACCGCATTTCTTTCAATACACGGAATTTGAACATAACCGTCAACCGGATCACAAGTTAATCCTAAACTATGTTCAAGTGCAATTTCTGCAGCATTTTCAATTTGATCAATTGGAAGTCTAAACATTGCAGCGTGAGCTGCCGCAGCCATCGCGGTTGCGCTTCCGACTTCAGCTTGACAGCCACCAACAGCGCCACTAATTGTGGCGTTTGTTCTAATTATTAAACCGATTAACCCGGCTACCGCTAATCCTTCCAAAACTCTAGCGCGAGTCATAAAAGAATATTTATGATGTATATAATATAAAACTGCCGGAAGTACTCCGCATGCACCACAAGTTGGTGCAGTAACAATAACGCCGCCTGCAGCATTTTCTTCATTGACCGCAAAAGCATAAGCGCTAACTAAGCGGTTTTCTTTTATTTCATCAGGTTCATTTTTCATACGCGGATTAACAAGTAATGGTGCCCTTCTTTTTACTCCAAGTGGTCCTGGAAGAACGCCTTTTGTTTCTAGTCCGCGATGAATAGCAGCTACCATTGCATCATAAACTTTATCTAAATATGGTAATAAATCTTTATCTTCATGTTTGATAATATATTCATATAAAGTAAGGTTGTTAGCCTTACAATAATCTCTAATTTCATTAAAGGTAGTATGCGGATAAATGATTTTTTGAACAACAGGTTTATCACCGATTTCTTCAATATCACCGCCACCTACACTATTAAATTCATATTTAGCAATTCTTTCTCCGTCCTTATTAACCTTAAATAAAATATGGTTTGGATGAAGATTATTGTTAATGATACGTTTAAAAGATGTTTTTTCAGGATCTAGGATTTTTGAAATAGCAAGGTCAGTTAAGTGTCCTTCCCCCGTTAAAGCAAGTGAATTAAAAAGTGTAATTTCAAATGAATCCGCATCCGGATGTCTTTTTAATACTTCTTCTGCGGCAAATGCCGGCCCCATAGTGTGTGAACTAGATGGTCCAATACCAATTTTGAAGATAGTTTTAATCGATTCCAATTTATTCCCTCCTATAATACAAATAGAATAATAGCAGCAGCTCCGTAGTAAATGAATAATGCGATTAAATCGCTTAAAGTTGTTAAAACAGGTCCCCCTTAATTATCCGCATCTACTTTATGTCTTGTTAATAATAAAAGTAATAATGTTCCGATAATTCCTCATTCTAACATCCCCACAAATAATGATGCACCGACAACTAACCCCAAATTATATGGCGGAATTAAATTACCCGCCTTGTCGACTTGTTTTGTTATTAAAGCAAAAACTGTAACTACCGTAAATCCCAATAAGGCTATAGTCAAACTATTTAATAAGATAATTGAAAGTTCTTTTTAAAAATATATTTTTCTTTCTTTATCACTATCAAGTTCATTTTTATGAATTCCTATGATAGTAACAGCTAAACTCTGAGTTCCAATATTACAAGCCATCGCTAAAACCATCAGTTGAAATAATACTAAAGCAATAACTCGATATAGAATCGCTTGGTCTAGCGATAATTAAATCTTTTAACGGAATTACACCTACTACTTTTTCATCATCGTCGAAAACATAAATATTATCGGTAAAATCATTTTCCTAACATTATTAAAAACGTATGATGTTGCTTATTTTAATGTATAGTTAATATTTATAGTTAAAAATTCAGTAGTCATTATTGATAGTGCTAAGTGGTTTGAATAAATTAATAAATCTCTAATAATATTAGCTTTCTCTTCTTTAATAAGAGATATGATTTCTTCTTGCTCCTCTTCATCGTAATGTCCAATAAATTCTTTTAATACATCTTTTTTCTTCATTCCACCTTCATTAGCTATCGCTTTTAGCGCTACCGCTAGTGTTTGAGTTGAAACGTTACCTGGTGATGAGAGCATAAGTGGTTGGAAAAATGCTAAAATCGCAATCCACCTAACCCCGCAATCATTAATTCAGAAAATGACATTAATGGAATAAATAAAACCATTAAAACGATTAACCATGGTAATCGTTGAAGTGCTCTTTTAATCCATGAGTGTTTAGTTTCACTTTATGGCAGGGCCGCAAGTCTTGCAAAGTCTTCTTCGTCTTCTTTAGCAGCAATATCAATCGCGTAATCAAGTGTTAAAATCCCTATTAATTTGTTTTCTTCGTTAACTACTGGTAATTCGTATAATTCATAGTTTTTCTTCACGTAATTTTTTTACCATGTTTTACTAATCCCTCTATAAATAATATTATCATAAAATATAGGAAATACCAATAAAAAAAACAGAAACAAAAGTTTCTGTTTTAAATATATTTTTCTTAATTAGTCGAAGTATATAATGAAAATGTTTCGTTTAACTTTAAAATGTCAAACTCTTGGGTTAATGCCTCATCACTATACCAAGTATAATTTCCTTGAGGAAATCCTCTAGAAGCAGCAATTTCGGTTTTATTAACAATTGAAGTTAATTCTCCGTCAACATAAAATTTAATATAGTCAGTTAAAATTAATTTGACTAAATAAATTTTTTCGCCCCATAAAGTATCGAAAGTAACTCTAATTATTTTACCAGCATCTTCTTTAACATAGATTACTGGAAAATCATTTCTAATTTCTTCACCAACAGTTAATTCAACAATCTTAATTCTTTTAATCGTTAATATCTCTGGTAAGATTAAAACATTATCTTTTCCTGTTGGAGTAATTAATATATCATTATTTTTTCTATCAATTTCAACTGTGGCAACATCGGTTGCTTTACCTTGTCCAATATTTCCAAAGCTTAAAATTACGACTATAACTAATAAACTTAAAAATATAATTGTTAGTGCGCCTCTTTTCATTTTAAAAACTCCTTTTACATAATCCAATAGTAGTTTACCATATTTTTATTAAAATAAAAAATATTTTTTTATTTACCACCAATAGCTAAATCACCAACATAAACTGATGGACTACCGTAACCACTTAATTCTGAAATCTTTAAATCATTTCCTAAACCTTTAATTGATTTTAAAATCTCAAAAAAGTTTCCAGAAACAACAATCATTTTAACTGGATGATCAATTTTACCGTCTATAATCTTAAAGCCGCTCGCTTGTAAGTTAAATGATCCTGAAATTGGTTGAACACCTGCGTGTAAACCTTGTAGTTCAGTAATATATAATCCGTCTTTAATTGGAGCGATTAATTCATCAAATGATAACTCGCCAGGAAGTAAATAAAAATTAGTTGTTGAAACTCTTTCATTAAAACTATTTCCTGTTGGTTCTACATTTAAGATTGCCGCACTCTTTAAGTCATTAATAAATCCCTTAAATACGCCGTTTTCAATAATTTTTTTCGTGCGGCAAGCAACTCCTTGATCATCAAATGCGTATTGGAAAAAAGCATCTTTTGATAACGGGTCATCAACAATAGTAATATTATCTAATGCAATTTTTTCTCCTTCTTTTCCAACTAAAGCACTCATCTTTTTATAGGCGGCAGTACCACTAAAAATTGATGAAAAAGCACTTAATAAATTCGGAAATCTTTCATTAGAAAATACTACTGGGTATGTTCCAGACGGAATTTCTAATCCACCTAGTTTACTAACTCCATCTAAAATTGTTTCTTTAGCTTGATCAACTGCGTCAAATTCACTAAAGTCTTTAACAATTTTGATTTTATAAGAAGTTTTAATATCAGCATCTTTTTTAAATACGGCAAATGCATATCCATATGCATATGATTTAACTCTTGATAAATTTAATCCTTTAGAGTTAACTAAATGAGTTTCTACATATGTTTCTCCGTAATTAGCACTTTCTACTTGGGTAACATATTCATTTTTTTGAATTTCACTTTCTAGTTTAAGTAAATAGTTTACTTTATCTTCAAAAGGAACTTTATCAAAATCAAAAACTGTATCTACCACTTCTGGATAATTCTTAGAACCTTCATAAATAATTGCTGGTTCTTCAACAGTTAAACTTTTCGCATTTTCAATTAGTTTATCTAATAGTGTATCGATATTATCATCTGATAAGTTTTCAGCATTTAATGAAGTATATTTATTGTTATAAATTCCTCTAATTGAAACTTCGTGTAATTCACTTTTAGTGTATTCTTCTACTTTTCCTTGATAAATTGAAAGTGATAAATCTTTTGATATAACTGCATAAATTTCTAAATCAGTTAACCCTTTAGCTAGTCCTTTTTTAATCCACTTTTGATACATTATTGACCACCTCCGCCAACTGTCATGTCTCTAACTCTAATTGCTGGTTGACCAACATCAACTGGAATTGATCCACTTGATGAACCACACATACCTTGTGATAACTCTAAGTTATCAGCAACCATATCAATATGTTTTAAGATTTCTCCGCCATTTCCAATTAACATTGCGCCTTTAACTGGTTCAGCAATTTTACCATCACGAATATAATAACCTTCCATGACTGCAAAGTTAAATTCTCCGGTAGCAGGGTTCACTGAACCGCCGCCTAATCTTTTGGCGAATAATCCGTATTCAGTATTTTTAATTAAATCTTCAAACTTAGATTCACCACAAGCGATGTATGTTGAGTTCATACGAGATGTTGGTGAATATTTATATGATTGTCTTCTAGATGAACCATTTGGCTCCATATTCATTCTCTTACCATTACGATAATCGATTAAATATCCTTTTAAGATTCCTTTTTCAATTAGTAAGTTCTTTTGTGGTGCATTTCCTTCATCATCAGTATTCATACCACCCCAAGCGCCTTCAATAGTACCATCATCGTATGCTGATACTACTTCTGATGCGACAACTTCACCAAGTTTACCTGCAAATGGTGATAAACCTTTTGATACTGAATTAGCTTCTAGTGGGTGTCCGCATGCTTCGTGGAAAATAACTCCACCAAAACCATTATTTAAAACTACTGTCATAATTTGAGGTTTAATTTTTTCGGCACCTAAAATTCTAATTGCAGTTTCTGAAACATCATCGGCGATAGCTTCTAAGTTAAGTGAATCAATAAATTCAAAACCCGCTCTTGCCCCTGGTCCTTCATAAGCATCTTGCATTCCTGTTTCATCTTTAGCTACGGCTGAAAATGAAATGCGAATATAAGGACGGAAATCCGTTTGATAAACGCCGCGGTTATTAGCAATTACTACTACTTGTTCACTTTCCGAAATATTTACGACACCTTGAACGATTTTTGCATCAAAATCTTTTATGCGTTTCGAAATTCTTTGAATAATCTCTTTTCTTTCTTCATTAGAAACATCGCCCATACGTCTTTTAACATTTACTTCATATGGTCTTTCGTTTCCTAAAGGTAGTACTACTCCTGGTTTACCATTAAATGATTTTGATAAATCAGTTGCTAGTTTTAAAAGTGACTCAAATGATACATCATTAGTGTATCCATAAACTTCATCAATTCCCGAAATTAATCTAATTCCGGCACCGAATGTTTCATTAGTAGAAACCGAATCAATTTCTCCTGACATTCCTCGCATTGAGTTAGAAATGGTATTTTCTAAAAATAATTCGGCAAAATCAGCGCCAGTTTGAACTCCGGCTTCTAATATTTTATTGATTTTATCTTTTCTTATCATGTTTTTCCTCGCTTTCAAATTGTAGTTCGTACAATTTATGATAATGTCCTTTATGTCTTAATAATTCAAAATGGTTACCCATTTCTACAATCTCACCATCGCTCATCACTATAATTCTATCACTATGTTGAATTGTTGATAGTCTATGTGCAACAACAATTGACGTTGAGATATTCATCATTTTTACCATTGACTCTTGAATTAATACTTCCGTTTCAGAGTCAATATTGGCGGTAGCCTCATCTAATATCATTAGTGTTGGCTTATAAAGTAGCGCTCTAGCAAATGATATTAGTTGTCGTTGACCAGCTGAGAAGTTATTACCTCTTTCTAATACCATATGCTCATAACCATCTGGTAATCTTTCAATGAAATGGTTAGCGCCAACATATTCAGCAGCTTTTTTAACTTCTTCAAGTGGTATTTCATCGTCAAATAAAGTAATGTTTTCTCTAATGGTTGCGTTAAATAAAAATACATCTTGTAGCATTTGACCTACATGTTTTCTTAGTGACGCTATTTTGATATCTTTAATATCAATTCCGTCAATTAAAATTTGACCCGCTTGAATGTCATAGTTTCTAACAATTAAGCTTAGTATTGTCGTTTTGCCGCTTCCGGTAGCCCCAACAAAAGCAATCGTTTCATTTGGTTTTACTTCAAATGAAACATCTTTTAAGACCCATTCATCTGGAATGTATTGGAACCATACATTTTTAAATTCAATATGTCCCGAAAATGTTTCAAGTTCAATCGCATCTTCTTTATCAACAATTTCTGGTTCGGTTTCAAGTACGTCAAAGATTTTTTCAGCACTTGCAAATGCTCCTTGTAAGATGTTATATTGATCGGCTAGTTCTTCAATTGGTCTAAAGAACTTACCTAAGTATCTTGAATATGATACTAAATCACCAACTGTTAAACTTCCACTAATTATTTCTCTTGCAGCAAAGTAGAATAAAACGATTGTTCCTAAAGTAGAGAAAACAAATATCATTGGTCTAAAGACTCCAAAGATAAATACTTCTTTTAAATAGCTTTTTCTTAATTCTTTACTTAAATGATTAAACTCAGCTTTTTTCTTTTCTTCTTGATTAAAGATTTGAGTAACTTTCATACCTGATAAGTTTTCAGATAAGAACGCATTTAGAATCCCAACGTTTGTCTTAGTTCTTCTATAAGCTTTTCTTGATAAGTTTTTAAAAGCAAACATTGAAAGTGCAACAAACGGAACAATTCCCATTATATAAAGTGTTAAGCGCCAGTTATAAATAAATAGAATAATCAAACTAATAATTAAGAATAATGAACTTCTTAAAAAATTAATTAAAATATCTGAAAACATCTCAGATAGTGCCGCTGTATCGTTAGTAATTCTCGTTACTAACTTACCAACTGGTACATTATTATGTTGATTAGCAGACATACTTTGAACGTGTTCAAAAGCATCTTGCCTAATATCTAGGACAATAGTTTGTCCTAACTTTTCCATTAATATCGTTTGAATATAGTTAAATGTTAATGCAACTACTAAAACGATAACCAAAATTGCAATCCCGAATATGACATAATTCATCTTGTCGCTTTGAGATATGCTTTCTTTAATCATCATGTCGATTGCTTTTCCTAATAAGAAATCAGGAAGCAAATCTATCGCTAATGTTAGAAACATTAATAAAATCCCAATTACAAACTTGCCCCAGTTAGGTCGCAAGTATTTCATCAAGTTTATAAATAAGTGTTTATCACTTCTAACTCGAGTGAACTCTTGATCATCAAAATCACGCATCAAGATCACCGCCTTTTTCATCTTCTAACCTTTCTAAGGTTTGAAGTCTAACCATTTCTTGGTATAAAGGAGACACTTTAAGTAAATGTTCATGAGAACCAATTCCCACTAACTTACCATCATCAAGTAATAATATCTTATCCATATGTCTTACCGTTGAAATACGGTGAGCAATAAAGATGGTAGTTTTATTTTTTCTTACTTGAGATAAGTTTTTAATAATAGCTTCCTCAGTTTTAGTATCAACTGCCGAAACTGAGTCATCTAAAATTAATACTTTGGGATCTTTAGTTAGAGCTCTAGCGATTGAAATTCTTTGTTTTTGTCCGCCCGAGACAGTAACTCCTCTTTCTCCTAAGATAGTGTCAAAACCTTCTTTAAATTCATTAATATTAGTATAAACGTCAGATAACTTAGCTGCATCGATTACTTTTTCTAAATCAATTTCAGCTTGAGAAAATCCAATATTAGCTTTAATCGTATCAGAGAATAAAAAGTTATCTTGCGGAACATATCCAACCGTATCCCTTAATTGTTTTAAAGGAATTGTCATAATATCGCTTGAATCGATATAAAGCGAATCAAGTGGAACATTATAAACTCTTAATAGTAAATCAACTAAAGTTGACTTACCAGATCCGGTTCTACCTAAGATACCAACCATTTCGCCTTCTTTAATTTCGAAAGAGATGTCTTTTAATATTAAAGTTTCAGGGTCATCAGGATAACTAAATGATAAATTTTTAGCAGTAATTGATCCGTTTAATTCTGGTGTTTCAACTGCTAAATTATCATTAACTTCAATTTCAGCATCTAGGAATTTTCCAATTCTTTGGGCACTAGCTCCCGCTTGACTTGAAATGGTAATTACTCTTACTAATGCCATTACTGGCCAAGTTAGAGTTCCAAAATATGCTAAGAATACAATTAAGTTTTCTGGTGTAAAGGTATGATAAATAACTAAGTAACTACCATAGCCAATTAAGGTAAAGATAACTACGTTAATGGCAATAGTAATTGCCATTTGGAAATATAGTCTTTGTTTAACAAAGGCGATATTTTTATCAAAGAAATCTTTTGTTCTATATTCAAATCTAATAGCGCTAGAAATTTCTTTTACATAAGCTTTAATTACAGAAATACCTGATAGATTTTCCTGAACGAAATCACTCATATCTTCAAATGATTCTTGTCTTTCTTTAAAACGTTGTCGCATTGACTTACGAAGGAAAAACATTAATATTGCCAATCCTACCATTGGAATAAATGCATAAACCGTAAGCATAACATCCATCTTAAACATCTTATAAAGAGTAAACCCGCCCAAGAAAATCCCATCAACAATCATCATTAATCCAGGACCGAATGCCATTCTTACAGCGCCTAAATCGTTAATGAAATATGTCATTAAGCCTCCAACCTTTTCTTTACTATAAAAAGAATTAGATAGTTTAGTTGCGTGTTCAAACATTTCATTTCTAACATCTTCTTCAATTTTTCTTGATGTACCAAAAATAAAAAGGCGCCATAAAAAACGCCCAAATGCGACAATCGCTAAAAGAATTAACATTTTACCTAAAAGAGGTAAGATTTGACTTAATAGGGAATCTTCGGTAATTACTGTACCTGCACCCATACTTTCACTAGCTAGTCGGTACGTGCCGATAATATCACCGGTTACTTCTGGAATTAATAACTGATAGTAGTCAACAACTATTAATACCGCTAGTCCTATGATTAAAGGAATAAAATATTTAAGGTAGTATTTTCTAAAATGTTTAGTAAAAACCATTTTACACTTCCCCTTTACGTTATTATTTTAATTTTATCACATTATAAATATATTTATTTATAAAATACTCATTAAGACAATCCACTTTAATTATAAATTATAATTAAATAACATCTTTTCTTATGCCTTAATTGATTAAAAATATTGACAAGTGATATACTTAAAAATGGAGGGATAATTATGAATGTTTTAGATAAATTTTTACGTTATGTCAAAATTGATACCGAATCAGATCCTTATAGCGAAACTTCTCCTTCAACGGAAAAACAAAAGGATTTATCAATGTTATTAGTTAAAGAACTAAGTGAAATGGGACTTAACGCATTTATGTGTAAGGATGGTTATGTTTACTCAAAAATAGAAAAAAATACCGATAAAGCTAAATATAGTATCGGGTTTATCGCTCACGTTGATACTTCTTCTGATGCTCCTGGAACTAATGTAAATCCAAGAATCATTAAACAATATGACGGGAAAACTATCATCTTAAATGATGTTTATCAAATGAGTCCAAAAGAATTTCCTAATTTATTAGAAGTTATTGGTGATGATTTAGTCGTTACTGACGGTAATACTTTATTAGGCGCAGATGATAAAGCAGGTGTTGCTGAAATTATGCAAGCCGTACAAGATATTTTAAATGATAAAGATTTATTACATGGTGACATTTATATCGCTTTCACACCAGATGAAGAAATCGGTCGCGGCACTGATCATTTTAATTTAGAAGTCTTTACTCCTGATTTTGCATATACATTTGATGGCGGCCGTGTTGGATCTATTGAAAGTGAAAACTTTAACGCAGCTGCTGCTTTAGTTACTATTACTGGTAAAAGTATTCACCCTGGTACTGCAAAAGATAAAATGGTAAACGCCCAAAAAGTAGCAATAGAATTTAACTCACTTTTACCAAATGAAGCACCTGAGAACACCTCTGGTTATGAAGGTTTTTATCATTTAACTAGTTCTAATGGTTCAGTTGAAAGTGCCACATTAGAATATATTATTAGAGATTTTGATTGGGATAATTTCCAAAAAAGAAAAGAAATCTTTGAAACCATTAAAAATAAGTTAAACAAAAAATATAATTATCCAGTAGTTGAAGTTAAATTAAGAGATCAGTACTATAATATGGCTTTAAAATTAAAAGGAAAAGAATATATTTTGGATATTGCGAAAAACGCGATAACCAAAGCCGGTGTAACACCAATCTTTCAACCAATTAGAGGTGGTACAGACGGCGCTATGCTAACATATAAAGGTCTTACAACTCCTAACTTAGGTATGGGCGGATATAATTATCATGGTAGATATGAATATGTGTCAATTAACCAAATGGAAAAAGCGGTTGAAATCATTAAAAATATTGTAAGAGTTAAATAATTTATACGTAAAAAAACAGATTCGTGCGAATCTGTTTTTTTGTTTATTTATATTTCATATTAATTAATTTTAAATCTTTTTCTTCTAAAGCAAGTTTACTTAATTTAACTGAATCGGTAATCGCTTTTACGATATCATCGCCAGTAACACCTAAACTAAGTGAAGTTTTCTTATCAATATATTGAAGCCTTGATTGCAATTTGGAAAACTTAACTAAATTAAGGCCACTTTCAATATTATTTTTTTTATTAATTCTAGTAAGCCTTCTTGCATATAGTCGGTATAAAAAGTTAGGGATCGTTACTATTTTGTGGTTATCTCTTCCTAATGCTTGATGAAAAATTTCAAGCATCTCTTTCCACGTCATATTATAATATCCAATTGGATATACGTTTGCACCTTTATTACTTAATAATGCACCGTAAATCGCTTCTCCAGCTTGTCTTGCGGTAACCATAGTAGTTCCGCCTTTAGTCCAATAAGTTCTTTTTTTCATCTTTAATATTTCATTAACTAAGATTGTCCAAACAGGCCTTCTTCCTTCTTGAATACCAAAGACATAAGGTATTTCAATAATTGAAATATTAAAGCCTTCGTCTGCATAACTAAACGCTACATTTTCTTGATCAACTCTTGAACGAATATACGGATGATATTTAGATAAATTTAACTCTGGCCAAATACGATTAAAGTGTGAAAAATATGATCCTAATATTACAACACTTTTTACTCCAGCTTTTTTAGCTAGTGGCAAAAGTGTATGTAGTGGTTTGATATTATACTCATAATATAAATCATATATAGGTGGTTTCCCTTCAACTCTTTCGTCAATTCCCGCAGCAAATATTAAACCTTTGCAACCCTTCATATAATCTAATAGTTTTTCTTCTGATAGTGTTAAATAGTTTTTTAAGATTAACTCCATATTATTAGGAATCTTGATATAAGTTGGTATTGGTGGTAAGGCAAAAGAAATAATCTCGTGATTATTTTTTGATAAAATTTTAGCTGTTTCATAACCTAAAAGTCCAGTACCACCAATTAACATTACTTTCATAAGTAAGTCTCCTTAAATTTTCTACCTTCAGGTGTAACACGTAAGATGTTGTTTTCTACTTTAATATAGTTTTTATTTATTGCATATTCATAAATTTGTTTAAACTCTTTTGTATCCCAGTTTAACATTGGAACAATCGTATCAAGTGCAATCTCTTCTTCTTCGTCATCAGCATCAGAGTGATTTCTAATATGGACTAACATCGCAACTACTTTATAAACGTATTTAAGTTTTCTTCGTTTAAAGATATTAATCATAATTCCACTTTTTGGATTTAAAATTACAACAATTAAAAAGACTATCATAGTGGTAACTGCGATTCCTCCTGATATCGGTAAAACGAAGAAATCACCAATTAAGTATCCAACTAAAACATTAAATACGGCAATAATTACTGTAACAAATAAAGTCTTTTTAAGATCTTTCGTTATCATTAATGCAGTAGCTCCTGGTCCAATCATAAGTGATACAACCATAATAGCTCCAACTAAATTAAAGGCAATAACTGCCGTTACTGAAACTAAAGTTGTTAATAAATAATGAATAATGATTGGAGAGAAACCTAAAACTTGAGCTAAAGCCACATCAAATGATACTATCTTTAATTCTTTGTAAAAGATAGAAATAAATAAAAGATTAATTAATAATACCACAAGTGGTAATATTAAATTACTTGGAATAGTCAACATTCCAATTGTTACCTGTTCTATACTAGCAAGTTCAATATGACCAATAAAGATACTATCAACATTAATGTTGGTATTTCTTAAATTGGTTGCTGGTGAACTTACAAGTAATATCGCAATTGAAAATAATAACGGGAATACTACTCCGGTTGCGGCATCTTCACTTATTTTCTTTGACTTAATTAAAAGTTCAATTAACCATGAAGTAAATACCCCTGTCGCAGTAGCTGCTAATACAACTAATGGTGAGTTAATATCTTTTACTAATAAATAACCAACTACAATCCCAAATAAAACGGTATGCGAAATCGCATCAATTAACATTGACATTTTTCTTAAAACTAAGAAAAGACCAATAATTGATGAAGCGATTGCGGTCGCTAAGGCGATTAAAATGATTGCTAAACCACTAGTCATCTTCATCACCTATAATTAAATTAACCTTTTCGCATCCAAGTTTGCTCATTTGATATTTATTATCATCGAAAATTAAATAATTCTTTTCTAATAGTTGTTGTAGTTCTTCTTTTGTTAATTCTTCATCGTGATAAAAACGAACTAATTCGGCATACTTTTTAAGGTAATAACGATACCTAATTTGTTTAATCGTTTTTATTACAACACCATTTTTAGAAAATAATAACGATAGTAACGTAACACTTGTTAATACAACAATAATCATTGGTCCAGGTGGCAAATTATAATGATCAGCTAATAAAACACCAGCTAGTCCCGATAGCGAACCAATCAAGCCCGCTAACAAATAATTAATACATAAACGATGACTCCACTGTCTTGCGGCAACTGCCGGTGCAATTAGCATCGCGCTAATTAAAACTACACCAACCATTTGAATACCTGCTACTACAACTAAGACAATTAATACTGAGAAAATTATATCAACTAATCTTGAATTAAAACCAATAGAATTAAAATATTCCGGATTAAAGATTTGTATCTTTAATTCCTTCCATAATAGCGTAATAACGATATTTACTACAACCGCAACAACTATTGTTAAAAACATATCTTTAAGTAAAATTGTAGCAGCCTGACCGAAGATAAATGATTCAAGTCCACTAGCTCCAGCATTATTAGAACTTTGGACAACTGATAACATCATTCGTCCTAATCCAAAAAAGCCAGCAAGCAAAATTGCTAGAGTCGCATCATTTTTAATTTTTGAATGTTTTTTAATAAAGTTAAATAGTAATATTGAAATAAAACCAGTAAAAATAGCACCAATGAGTAAAATTTCTAATTCTTTAGAATTAAATAAAATAAATGTCAAAACAACACCCGGTAGTGCAGAGTGCGCTATGGTGTCTCCGACTAGTGCTTGTTTTTTTAACACGATAAATACTCCAAAAGAACCAGCTAAAAATCCTAAAACAATACTAGTTACTAAAACTCTAGATAAAGCTGGTGTTAATTGGAATAAAATATTAAACATTTTCTTGCTTCCTCTTTATTGATCTTTCTTGGTAAGTTTGATTAATGTTTTCTTCAGTAAAAACATCTTCAATTTTACCTTGAGCAATAACTTCTAAATTAATTAAGGCTACATGATCAAAATATTTAGGAACAGTTTTTAAATCATGATGAACAATAATTAATGTTTTTCCTTCTGATTTTAACAATTTAAAAATATTAACTATTGCTTCTTCGGTAACAACGTCTACCCCTTGGAAAGGTTCATCCATAATATAAATATCAGCTTTTTGAGCAAGGGCTCTTGCTAAAAAGACACGTTGTTGTTGCCCACCTGATAACTCAGATATTTGTCGTGATTTATATTTGCTCATTCCAACTCTTTCTAAACAATTAAGAGCTATTTCTTTATCTTCTTTTGTTGGACGTTTAAACCAACCTACGTCACCATATCTTCCCATTAGCACAACATCAAAAACAGTTGTCGGGAAATCCCAATCGACTGAGCCTCGCTGAGGGACATAGGCGATTTGTTTTTTCGAGTCTTCGTAAGACTTACCAAAAAAAGTAACATATCCCGTTACAACATTAACAAGCCCTAACATTCCTTTAATTAGTGTCGATTTACCGGCGCCATTAGGGCCTACAATAGCCATTAAAGCACCCTTTGGGATTTGTAAGTCAACATCCCACAGGACTGGTTTAATATCATATGAAATGGTTAAGTCTTCAACAATAATATAATCTTTATTATCCATAGTTATCACTTCTTATTTTTTATTTAAAATAGCATCTACAATTGTATCCATGTTATCTTTTAACATATCAATATAGGTGCTTCCTTTACCATCAGGATTACCTAATGAATCAGAAAATAATTCTCCGCCAATTCGAATCGTATGACCTTTAATTCTAGCTGATTCGATAATAGCATCGATTGTTTTTTGAGGAACTGAAGATTCAATAAAAATAACTTCTACGTTATCTTCAATTGCAAGATTAACTAAATTTTCAATATCTTTAGTGCTTGCTTCATCTTCAGTTGAAATACCTAAAACTGCATTTACTTTAAAACCATGTCTTTGACCAAAATAACCAAAGGCGTCATGTGCAGTAAATAAAATTCTTTTTTCAATTGGTACTTCATTAACACGTGTATCTAAATATGTATTTAATGCATTTAATCTTGTTAAATAACTTTGATATCTTAATTCAAAATAGTTTTTATGTTCTGGAAATAATCTTGAAAGTTCGTCAGTTACATATCTAGTAACGATAATCCAGTAATTAACATCAAACCAAAAATGAGGATCATACATTAAATTTCCGTGATCATGTCCCTCATGTTCTTCTCCTGTCCAACTAATTAACATAACTCCGTCTTCATTATTGTTTTGATGTTTTTGAACTAATATTTCTGCGGCTTCAATTACTATTGATTCGCGATCAGCAACTTTTCTTAATGCTTCACTTGTTTGTGCTTCTAAATGTATTCCGGAAAATATAATAACATCAGCTGATAATAAATAATCTATATCTAGTTTAGTTGGAATATATGAGTGCGGATCAACTCCTGGTTTCATTAATTGGTGAACTACCACTTTATTGCCACCAATATTTTTTAGCATATCGGCTAACAATGAAATTGTTGTTACAACCTTAATTTCTTCTGAATTAACAAAATTTTTATAGTCTTTCTTAGGATTTGAACATCCTGCTAATAATCCAATTGATAAAATTGTAACAAATATTAATAATAATCTTTTCTTCATTTTAAAGTCCTCCTTGTTGCATTTATAACATAACATGGAACGTTATTTTCTTCAAGTAATTTATACTTTTTATAAACAATGGTGTAAATATGTCAAATTACCTTGAAGCTTTTAATTCGTAAATTAAATCTCTAATTTCTGCGGCTAATTCGAATTCTAAATTCTTTGCAGCTTCCCTCATTCTCGTTTCTAAAATAGATACTTCTTTATCAATTTCTTTGCGAGACATCTTGTCGTATTCTTTAGTTTCTTGTAAGACTTGGTTTAATCCAATCTTATCTCTAATTTCTTTATATACTGTTTCTGGTACTAAATTATGTTTCAAGTTAAAGTCTTGTTGGATCTTACGGCGGCGATTAGTTTCATTAATCGCTTCTTCCATTGAGGCCGATATTTCATCAGCATACATAATAACTTTACCATTAACGTTTCTTGCGGCTCTACCTGTAGTTTGAATTAACGATCTAGTAGATCTTAAAAAACCTTGTTTATCAGCATCTAAGATTGCAACAAGAGAAACTTCTGGTAAGTCTAATCCTTCTCTTAATAAGTTAATCCCTACTAAAACATCATATTTACCTAATCTTAAATCTCTTAAAATGATAATTCTTTCTAGTGGTTTAATCTTACTATGTAAATAAGCTACTTTTAAACCTCGTTCTTTAAAATAAGTAGTTAAATCTTCACTCATTTTAATTGTTAAAGTAGTAACAAGTACTCTTTCATCTTTTAAGATTCGTTTTTTAATTTCATTATATAAATCATCAATCTGACCTAGTGTCGGTCTTACTTCAATTACTGGGTCTACTAAGTATGTTGGACGAATAATTTGTTCAACAACCGGAATCCCCTTATTTAGTTCATAATCGCCTGGTGTAGCCGATAAGTATAATACTTTATCAACTTTCTTTTCAAACTCTTTAAATCTTAATGGCCTATTATCAAGTGCACTTGGAAGTCGAAATCCATGTTCAACAAGTGTCATTTTTCTTGATCTATCTCCATTAAACATCCCTCTAATTTGAGGAATCGCAACATGCGATTCATCAATAATCATTAAAAAATCATCGCCAAAAAAATCAATTAAAGTATTAGGGGTTTCGCCTTCTTCCTTTAATGCTAAATGGCGAGAATAGTTTTCAACACCACTACAAAAACCTAACTCTTCAAGTAGTTCTAAGTCATATTGGGTACGCATTTTAATTCTTTGAGCTTCAAGAAGCATATTATTATCATTAAAATACTTAATTCTTTCATCTAATTCCGCTCTAATTCTTTCAAGAGCGATTTTTAATTTTTCTGGACTCGTTACGAAGTGAGTTGCTGGTGGGATTGTTACAAAAGCAACTTCTTCTAAAGTTGCTCCAGTAACAATATCAAATTCTCTAATTTCATCAATTTCATCACCAAAAAATGAAACTCTAATTCCACTTGAGCGTTCATTTATTGGAACAATATCAACCACGTCGCCTCTTACTCTAAATGTACCTCTTTTAAAATCAATATCACTTCTTTCGTAAGAAAGATCAACTAATTTATTTAATAAATGAGAACGGCCTAGTTCTTCGCCTTTTCTTAAAAATATTACTGAATTTTTATATTCATCTATATCCCCAATCCCATAAATACATGAAACTGAGGCAACAACGATAACGTCATCGTTTGAAATAAGTGATGAAGTTGCTGAGTGTCTTAATTCATCAATTTCATCATTAATTGCTGCATCTTTTTCAATATAAGTATCACTTCCAACAACGTATGCTTCTGGTTGGTAGTAATCATAGTAAGAAATAAAATATTCAACTCTGTTTTTCGGGAAAAATGATTTTAGCTCGCCAAATAATTGGCCAGCTAAAGTTTTATTAGGGGCCATAATTAAAGTTTTTTTACCTAAACTTTGAATAATATTGGCAATAGTAAAAGTCTTACCAGTGCCGGTGGCTCCTAGTAAGATTTGTTCTTTTACTCCGTTATCGAAGTTTTCCTTTATTTTTTCAATCGCACTGATTTGATCCCCTTTTGGTTCATAAGGTGCAACTAGTGTAAATATTTTGTTAGACATATTATGATACTTTATCGATTAATTCATATAAAGGGCTTCGGTCATCCACTTCATTTAGGATATCCGAAATTTTAGCGTTAACTAAATTTTCTTGTCGGACTCCAACGCCGACTCCGTAAATGCCTGCCATTGCTAATTCAATAGCGTAAACACCTAGTTGAGTAGCTAAAACTCGATCTTGTGCCACTGGTGCGCCACCTCTTTGAATATAACCTAAAACTGTAGCACGAGTGGCAAATCCTGATTTTTCAGTAATTTCTTCGGCTAATTCATGAACATTAAAGATATTTTCGGTTGCGACAATAATTGCTTGTCTTCTTCCTTCTTTTTTCCACTCGGCTAGTGTTTGGATCATTTTATCTTTATCAACTGAGTGCTCTTTAGTAATAATAAATTCAGCACCACCACATATACCAGCGTAAATTGCTAAATCTCCACCTTCACGTCCCATTGTTTCGATAATTGAACATCTTTGATGCGAACTTGAAGTATCTCTTAATTTGTCAATAGCTTCAACAATTGTATTAAGTGCTGTGTGAAATCCAATGGTATAATCTGTTCCACCTAAATCATTATCGATAGTAGCCGGAATTGCAATAACGTTAACACCCATTTCAATTAAAGCTTGGGCTCCTCTAAATGTACCGTCACCACCAATTACAATTAATGCGTCAATATTTCTTTTTTGTAAGTTTCTAATCGCTAACTCTCTTACATCAACTTTAGTAAAGTCTTTTGATCTAGCTGTACCTAAAAAAGTACCGCCTTTAGTAAGCATTCCCGAAACATCTTCACGTAATAATAAAACCATGTCGTTTTCAATTAATCCTTGATAACCATTTTTAATTCCGTAAATATGATGACCATAGTGTAGTGCAGTTCTTACTACCGCCCTTAACGCCGCATTCATTCCAGGAGCGTCGCCCCCTGATGTTAAAACGCCAAACTTCATTAGAATTCACCTCTTTTTATGATTTCTTATACTATAAATAGTATACCATATTAAAATAGTGTGATAAAATATAACAGAAAGGGTTGATAATTATGAATAAATTAAAAGGTGTTGTATTATTAGGTCAATCTGGAGGACCAACAAGCGTTATTAACGCTAGTGCTGCTGGTGTTTTCTTAGAAGCATTAAAGCATCCAGATCGTATTACTGGTGTATACGGAGCTGTACACGGTATTAAAGGAATTTTAAATGAAGAATTTTATGATATTACTAAAGAAGATCCAAAAGAATTAGAACTTCTTAAAAATACTCCATCATCATCAATTGGTAGCGTTAGATATAAATTAGCTGATCCAAAAGTAGATGATACTGATTATAAAAGATTAGTTGAAGTTTTTAAAAAGTATAACATTCGTTATTTCTTCTATAATGGCGGAAATGACTCAATGGATACTGCACATAAAATTAGTGAGTTCATGAAAGACTCAGGATGGGATTGTACAGTAATCGGTATTCCTAAAACAGTTGATAACGATTTAGCGGGAACTGATCACTCTCCAGGATTTGCAAGTGCTGCAAAATATGTAGCAACTACATTAATGGAGTTATATCATGACGCAACTGTTTATGATACACAACAAGTTACAATCGTTGAAATTATGGGACGTAACGCTGGTTGGTTAACTGCAGCTGCTCAATTAGCAATTGAAAAAGGTCAAGGACCAGATTTAGTTTACTTACCAGAAAAAGTATTTGATTATGATAGATTCTTTTCAGATGTTGAAAGAATTTTAAAAGAAAAAGGTAAGGTTATTGTTGCTATTAGTGAAGGTGTACAAGACGCAGATGGAAAATACATTCCAGAACACTTCAGTACATTATCAAAAGACTCATTTGGGCATGCACAATTAGGTGGTACTGCAACAATTTTAGCTGATCAAGTTAAAGAAAAATTAAACGTTAAAGTTAGAGCAATCGAATTTTCATTAATGCAAAGATGTGCCGCTCACTTAGCAAGTAAAGTTGACGTTAGAGAAGCTTTCCACGCCGGTGTTAAAGGTGTTAGAGAAGCATTAAAAGGAACATCTGATGTAATGATCGGATTTAAACGAATTTCATCTAATCCTTATAAGATGAAATATGTTAACGTTCCACTTTCAGTTACTGCAAACACTGAAACTAAAGTCCCATTAAAATGGATTAAAGATGATAACACTGGATTAACTAAAGAATTCGTTGAATACTGCTTACCATTAATCCAAGGTGAAGATAAAGCTCCACTTGTTGATGGACTTCCAGGATTTGCTAAACTTAAAAAAGTAAGAGTCCCTAAAAAATAATACACCAAAAATAAATAATAAAGAGGCTTGAATTAAATCAAGCCTCTTTTTATTTTCAATTATATATCAAACGCCTTAATTTCTTCTGCTACAAAAGTATCGCGGTTTTGGTATTTATTTTTTTTAATCTTAAATGCAAACACATTTGAATCTTTAATTTCTAAAAATGATTGATATAGTTTAGTAAATACCGTTACATCTATTTTTATAGTTTCATCTTGAATTTCAACAAAAGCCATCTTTTGATTAGTTTTGGTCGTAATTTCTTTAATATTAGTAACTTTAGCAATTACAACAAATTCTTGTTGTTTAACTGATTCAAATAATGATTCTAAATTATGTTTCTTTCTCAAATTAATTAAATCACTATACTCATTATAGAAAATATTAAATCCATAAGCGTGTCTTTCAAGACTCATTAACTCATCGATTGTGTATTCTTTTTCGAATTTTTGAGTAATGACACTAGATAGATATGCTGCATAAATTAAATTGTCGCGACTTTGATTCGCTTTTAGAGTTTTCTTATTTAAACCAAAATCATCTAAACTACTAGCGTAAATTAAGTTTTCAATATTTTTATCTCCAAAAACCCCTTGAGTCCTTAATAGAAAATCATTATAATCTTTAAATTCTTCCTCGCCTCGTGCTTCTAGAAATTTTCTAACTGTCTCCCTACCAATAGATTTAACTAATGTTAATGGTAACATTACCGCATTACCAAAAATTTGGTATTGATTAGTAGCAATATTAATTTTTGGTGGTAATAATTCATAACCGTTAGCTAGTAATTCATCTAAGTATTTTTTCGTTAAATTTTCATTTCCAATGTTATTAGAAAGTAATACGGCGGCAAATTCTTGAAAGTGATTAGCCTTTAAGTAAGCCATTTGATAGGTAACAGTAGCATAAGAAACACTATGAGCACGGTTAAATCCGTAATCAGCAAACTTAACGATATAATCATATATTTCTTTACTTAATTCTTCGCTACGTCCTAATTTAGTGGCTGACTCGATAAAGTGAACTTCATCTTCTTTTAAAGTTTTAAAATCCTTTTTAGAAATACTTCTTCTTAATAAATCAGCTTCAGCATATGAGTATCCAGCAAACTTATTAGCGATTTGCATAATTTGTTCCTGATAGACAATTACACCATATGTTGGATCTAATATTTCATCTAAAATTGGATTTACTTTATCATATGGTTTTCCTTTTAATCTCTCAGCATAAGTTGGAATATTTGCCATTGGGCCAGGTCGATATAAAGCGAGCGTTGCAACAATATCTTCAAACTTAGTTGGAGAGATTAATCTTAAGGTTTGTTGCATCCCTGGTTGTTCAAGTTGAAATACTCCGTTAGTATCTCCCTTTTGTAAGAGTTCATATGTTTTTGGACAATCTAGTCCTATTTCTTCTAATTTAAAATTAGGGTTCTTTTTTTGGATTAACTTAACTGTATCATCTATGATAGTTAAGTTTTTAATGCCTAAAAAGTCAATTTTTAAAAAGCCTAGCTCTTCTAAATGATTCATATTCCACTGAGTTTGCGGAAATGATTGCGGACCATTTTGTAGCGGAATAATTTCTGATAAATTTTCACTTGATAAAATAATCCCTGCAGGGTGAGTTCCTGTATGTCTTGGTAAATTGATAATCATATTTGAAGTATCGATAATTTCTTTAATCACAGGATCTTTAAAGTTTAAAGTTCCTCTTTTCAAACCTTCAATTAATTGATTAGTTTCTCCGACATTAAAGTTTTTAGTTCTGGCAATATCACGAATTGATGAATTTGACTGGAAAGTATCAAATGTGATAATAGAGGCAATATGTTCATTACCATATTTTCCTCTTACGTATTCAATTACTTCATCTCTTCTATCATCAGGAAAATCTAGGTCTATATCCGGCATACTTAGTCTTGCCGGATTTAAGAAACGTTCAAATAATAAATTATATTTTATTGGATCTACTTCCGTAATATTAAGTGAATAAGCAACTAAACTACTAGCACCGGATCCACGACCAGGACCAACTAAAATCCCTTTATTTTTTGCATATCTTACAAAATCTTGGATAATTAAAAAGTAATCAGGATAATTTAATTTATTAATAACATCAAGCTCATATTTTAGTCTATCTAGATAAACTTGTTTTGGTTTATCGCATCCTTTTGAAAGTCTTGATCCTAAACCGGCGTAAGCTAGTTTTTCTAAATATTTATCTGAAGACATCCCCTTAGTGTCAATTTTAGGTAATTTCAACTTTGGAAGTTTAAATTCGTATGTGACATTTTCAGCTATTAAACTCGCATTTTTGAAGATAAAAGGATAATCAGAAAAACGATAATTTAGTTCTTCTTTATTAAGAAAACTTAAATCACCTTCATCAACTTCATTAGTTAATCCCGATATCTTTTTCAACGTTTCATAATGTACTTTATCGCTTTCTTCAACATAAGATGTTTTTTGAATTGGAAGAATGGTAACTTCCGATTCTAAAGCCATTCTAACCAAAGTAGGCGCAACCATAATCTCATGGTTAAAGTTAGAAAGAAGTAACCCGATATTGATATCTTTAATGTCTTTTTTAAATCTTTGTAAAATTCGGTGCGCTTCTTCTAAATCATGATTAAAAATACGCCTGTCAATAATTGAATCTAATCCTGAAGTAATAATAATTAATCCTTCTTGGTACTTAACTAATTCATCATAATCAATATCTCTTGATTCCAAATTAATGATTGATGAAATTTTAAGTAAATTAGAGTAACCTTGATCATTTTTAACATAAATTAAAAAGCCAGTTTTATATACTTCAAAATTAACATCAATTTTCATACCGATTATTGGTTTAATGTTGTATTTTTTTGCTTCCTTAAAAAACTCATACATTCCGTATAAGTTATTATTATCAGCTAATGTAACAAAATCATATCCTTTTTCTTTAGCTAAACTTACTAGCTTTGAAACCGGAATTAAGTTATTTAATAGACTATATTCACTTTGAAGATAAAAAACACCAAACATATAATCACCAATTTTAGTATACCATGTAAATTACTATTTTTTTAGAAAAAAAGGTCGATTTAATTCGACCTTTAAAAATTATAAAATAATTTATTAAAACTCTGCGAAACCTTCGCCCCATTCAACGCAAAGATCTTCGCCGTCTGCGTCTGGAGTATAGTTTAAGATTAAACCTTCACCGTTGAAAACTTCAGCGCCAGCGTCTTCTGTTCTTTCAACCCAGTCTTCCATCCATTCGCCGTTGCCCCATCCATAAGAACCAAATAAAAGTACTTTTTTACCTGATAATGAATCTTCAACGTCTTCAAAGAAAGGTGCAAACTCATCTTCTTCTAATTTTTCGTCAGCCATTGATGGACAACCGAATGCAATTTTATCAAAACCTGCAACTTCACTTGGATCAACATCAACTACGTTTCTAACGTCTGCTTCAGCACCTGCGTTTTCTAAACCTTCTGCAATTTTTTCTGCCATGATTTCGGTATTTCCTGTACCACTCCAGTAAACAACTAATACTTTTGACATATTTAAAATCTTCCTTTCATATTATAAATATCAATATTATTATAACCAATTTACTAATTAAAGTCCATAGAAACAACTATTTTCTTTTTTTCTTTTCAAAATAAAGATAACTAAATCCGGTAATACTAGAAGTTATTACTAAATTAATCCCAATATAAAGATATGTCTTTATATTAATATTTTTATCTTTAACTTCAATTAGTCGAGTTTTGGTTTGAATATTGCCTCTTGAGTCAATTGCAACATATGTAATTTCATGAACTCCAAGCTTTGAAGTATCGATATAGTTAGGATAGATATAAATTTTTAAGTCCGGATCATTATCGGTAATCAAGACTCCGCTTAAGATATTGTACTTAGATTTATAAGGTATTACTTCATCTTTTAATGAAATAATTGGTTTTGTTGTATCATCAATTTTTACTTCAATAATTTTACACTCTTCATTGCCAGATTGATCAGTTAAATAATAAATTAGCTCATATATTCCTAACTCATTATAATTAATCGTATCGATAATTTTAACATCACTAATTTCCAAAAAATCATAATTATCATAAACCTCTTCAATATAATCTATAGGATTGATTCGTTTGGAACCCATTGATAATTTTATTTCATTGGTTTTAAGTCTAATAATTGGAGCTTCATCATCTACTACGTTAAATACTAAAACTTTCTTGCTTTGATTCCCGCTTGAATCAGAGGCGATTAATGTAATTTCTTTTTGGCCTATTATCCGAAATTCATAAGAATTAATATTAAGGTTTGGATTTTTATCATAATTATCGGTTACTAAAATATTGGAAAAATTATATATTGTAAAAACTTTAACTTCTATTACATCTTCACTTACTAAAAAGACCGGAGGTTCTAAATCTAAAACTTTGATAATCCCTTCAAAAACCGCCTTATTTTTAGAAGTATCACTTGCCTCAATTCTTATTGAATAATCACCTAATGTTTTAAAGTCGATTTTATAATTATAACTAATATTTAAATCAGAGTACTCATCGTAATTATCAGTAATTTTAAAGTGGTTTTGCGGGATAAAATTAGTTATTCCGTAGGGTATAATTAAATCACTTAACACTTCAATATTAGGTTTTATGCGGTCTAATATATTAACGGTAATGGCTGTGGTTGTTTCGTTGTTAAAAGAGTTTTTTACTTTATATTCAACTTGATACTTACCCAGTTTATTAATATTGATTAAATGCGCAATAAAGACATTATCAATTGATAAGACATCGACTTTATCGCTTACATGTTTAATGTTTTCTTTTAATATTGTTTCATAATCCAAATCATTAACATCAATATCTAAAACATTCGAAAACAGTACTAGTTCAGGGCTTTTAGTATATATTATTTTTAGCAAATCAAAACGTTGTGTCACATTCCCACTTTTATCTTTAGCTACTATGTTAAATTGATAGATACCAACCTTGTTATAATTGATATTTGTATCATCTAATATAACGTCGATATATTCACCAGAATCATCAGTAAATTTATAAAAGTTTCTTATGTTAAATTCTTCTCCTAACTCGATAATTACCTCTTTTAATTTT
>FZPS01000171.1_pt8 | contig 38846 bp, 32 predicted proteins | sample 1817821 | NCBI WGS metagenome assembly FZPS01 (sample SAMEA104158645, study PRJEB21678) | metagenome | place: Germany | collected 2015-04-21 | reverse complement strand
GTTTTTTGTGTGGACAAAAAAATTAAGGAGCATTTTTACAATTTTATTTTTATAATTTTTGGGTAAAAACAGAATTTAGAGGATTTCTACAGAGCCGATATAATCTTTAAATTTCTGCTTTGAAGAATAAATTTTCTTAGGATTAAAACGGAGAATTAAAGATTTAAAAATGGAAAGGAAAGAAATTAAGGAGAATCGGCTTGAATAAAGCACAGATAAAGTAGTAAACCCGAAGACTTATGATTTTTTTAAAGGTAAGGGATCAATCTGAAATTTTGAGGCCAATCAGACCCATTGCCCGATGAAAGGTCCCAATATCATGAAGATAAACGAGAACAGGATCAACATCGAAAAGCTTGCTGTGATCGAGTTCGAGACCTTTTCCGAGACCGAATTGTTCCTTGTAAGCCGGTATACAAAAGAATAAATATAATCCTTAAACACATGGCCTCCGTCCAGAGGCACGGCAGGCAAACAGTTGAACAGCCCAACATAAAAGTTCAGCCAGCCAACCCAGAGCAGGGTATTTGCAATCCAGAAAATTCCTATTCCCAGAGGCTCTGCCCAGCCCACTGGCTGATAAAACTGCATTATTGTACCTGAGAAGCCACGGAATCCCTCACCTGCAAATCCATAAATAGGAAGTCCGAAGAGAATAATCCAGCCTGCAGGTACGGCTAGCAGGGATGGAATTTGCTTAAGGGCATCAAGATATACTTTTGCCTGCGGCATCCATACAGAAATCCCCAGCATAGGGAATGCAACAACTCCGCTATTTCCATAGATAATTCCAAGGAAACCGCGATCATTCTCAGAACTGGAAGACAGCTTCACATCGAAAACTACAGTGCCATTTTCTGTAAGGTTGCCTGTATAATCTTCAGGGGGAAGTAACTCTACTTCTACGGTCTGGTTTGCCCGTGTGGTTCCCATAAAGTTTACGAAAGTTGCAATGTTCTGCATTTCTGTATTGTTGATCCTGATCATTGTCATTCCGGTTTCAATCCCTGCTTCTGCTGCAGGACTTCCCGAAACTACCCCACCCACGAGCACTCCACCAACGTAGTCCGAAGGGACTGGAGCAATCTGTAAATCGTGTGTGGAAACAGTATCATTTTTCTCGGCATAGATGCGGACGGTGTCCCCAGGGCTCGTTGTCTCGAGATAGGTTTGCAGATCTATGGCTGTTGTGATATCTGTATCATTAATTTGTGTTATTATCATACCTTCCTCAAGCCCTGCAAGGTCAGCCGGCGAACTTTCGTTTACGGTTAGAACCATGGCATCACTTAAGGGAGCAATTGCTCCCAGTACAGGCCCGAAGAAAAGCAATAAAGCTATAAAGGCGACGCTGAAATTGGCCATAACGCCTGATGCAAGAATCCGGGCTCTCTGAGTCCTTGTGGCGCCTACTACAGGGCCGGAACCTGACTTTTCATGCTTCAATTCCTCAGGCCCTGATCCCTCAGTTTCTTGCCTTACTTTCCTTCCCTTTTCCCATTCCTCGATTTCTTCGATCGTGGCTGTGAGAGGAGGTTCCTCTTCTGTATTCTCCTTTGGCCCGAAAAGCTGTTCATCATCAGGCTCAGCAAAACCTCCTATAGGAACCAGAGCATACAGGATGCCCATTGATTTGACTCTGATGCCTTCAACCCTGCAGAGGATTGCATGCGAAAATTCGTGCACGACAAGCGTGACTATGAGTGCAATAACTCCCCAGGTAAAAGGGATAAACTCGTTTACGCCCGGAATAAGCAGGATATTTCTTGGAGCATTGTATTTTCCCGGTTCCGGTACATTTCCGTTAAGGAATGAAGTATACAGCGCAAGGTCCGAGAGAGCTATGACCAGGAACATTGCAATCATGCCTGCAAACATCAGCAGTATCCCGAGATTCGCAAAACTCCTCCAGTAAAGCTTCGGGCGGGCCAGTATATCCAGAAGTTTAAGCCCCCTGGTTGTCCTTATCATGAGGATGGGAAGCGGCCCGAATGTGCTTATGTTATATTTCTCCAGAATCCCCTTTCTATCGAGAACGGAAATGAGGAACCAGTACAATAAAAAAATACCTAGTACAATGCTTGTGCCACTCAAGGAAATTCTCCGGAACTATTAAGCTAACCGATTGTGAATTGAGCTTAATCAGTTATGAATTACGCTAGCCTGTTATAAATCAGACTGGCTTAAAGTGAATTTTTAATAAGGCTGTAAATATATAGCTGTTGAGAGCATATATACATAAAATTTAATACCGTTGATATATAACTCTGCGTATGGCATTCTATGCCAATTAGTTCATCATATTGAGAGTTTTAGTACTCAATATGATATAAAAATGTTATAGTATGCCCTACTATTTTAAATCAATATATACTGCCACCCTTTTTCAAGAAGACTCATATCCTGAAAAAGGTACATAATAATACACCATAATTATATAAAAACATATATGGAAATTATGTGACTACGTATGGAAGATATAATATCCAGATCATGTTTAGCATGTTAAATCCATAGCCACGGCATATCCTGGGATAATTAATTTCCATGGAGATGCGATAGATACTAGTCACATAGGAGTAATGTCCCTTGTATCAATTGTGACAATATCAGGTTTACGTGAGGTGTCTGCCCATGCTTGGAATTGTATATATTACTGCCGGAAATATGGAGAATGCGTCGCAGATTGCAAGAGAGCTTGTCTCAAGGAGGCTTGCAGCCTGCGTAAATATGTTTCCAGTATCTTCGGTTTACCGATGGAAGGAAAAGCTTGAAGAAGACAACGAGATTGCCATGTTCGTAAAAACCGATTCTTCACGTTTTGAAGAGATCACAAGGCTTGTAAGGTCGCTACACACATATGAGCTACCTGCAATTGAATTCTGGGGAATTGAAGGAGAACAGGAGTATCTTGATTGGGTCCATGTTAATAGCTCAGGAGAAGGAACCTGAGAAATAGGCAATACTAAACATCAAAAATATAAGGTTAGAAAAGCTGGGCTAGAAAAAGAGATTCAAATCAATAGTATCTCAATATTCTTAATTTTAAATTAATTTTAAGTTAATTTTAAGTTAATCCAAAATTAATTTAAAAATAGTTTTAAATTAATTTTAAGCTTTTCAAATAGTTTACTTACAGGATTAGCTTTATATGCTAGTTCTATCGTTACCTTATTGGATTCCTGAAAAAGCGGAGTAATATAGCGGTTAACGGAAGTAGACTTAAGATATAATCAGGAAAACCATATAAATATAGACCAAGAAACCATAATATAGAAAATAACTCAGCAACAAGCGGGAGTAACCAAGCGGTCAACGGTGAACGACTCAAGATCGTTTCGCGCAGGCGTTCAGGGGTTCGAATCCCTTCTCCCGCACTAAAATATAAATTTTTTTATAAACATCATCTCTATTTTGCAATTTGTTATTTATCTAGCCCGTTTCAAAACTATCTCCAATCCGTCTGAGTTAATGCTAAAGCACTAGGTTATTCTCTTAATGAAATATAGAAATAAAGAGTTAATTATATTTAGTTAACAGTTCCCAAAATTTTAACTTTATCCTTTAAGAATAATCCCTGTTTTTCATATTCACATAATAATTTTTGTAGTAATGCATTACTAGAATTAGCTGAAAGTTCATAATTGATATAGTTAAGTGAACATATCGTACTAAATATCGATAGAATATTTTAATTAATCGGGGAATAAAATGAATCGCAGAATCCTTGTTATTATCGGTATACTGGCTATATTGATTGTGGGCGCCGGTATATATGCATATAGTTCGCCTACACAACCGGACACAAAACGATTGATCGTTTCTACCACAACCAGTTTAGAGGACACCGGGCTTTTAAAAGAGATAGAAACGGCATTTGAAGATAAATATCCTGGAGTAGATGTATCCGTTATATCTGGAGGTACAGGTATAGCCTTACAGTATGGTGAGAGAGGAGACGCTGACGTTCTTCTTACTCATGATAAAAATCGAGAAGAGGAATTTATTGAAAGTGGATTTGGCACAAATCGTACAGAGATAGCATATAATTATTTTTGGATTGTGGGACCTGAAAATGACCCGGCAGGAATAAGAGGTCTTAATGCTACAGAAGCCTTTAGCAAAATAATGGAAGAAGGTCAAAACAATCCTGATAAGGTTAAATTTGCATCGCGTGGAGACGATTCAGGCACACATGCAAGAGAGAAACAAATCTGGGGAAGAACTGGAGTAAGCTATGAGGAAGTTAGTGGCTCGGGTGCATGGTACATTGAAAGTGGTAGAGGTATGGGGGAAACTCTTTTGCTTGCCAGTGAGCAGAATGCTTATACTTTGACTGATTCTGGAACATTTCTTGCATATACAAACGAGGGAAGAATCCGGATTGTACCATTAGTAACAACAGGAGATGAACTGCTTAATGTTTATGCAGCTATGCCTGTAAATCCAGAAAGACATCCGAATATTAATTATGAAGGAGCTCAAAACTTTGTGAACTTCCTTGTTTCTCCGGATGGACAGGAAATAATCCAAAATTTTGGTAGAGAAGAATATGGGCAGCCTCTTTTCATTCCAATATCTCAGGGTTTACCATCATGAAGATGGTTTAAACCACCTTTTTTAGCCAGTGTAACTTAAAAAACTGAGATACTCATATAAACTATAAAATTCCTAAATCTCAGGGCGTACCAGATTCAGGTGGTTTTTTGAATGAAATTATCAGCGCTATTCTACAGGCAGTAGAATTAATAATGGAACGTGATCCAGAATTAATCGGAATAACCAGATTAAGCCTTTATATCTCATTAACCGCAACATTCATAGCTTCTTTAATATCAATTCCTATCGGTGGAATAATTTACTTCTATGAATTTCGAGGAAAACGAACCCTGATAAATCTTATTCAAACCCTTTACAGCGTTCCCACAGTTTTAGTGGGGCTTTTTCTTTTCCTCCTGATATCTAAACAGGGCCCTTTCGGATTTTTAAATCTTCTTTTTACTCCCACTGGAATGATAATAGGGCAGACGCTACTCATACTGCCTATTCTCATCGGATTTACTATCACTGCTCTTGTTGGAGTCAGCATCCAAATAAGAGAATTAGCAATCTCTTTGGGAGCCAGTACTTATCAAACAATAATTACCATCATAAAGGAAGCTCGTTATGCTATAATGAGTGCTGTAATACTTGGGTTTGGAAGGGCTATATCAGAGGTAGGAGTCGCCATACTCATAGGGGGTAATATCAGAGGTTTTACAAGGAATTTTACCACTGCCATATCTCTTGAAACATCCAGAGGTAATCTGGTACTTTCAATAGCTTTGGGATTCATACTTCTCTCCCTGGCTCTACTAATCAATTTAGTATTGAATTATCTGCAGGGTAAAGATTAATTCAATAGAGCTGGTCAGGTGTAAGGATGAACATAGTAGAGTTGGAAGAGGTTTACAAAAACTATGGAGACCTCCAGGTTCTCAAGAATATTAACTTACGAATTAAAAGAGGGACCAGTACTGCGCTTGTTGGTCCAACTGGATCTGGAAAAACTGTTCTTCTCAGATTAATTGATTTACTGGAAAAACCGTCATCTGGAAATATATATTTTGAAGGTACGAACGCTAATGAATCGAATGATGTTCGGCTGGATATAAGAAGGAAAATTGGAATGGTTTTTCAAAAGCCGCTTGCTTTTAAGGCCAGCGTTTATGATAATATCGCTTATGGCTTGAGAGTCAGGGGTAGAAAAGAGAATATGGATAAGAAGATCAAAGAAATCCTTGAGTTGATTGGTCTTCCAGGTTACGAGAATAGAAATGCGCTTAAATTATCAGGTGGTGAGACTCAAAGGCTTGCACTTGCACGGGCGATGATTACAGATCCCAGGTTACTGTTACTTGATGAACCGACTGCAAATCTTGATCCTATATCTAAAAAGAAAATGGAAGAACTAATTCTGAAAATTAACCGTGAATCTGAAACAACCATTATAATGACTACTCATGACCTTTCACAGGGTCAAAAGCTTGCAGATAGAATGATTATACTCTGTAATGGTCAGATCCTGCAATCTGGAACACCCGATAGAATATTTAGAAAACCTAAAAATAGATTTGTGGCTGACTTTGTTGGTATTGAAAATGTAATGAGTGGTCAAATTGAGGATAGTTCAGATGGTCTTGTAAAAATCAAAACAGATTTCATAACAGTATTTGCTTTATCAGAAAAAAAAGGTAAAGTTCATTTTACTATACGACCTGATGAGATAACAGTATCCAGGGAAAAGGTGCAAACAAGTGCCAGAAATACAATTCAAGGTAAAGTTTATCAGATAATTGACACAGGATCACTTATAAAATTGCTAGTAGACACTGGAGAGTTGTTTACTGTGTTTATAACACGCGAATCTCTCAATGAGCTTAATATTTCTGTAGGAATCAATATCTGGTTGTATTTTAAGGCATCTGCTGTACATGTATTTTAATCAAGGATGAAACAGAAAATGGAGCCTTTTGAACTTTAGAATATTAAGCCTGCCAGCTGTATCGAATTCAGGGAATTTTGAAGCAATAAGGTTAATAAAACAGGATAGCAAGATATAAAATAAATTAAAAAGAAATTAATTAGAAACACTGTGAGCTACTGGAAAAGCGTAAAAGGAAGATGAAATGTTAGATCCACTGTATAATAAAAAAGCTTATGTATTATAAGTTCAACCATAACTTTATGGATAAGTTAGCCGAAGCAATCACTTATATCGTAGTTCTGGTTTTTGCATTCTGGTTCGTTAAAATATCTGTCACTTTAATTCCTGAAATGTTAAAGTTTCCATAAACCAGCGTGCAAGTTCAGAACTTTTATTATTCAAGGATGCCGTCTTTCAGGAACATTGCTTCTCAAGAATATTTTTTCAGAATATCGTACTTCTTTAATCTGTTTTCATACTTCACAGGCATTTTCTCTGAATTTTATCCTGAATTCGGTCCCTGCTCCTCTTATAAGCTCAATGCTGCCTTCGATCTGTTCCACGAGGATATTTACAAGTTGAAGCCCGAGAGAAGTGATATGCCTGAAATCGATTTCTTCCGAAAGCCCTATTCCGTTATCCGAGACAATCAGTAAATATTCAGAGGTTTCACGCCTGCCGGTGCCTCTATCTTCACCCTCGATTTTGTCGCTGCCTAACCTGTGCAATTTTATCTGGATTTCTCCTTTTCCTTTGGGAAAAGCATGTTTTAGTGAGTTGGATACAAGTTCGTTAATAATAATCCCGAGAGGAATTCCGGTGTCCATTCCGAGAAAAACACTTTCGAGGTCAAGTTTTAAGTGAATATCCTGATTGCCAACCACGTATGAACTGAAAAGCTCATTTGCAAGTTTCTGGAGGTATGTTTTAAAATCAAAGGTCTCAAAGTTTCCGGTTTCTCCTGTTTTATAGAGCTCTTCATGAATTAGAGACATCGATATAACCCGGTTCTGGCTGTCATGGAAGGACTCCCTTACCTCCCTGTCGCTGAAATGTTCAGCCTGGAGGCTTAATAAGGATGAGATCACCTGCAGGTTGTTCTTGATTCTATGGTGAATTTCTTTTTTCCGGATTTCTTCGGTTTTCAGAAGGGCTTGCTCGGCTTTTTTAAGTTCAGTAATATCAAGCATCACACCTACGATTCCGATTATGTCACCAGATACACTGCTGTAAGTAGCCTTATGGGCAAGAAAATTTCTTTCCTTTCCATTTACGGCGCACGGTATTTTCAGTTCATGAGGTATGCTTTTACCTTCCTCAAGAAGAATCCTGTCATAATAGGTAAAGACTTCGATGGTTTTATCCGAAAACTGCTTCCTGAACTCAAACATTGAATGCCCTATTACCTTTTCTTTTGGAAGGCCAAGCATTTCTCTGGCAAATCTTTCGTTGCATCCCTGGTAGATTCCCTCCAGATTCCTGTAAAAGACCGGGGAGGGGATGGCATCCAGGAAGGTTTCCAGAAAATACACATTATTCTGAAGGGCTTTCTCAACCTGCTTGCGTCCTGCAATCTCCTCGGTAAGCCTCTCGTTTATTCTTATAAGTTCTGAGGTTCTCTGTTTAACCAGTTCCTCAAGCTGTTCCTTGTACTGGCGGAGTTCTTCTTCAGCATGCCTGCGTTCGATTACTTCAGAGATTAGAAAAGCGACCGAGTTGAGGAAATACGTGTCATCCGCAGTAAATCTTTTTGGTCTCCTTGAGTGGGCACTCAATACTCCAAAAGGCTTCTCTATCTTTCCTATAGTGACACTTATCCCGCTGGCTATATCATGCTCTTTCAGAAAAGGTGAAGCGCTAAAACGTTTTTCCTTTTTAAAATCCCTTACAATTACCGCAACTTTCGAGTATATAGTGTACCCTGCCTGGTATTCTTTACTCCCACTGACGATAACCTTTCCTACAAATCCTGGCTTCCAGCCTTCACTTGCCCTGAGCAGAAAATTTCCATCAGGACAAAGTTCCATAATTTTACTGTACTCGACACCAAGAGTTCTTGCAACCAGTTTTACACTTTCGTCCATAAAAGCCTGCAGGCTTTCGCACCTGAGAGCCATCCTTCCTATGTTATGGAGTGCATCACTCTGCCGCTCTTTGATCCGAAGTTTTTCTTTCAGTTTTTTATGGTTGGTTACATCAAATCCGTAAACATTAACCTGATCCTCCCCTTCAAGCGGGTGAAATGAGACAAGATAAACCTTTTTTCTAAACTTCATTTCTGTTTTTTCAGGATTTACTCGGGAAATTACTCTTTTTACGGTATTTTCAATAGATGAGGGGACTTTCTCTCCTATTTTTATGCCCCATTCATGAAGGATGAGCTCTGCTGCCCGATTCGAATAGATAACCCTTCCATCCCTTCCTATCCTCAGTACAGGATAAGGGCTCTGAGAAACAAAATTTTCCACTTCCATTCCTCTATGTTTTCTCTTCAAACTGCTTCCTTTTAAAACCTGCACATTCCGCAGATAAGAATTAAAAATTAGAGCTGTAGGGTTTTAAAACCCTGAGTTCCAGAACCAGATATAATCTTATCACCAATGGAGTAAATTAAACCTGTAATTTTTTTTCTTTGCCCCCTTTCTTTACTCCAAAGACATGTCTCTTGTTTATACTAGCTTTTTATAATATATTATCTTGATTTTTTACTTTATATTGTTTTATTTTCATTTTTATTGGTTATTTTTATTTTTATTGGTTTTGATTCTATTCTTATTGGTTTTGTTTTCATCCATTTTTATTCTACCCTGATTTTACTTTTATCTTGATTTTTGTACCCCCTTAAATCCACACTCTTCAAATATACTCATAGAACATATTCTTATAATACACTCTTCAAATATTTAGTTTTGAGGGAATTAAGTTTAGGAACTGCAGCCAGCTAGCGTTAAGTATATTAATAGTTAAGCGCCCGAAAACTTTTAGACTATATAGGATATTAGGAAAATCTATATATGCCTGCACTACAAATATAGTATGTTGAGGAGAGAAATCGAACCTAAGATTACAAAGGTAAATACATTTAAAAAGAGGTGATAAAAATGGAGAAACTCAGAAATCTGATTATCAAGAACGTGGCAATATTCAATGAAGCGTTCCCGGACAGATTCTGCCACAGCCCCGATGTCATCTCCGCAATCTCGCATGACTATAAGTTCACTTACGGACAGGTTGAAAACGAGATCGAGAAGATGGTCCATGAAGGGATTCTTGATGCAGAACTCTCGGACTGGTACGAAATAAAGCTCGTATAGGAAGCCTGCTGCATTTCGAACCAAAATTTAAGAAGTGGAATCACAAATCAATGCAAGACGACATAAAAGGCTAACTGAAAAATAATTAATGGATTGAATATCCCGGGATTACCGGGTGCATAGCCGCTTGGTTAAGTATTTGCACGCCGATACAGGTGTTCAAATCGGATAAAGAAATATATGAAAATCACGGCGAAAACTCCGGCAGGCGATGAATTCGCTCGAAGTTTCGCAGATAACTAAATTCTTTTTCCCTAAACCTTTTAATTTTGAATAATTTCCAGTAATGGCATAATGACAAGCACTGTCTTCAACCTTTTTCTGAGAGGCATTTTCCACATTTTCTGCAACCTTTTTTCCTTTCCGTTTTCTGAAGCAACAATCATGTCTTAATAACTTTGATCCAGGGATAGTCTTGAACCGAATTTTGGTTCATAACTTTTAAGCGCTGTTACCCAGTTCTCTCCATCCCATTTTTTCCCGTAAATCATTATCATAGCGCGATTTAACAAAAGTTCTTCTCCCGAGTCAATGAAACCGTTTCCATTCTTGAGTCCGTGTTCAAAAGCATATCTAAGGCGCCAAGAATACCACTCTAAAAATCGCAGGTTTGCTTCGAATTTCGATATCTCTAAATTCTTCATAAAGAACTCGATACAGATTTCCTGAAGTTGATCCTGTCTCGGTAGCCAGATATAATTAATAGAATTATTTCCGGGATATAATAAAACCTCAACTTCTTCAAAAACAGGATTGTAAACAAAATCTCCGGATTGGAACATCCATTTCCTCTGAATTTCCTTCGCTAATGAGCACATTTTGATATATTTTTCTGATGTATCCATTTTAACCAACCTCAAAATAAATTATGAGTTATAGGTTAAAAGGAGCACCCGAGCTGTGTGAAAGTATTCACCTGAGATGGTTCTTATAGTGAGCCACGGTTTTGAACCCTTCTCAATAATTTCAATCGCGTTTCTATTCAGGGATGTGCTATAAGCGGGTCAGCGCTAATATCCCGAAACTTTATTGATTATCATTGTGCTGAATTCGGTACATTGGGACAAATTGTCTCATCGAAATATGCTGCAAATCCTGAAACCTGCTCCCAAATAATTTTTCGATATTTATTATATATTCAGATCGTTATTTTTTGCGGTATGTCAGAGAGTTACTCTGGTATCGACTGACGAGCCCTAAAGGGTTAAACTTCATAGTTCGCTCCGGTTTTTTTGTACAAAATCTCAAAAGGAGGCAAAAAACTGGAAATAGTATTTAAGGTAACGACCCAAGAGATAAAGGATCTCTTTTATCCCTTGATGTTCGGTTGCTCTGTCCTGATCAGCATGTTCGCCGTGCGGTAAGGCAGAGTACTATAAGGGGCTCTCGGCATACCACTTCTTGATTCCGCTTAGATACACTAAATTCTTTAAAAAAGCTCAAGAATGGATCATTTGATGTCATTCACTAAAATAAGTAATAAATTACTCATCAAAAGATATACATTTCAGCAAAATATCATTACCCCAATTGCCTTTTTTCTGATAATATCTTTTGGCATGCTAAACAAGCAGAGCATGATATTCCTGGTACACAGCCAGGTCTTGAGGCAAATTTTCTTCAAACAGGGCTTTGATTTCGTTATATTCTGCTTTTTCATCAACAAGACCAAGGTTTGTTACTATTCTTTTTGTGTAGGTATCAACGACAAAGGAAAGCTGTTTAAAGGCATACAGCAGGATAGAATCCGCAGTTTCGGGACCCACGCCTTTTAACGAAAGAAGCTCTTCCCGTGCAGGAACTCGGTCTCCAAGCTCCGAAAACCAGTCTGCAAGGGTTTTCAGGCGCATTGCTTTCTGGTTGTAGTAGCCTGCCGGTCTGATAGCTTCTTTCAGGGCTTCCGGATCAAGGGAAAGAATTGCTTCTGGGCAAAGAGCATTTATCTGTTTAAGGTTGGAGAGAGCTTTTTCAACCTGTATCCAGCTCGTATTCTGGGTTAGCAGGGCTCCGCAGATAATTTCAAACTGCTGGTTCCGGGTTTGAGGATAGGTATAGTCGGCAGGATGGTATCCCTGGACAGAACCGGTTTTTGAGGGGACTGCAAAGCCAGTTTTTTGAAGATCGGTCAAAGGCCACCAGCCCTGGGGGCCGTATAAGGCAAAAAGACAGTCATAGATCTTTCCGATAGCAGGTTCAGAACCTGTTGGTCCTGTTATTTTGCTTATCCTTATATCCGTTCTTCCGATGCCGGAATTTTGAACACGATTTTTCATTTCAGTACTTTTAGGGTAAGGAATTATTTAAAGTCGTCCTTTTCTTCACCTTTTTTTCACCCGTTCCTGTGTTTTTTCATTAACCTGATTCAATCCCTGGAAAAGCTGCTTTTATCGATTTATTCATATCTCAATGCATCCACAGGCTTCAATTCCGAGGCGTTCTTTGCAGGCACTAACCCTGCAATCAAACCCACGAGTATGGAAACAAAGGTTGCAACAAAGGCAGCTTTAAGGCTGAGGGCGAACTCGAAGGGAACATTCATTCTAATTGAGAGGAAGAGAAGGACTGCCTGCACTGCAGCTGTGCCGAGGAGAATGCCTATAATCCCGCCTACAAGGCTGATCATCGCGGAGTTGCAAAGAAAGATCAGCATTATATCCCTGTTTTTTGCCCCTATGGCTTTCATTATCCCGATCTCTTTAGTTTTTTCGAGTACAGATGTAAACATGGTATTGGCAATCCCTGTAGAACCTACAAGAAGAGAAATCCCTGCAATAAATGCCAGGAAAGCTGTAAGCCCGTTAATCAATTTTCTGACGCCTTCTATTGCTTCTCTGTTGGAATTAACATAGAAATCCTGGGTATCCTCATTAACTCTTCTTGAAATTCTTAGTTTATTCTCAATTTCCTGAATCGAGGAGCTATAGTCAGCTCCTTTGTAAAGTTTTAATTCTATTGAGCTGTAGGTTTCCCTCTCAGGAAGATCCTCATCACTGGCAAGAGAATATACATCCTGGTAAGGCATATAAACGCTGCTCCCGAAAAGCCCGGTAAAGCCTCCCAGGAGCCCGCCACTCTCTTCCAGAATTCCGATCACCCGGTATGACTTTCCATTTAACAGGATCATCTGGTTGAGCCTAATTTCCTTCCCAAAGCTCTCCTTTGCAAGCTCGTTTGAAAGAACCACGACGTTCCTATCCCCGGCTTTCAGCATCCTTCCCTGCTCCAGTTCTTTCTTTGAGATTCTGGGCCATACTCCAGGGTCCACACCTTTGACCCAGACCCAGGTACTCTCACCCCCAAATTTCAGTTCCGCATCCTTTTCAACATTAACATTAATATATTCAATAGCCGGAATACTGCGCAGAGCAAACACATCCATTTTTGTGAGCTCAGCTTCTTCTATGGAATCAGATTCGAGATAATCGGACATATCGGTCTCGGTTTCCTTTTTTCCCCTGTCGGTTTCTATATTTATTTCCGAACTTACTCCCGAATACTCTGAACTTTCTTCAGGATCTTCCAGGTTTTCTATTACGAATTCTTCATCGGTTATGTGGAAAGGAGTCGAAGCTACTATTGTGATAGTATCGCCCCCGAAACCCTCCAGAGTCTCAGTCACTTCTTTCTCGAAATACTCCCCTGTAGTGACGATTGCCATTACCGAGGCAATGCCTATTATCACTCCTATAATTGTCAGCCAGCTTCTCAGCTTATTGGCTTTAACCATACTCAGGGCAATTTTTAAAATTTTCCCGGTTTTCATGGAACACAGACTCCATTTTCCGCGTTCTTTCGATTTACCTGTCCGGGTCCTCGGATTTCATTTCATTGAACTCTTTTTCCTGCGCATTCCTCATTTCCATTTTTTTCTGGTGTTTTTTGTAACCCACAACGCATATTGCACAGGCAAGCATAGCGAATCCGGCCTTGTATTTAAATGAGCTTGAACCGCTCTCTTTTGGCACACCAGACTCAACTGACGGGGAAAAAGGTGCGGAGTAAAGGGTTAATTGCTTTTCCTCGACCTGCCTGATCCCATCATTTGAGGTATAGCTGATCTCAAATTTTATAGGCAGGTCTGCCCCTACCTCTTTTGGCTTAAGATTGAAATCGGCAATTGTCATGTCGCCTTTTGGCAGGTTCCCAAGCATTACGGAGTTACTTCCGTCCGTAACAGTCCAGTTTGCCTGCAGGGGAACAGAAATCTTAACTGAGTTTGCCCCGTTGTTCCCTATATTCGAAACCGAAAAAGTGTAAGACCCTGTTGGTCCTCTTTCCATGAACGCAATATCAAACTCAGTTGTGCCTCCGATATAGATTCCAGCCTTGCTTTTTATCTCTTTTCGCTTCTGGTTTTCTACAGTGCCCGCTTCCGTGATAGTCTTGAGTTCTTCAATATCGTCATATGTGAGCACCATATCCAGCTTATACATGCCTGGCTTCGTATTGACGTTCGTCAGGACCTCGAAACTGACATTTGCAGTATCTCCTATGTCAATAAGGTTAATGTGCTTGACATTGCTGGAACCCACAGGCAGGATCACATCACCTGTACATTCCCAGGAAAACATTGCATTTTTCAAAGGAGAGTTCCCCACATTCTTTATGCCGAAGACGAGATTGGTCTTCGTTCCGGGCACCATTTTTTCAACACTGATATATTCGATTTCAGCGTTTGATTCGCTATCAACTTCTATATTGAGTTCTTTAGTAAGAGCAAGCCGGTTTCCGTCTCCTTTCGTATAAGCGTACACTTTCAGGGGATACTTGCCTGCATTGACGCTGTTCTCAAGCCCGAGCTTGAATTTCACGACTTTTCTGCGGTTGTCTTCAGAGCGTTTTCCCAGAGTGCCGATGTTCTGTACAAGTTTCTCGCCGGCAAGAGCTTTGAAAGGATAACTGGGCTTGATTTCCAGCACACAGTCCTCTAGATCCTTATATCCCATGTTCTGGACTGAAAGCCTGACTTCAAGGATATCCCCGGGTTTTACGGGGTCAGGGACCTGGTTGAGCAGGTCGATAGTTAAGCCTTTGTCAAGGCCCACACTTACATAAGAAGTTCTTTTATCCTCAGAGTTGCTGTCATCTTCAAGGTTGCTCTTATCCTCAGATGTGTCTTCTGCCAAGACAGGTTGAGCGAGTGAGAAGAGCAGTAAAAGAAAGCAAACAAAACCTGTAAATTTAAAATCCATCTATATCCCTCAGTTTACCAATTTTATATATCTAAAGAAGTACCGGAAAGGTTTTATCGAGCGCATACTTCGAAATACATTCGAATATTTCTGAGATGATCTGAGTACTATCTGAATACAACATTATGAGTTTGAAAGTCCTGATAATTTTGAAAATTTCTAAATGATCCAGAAAATCTTCTAATAATTTCCCGAGTGTCATCTTAAAGCCTGGAAACGTTGATAGCCTTCCTCTCAGGCTTCAGTCTACTGCTCTTCGAAATGGGTTTCAGGATTAAGCTTTTCTTCGTTTATCCCATCTCTGATAATTTTTCCATCTTTTAGCTCGATGTGCCTGCTTGCGTACTTTGCAAGGTGCAGGTCATGAGTAACCATGACTATTGTTTTGCCTTCTTCTTTCCAGAGCCTGTAAAGCATTGCCAGCAATTCCCTTCCTGTTACACTGTCAAGGGCACCTGTTGGCTCATCTGCGAGGATGATTTCTGGATTGCAGGCAAGAGCCCTTGCGATCGAGACCCTTTGTTGCTGACCGCCTGAAAGTTGAGAAGGTTTATGCTGGATTTTATCTGAAAGCCCTACGAGTGAAAGCAGTTTCTTTGCCCTTTTTTCTGCTATCCGATCATCAATTTCCTGAATTTCAAGTGGCAGAAGTACGTTTTCAAGGGCAGTCATGCCAGGAATCAGGTTGTACTGCTGGAAAACAAATCCTATTGTCCTGCCTCTCAGGGCTGCAAGTTCCGATTCTTCAAGCCAGGCTATGTTCCGGCCTTTCAGAAAGATCTCGCCTTTTGTGGGAATATCCAGGCAGCCCACAAGATTCATCATTGTGGATTTTCCGCTTCCGGAGGGCCCGATTATTGCGGCGAACTCTCCTTTCCTGAATTTCACGCTTACAGCTCTCAGGGCATTGACCTGGACTTCCCCCATCTGATAGGTTTTCCAGACATTCCGAAAGGCAATCAGTGTATTGTCCATATTTCTCTCCTGAAGGCTTACTTATGTAAATATATCTAATTGTTTAAAAGTTTATTTTCTCTATTCTTTAAATCGGAAGAAATATCCGATTAATAAACACAAATATTAAGAAAATATATAATGTCGATAGTAAAAGATAAAAGTTGTTAAGGAAAAAGATAAAAAACATTAAAAAACGGCATATTTCTTTAAAAAAGTGAAGATTTATTAAGAACTAATTAAGATGCTGAGATGAAAAGTGCTTCAGGGAATTCATTCAAGGTCCGAATCTTCAAAGATAAATAATTCATCGATTGTGGTCCCCAGGCACTTTGAGATCTTGTACGCAAGCTTGAGCGAGGGGTTGTATTTTCCTTTTTCAAGGAAGACTATTGTTTCTCTCCGTACTCCTACCATTTTTGCAAGGGCTTCCTGAGTAAGGTCATACCTCGCCCGGAACTCCTTTATCCTTGTTTTCACGGCTTTCCCTCCAGCCTTATTCGATGTCACCCTTCCGCATGAAGTACCACCTGAAAACGTTCGCAGAAATAATCATAAAGAAAAGAAGTATGCCAAGCACGCCGTCTGCAGTCAGTTCAGCCAGCCCGAAGTACTGAACCCAGGAAAGCACCACAATGATAACAAGAGTCAGCAGCCAGGAATAAGTAATTCCATACGCTGCCAGCTTTTTTGTCCTTTCGTCCCTATCAGGAAGGTCTCCACGCCTGAAGAGTCTGAAAACCGTGACAACGAAAATAATCAGTCCAATATTGACTAGAATGATAGGGATCAGCATATCAATATCGAGAACTTCCAATAAGACTACAGATAAGATTCCGGCGGCTATTAGGATTATTCCGAGAATAAGCTTGTACAGGTCTGTCTTTTCCATACTTCCATATCACATTTAATTTCAAAAGTCTTTCTCAGGGGATTGTTGCTTATTTACAACAAATCGTTTGATATTTCAAACATTTAGTTAGATATAGATAACATCTATGAATATTTAAGGTTTCCTATCGAAAGAAATCTCCAGTTAAAAATGATTTTTGGAAATATTTACAATGTCTGTTCCCTGAAGCAAAAGGAGAATGGAAAATCCAGTTTACTTGATACAGTGCTTTACACCTATATACCTAATTTGAGGGATACAATACAGACCTTGAAGCGTGTTTAAATGGTTTAAAGGATGTTAAATAATTCCCAAACATCCTTATTTTAAGCTTTTCTGCAACCTCAATTTATATTTTCTATTCCTTTTTTATATATTGTGTCTATAAGTGTTTTCAAGAATAAGCTCTTTCAAATCCGTAAGATGGTTGTGATTTGTTTTATGAAAACCTGGATGGGTCATTTTATGAAAAACCTGGAGAAATTAATCACATGACCCTAGTTATCGCTTTTATCGGGAAAAACGGTGCAGTAATGACCGGAGACCTGCGGGAAATAACCTTCGAAGGAGATAAGCAGGATCGGGAAAAGCTCGAAAAGGAGCTTTACAGCGGGGCAATAGTCACGGACGACGAACTCGCAGAAAAAGCCAGAAAATTCGGGGTCGGCATAACGGTCACGGACTGCAAAAGCAAAATCTCTGAGAAAAACGGGGTTCTTGTAGGGGAAGTATCATCAATTGAAGGTGGAGTCATCAAAAAAAGGAAACTTTATGCCTCAGCTGGAAATTACGCGATTGCCGAGCTAAGGGACTCCGAATTAACCTTAACCTCACACGCAAAGGGAAGCACCTTAATAGTCCTCGGAAACGAATTCACAAAGCAGATAGCCAATAAATGCTTCAAGGACAACTGGACAAAGAAAAGCACTTTTCAAGATGCTGTAAAAATCCTCATGCTCTGTATGGAAACCGCAGCGAGGAAGACTGCATCTGTGAGCCAGCAGTTCTATTTAATTCAGACAACTTCGAATGTTGATGTTTTGAAAGCTGTGGAAATGGATAAAACACAGAAAGCTTGAAAGTTAGCCTGGCAGAATCGAAAATCTTAGCCCGTGTTTCAAAGTGTACACAAAACGTGCGCCGTCTCTTTTGTTTTCTCTTTTTATCATAATAAGTAATCTGGAGATTTTTCTCAATTTTATAATTAGATTTATATAAAATAAGATAATTATAAAGTAGTAATAACAACTAAAAATAAAATTAAAGAGATGATTATGGGACTATCAAAATCTCCATGGATTATACACGTAAATTGTAATAGTTGTAATGGCTGCGATATTGAAGTATTAGCCTGTCTTACCCCTCTATATGACGCTGAAAGGTTTGGTATTTTAAACATAGGCACCCCCAAGCAGGCGGACATAATGGTGGTTACAGGCGCGGTAAATTACAAAAATGTAAACGTACTTAAAAACATCTACAACCAGATCCCTGATCCAAAAGTTGTTCTGGCAGTCGGAGCCTGTGCATCCACTGGTGGGATTTTCCACGGGTGCTATAACGTAATAGGCGGAGTGGATCAGGTAATACCAGTAGATGTATATGTTCCAGGATGTACTCCAAGACCTGAAGCCATAATTGACGGAATAGTGGCATGCCTCCCAATACTTGAAGAAAAGAAGAAAAAGAATATCAAAGGACAAGAGGTAAAACTCAAAGGAAGCGAAGCGCTATCAACCGATAATTTGGCGAGCACGACAGCCTGAAGCAAACTTGAGTGAATTTAAATAGCTGTTTGGCGAGGCAGATAGCTAGCTAGTAAATGCTTTAAGGACAACTGGGTTAGGAAAACTAGCCTGTCAGAAGTACAGGAAAAAATGAAAAAAATAGAAAATTAGTTTTTCTAAATTTTCTCGCTTTTATTATTTCTACCAAATAATTTTGTTTTCTAATTATTAAGTTTTTGAGTCGGTTTTCTAATTATAAAAATTATTTTAAAATCCTTATTTATGAGTTGACTTTAAAACTCAAAATTAGATCCCTTGATTTCAAATTCTCAATAACCAATCGAGTCTCCGGTCATAAATTTATTCTAAAAATTCTTATTGATGTGAGATATATTTTTGGTTTTATGATGGGATCTATTAGATGAAGACTAATTTTTGGATGAGCTAGTATAGAGCTGAGAATTACTTATTTGTTTCAACATTTGAAAATATTCAAACATCAAAGAGCCAAGGATAATATACAAAATTATGACAAGACATACATAAAACAGTAAATATATCTGTAAAGATGTTATGATACTTTTAGATCTTGTTATTCTTTTATAAAGGAGTAGAAATATAATGGATTTCATAGACCAAATAAAAGTATTGTCCGCAAAGATTCCAAAGCTATCTGAAAGTATAAAAACTGAAGAAGCTACAAAAAATGCTCTTGTAATGCCTCTTTTAAATATATTGGGATACAATGTTTTTGATCCAACTGAAGTTGTTCCCGAATTTACGACCGATTATGGAACAAAAAAAGGAGAGAAGGTTGATTATGCTATTATTCAGGATGGTAAACCAATAATACTGATAGAATGCAAAAATATTGATGCTGACTTAGATAAAGAACATGCTTCTCAACTGTTCAGGTATTTTAGTGTAAGTGAAGCAAAAATTGGAATCCTAACAAATGGAGTCATATATCGTTTTTATACAGATATCGATGCTCCAAATAAAATGGATGATAAACCATTTTTGGAGATTAACTTATTAGACATTAAAGAACCTTTAATAAATGAATTGAAGCGGTTCAAAAAAGAATCCTTTAATATTGATGATTTGGCAAATGTTGCCTGTGAATTGAGATATACAAAGGAAATCAAACAGATACTTGCTAACGAAATTAATTCTCCATCTGAAGAGTTTGTTAAATATTTTACTAAGAAGGTAACCAGCTCTCCTTTTACTCAAAGTGTCCGTGAAAGATTTACTGTTCTTACTAAAAATGCTCTCAATCAGTTTATCAATGACAAGATAAATGAAAGATTAAAATTTGCTATGACTGAGGATTCGCTTTCTCCTAATTCAACAGAACATGTGCAAACCTCAATTTTTAATGAAGGCAAAGAGCAACCATCATCCGATATTTTAGATGCTAAACCAGAGAGAATTGAAACAACTGAAGAAGAGTTAGAAGGGTATTATATAATAAAGGCAATTCTTCGTGAAAGCTTAGATCCAAAAAGAATTGCTCTTAGAGATAAGAAATCTTACTGTGGTGTGTTACTAGATGACAATAACAGAAAACCTATTTGTCGCATGTATTTCAATACTAAGCAAAAATATCTAGGCTTATTCACTGAAAACAAAGATGAAGAAAAAGTTCCCATAGATGATTTGAACTGCATATATGACTATGCAGATACGTTGAAAAATACAGTTAGGAATTACGATAAATAAAAAAAGCAGCAATATAAGGAAAGAATAAACTAATTTTTCAAATAATCTCCTCTTTTAATGTGAATTCTGGAGCAAGAAAGATAAGTTAAAGGAAGCTTCCACTGATTCTAGAAGATACTTATTTCTGAGACAGGATATGCCTGAATGCTTGTATGATGAGAAACAGATATTGATACATGTACTGTCCCTAAATAGCCTTTAGTTATACTTTCATTTATCGAGAAAGTAGGAAACTTAATATAAAAATTAAAATTTTTGATTTCCCGATTAATAATTAATACAACTTATACAATTATTCCCTTTCATGTCCCCCAAAGCCGGATGGCAGTTCTGGATTGATCGTGGAGGCACGTTTACTGATATCGTTGCTCGCAGTCCTGATGGAAAAATAATCACTCACAAGCTTCTTTCAGACGATCCGTGCCACTATAAGGATGCAGCCATGAATGGGATTCGGCAGATTCTCGGGCTGCCAGGAGATGCACCGCTGCCCGCTGAAATTATAGAATCCGTTAAGATGGGAACAACGGTCGGCACAAATGCTCTGCTTGAACGGAAAGGGGAAAGGACTGTTCTTGTTATAAACCGGGGGTTCAGGGATGTCCTGAGAATCGGGTATCAAAACCGTCCGGATATTTTTGCTCAGAAGATCGAACTTCCTGACCAGCTTTATGAGAGAGTTATCGAGGTGTCCGGCAGGGTCGGAGCCGGCGGGGAGGAGCTTGCAGCCCTGGATCTTGAAAATGCAAGAAAAGAGCTTGAAGCGGCTTTTGAAGCCGGAATTCGCTCGGCTGCAATTGTACTCATGCATGCGTACAGGTTTCCTGAGCATGAGCTTAAACTCGGCAGGCTTGCCAGGGAAATCGGGTTTACGCAGGTGTCACTCTCCCATCAGACAAGCCCGTTAATTAAACTCGTAAGTAGGGGGGAAACGACCGTGGTGGATGCTTATCTCTCTCCTGTGCTCCGCAGGTATGTTGATATGGTTCAGAAATCCCTTGAAGACGGCAGGGAAGAGAAAAAAAGTGAAGGTGGAATAGAAAAAAGAAGAGGGGAGACAAGAGATAGTGAAAATGAAGAGAGGAATGGAAAAGAGAAGGAATCTGAAAAAACTCCCAGGTTAATGTTCATGCAGTCCAGCGGAGGGCTTACGGACGCCGACACTTTTCAGGGCAAGGACTGCATCCTATCTGGTCCGGCTGGGGGAATCGTTGGGGCTGTTGCTACCTCGGAAATGGCAGGGGCAAAGAAAATAATTACTTTCGATATGGGAGGCACTTCCACGGATGTAGCCCAGTACAGCGGGGAGTACGAGCGCAGTCTTGAAACTGAGATTGCAGGGGTGCGCCTGCATACTCCCATGATGCGCATCCATACGGTTGCAGCAGGCGGAGGCTCCATACTTCATTATGAGGGGGGCAGGTTCAGGGTAGGCCTGGATTCGGCAGGTTCGGACCCTGGGCCGGCGTGTTACAGAAAAGGTGGACCACTTACGGTTACTGACTGCAATGTCATGCTTGGAAAACTGCAGCCTGCATTTTTTCCGGCTATTTTTGGACTCAATGCCGATCAGCCGCTTGACTCTGAGCTTGTGCGCAGGAAGTTCACAGAGCTTGCTGAAAGGGTTTCAGGAGAAGGCAAAAGTGAAGGCAGAAGCGAAAGCGAAAATGACGGTAATATCTGGACACCTGAGCAGGTAGCCGAGGGTTTCCTTTCGGTTGCGGTTGAGAATATGGCAAACGCCATCAAAAAAATCTCGGTCCAGCGGGGCTACAATATAAAGGAATATACCCTCTGCTGTTTCGGAGGAGCTGCTGCCCAGCACGCCTGCAGGGTTGCAGATAGCCTCGGGATCAAGAGCATTTTCATTCATCCTTATGCAGGCGTGCTCTCGGCATACGGCATGGGACTTGCAGACCAGAGGCTGATAAAAGAGCACTATGTGGGCAGCGAACTCTCAGATACGCTGGTAGAAGATTTGGAAACGGTGTTTTTTGGGCTTGAAAATGAGGGCTGTCGGCTCATGCGCGAACAGGGAGTGCAGGAAGATAAAATTACGTCACTCTATAAAGCGCATATGCGTTATGCAGGCTCGGATACGCAGCTGGTTGTCGATTTTGGGGATAAGGATGCTCTAAGGAAAGGCTTCGAGGAAGCCCACAGGAAACACTTCGGATTTATAATGGAGGGAAAGCCCATAATTATTGAAGCTGTTTCCGTAGAAACTATCGGGATTAATGAGAGGGTTACTGACTCTGTGCTGGAAAAGGAAGAAAATCCGGTTATCTCTCCTGTTGCTAAAGTCAGGATGTATAGCAATGGAGAATTTCACGAGACACCAGTTCTCAATAGGGACGAGCTTAAACCCGGAACCTGCATAAGCGGGCCCGCGATGCTTATAGAGAAAAACACGACAATTATTCTCGAACCCGGTTGGGAAGGGAGGGTTACTGAACGCAACCATCTTCTCCTTAAAAGAAAAACTCCGCTTCCAGCTCAGATAGCTATAGGAACTGATGTCGATCCTGTAATGCTTGAGATATTTAATAACAGGTTCATGTCGGTTGCCGAGCAGATGGGGTTCACCCTGCAGAATACTGCCCACTCGGTAAACATAAAGGAAAGGCTGGATTTTTCCTGTGCCGTTTTCGATGGGCAGGGGAACCTCATAGCAAATGCTCCTCATATCCCTGTGCACCTGGGCTCAATGGGAGAATGCGTAAAGTCCCTTATCCGGAAGCAATTAAAGGGAATGCGACCAGGGGATGTGTATCTTATCAATTCCCCATACAACGGGGGAACCCATCTCCCTGATATCACGGTTGTTACCCCAATGTTTGGAGATTCCGGGAAAATCCTGTTTTACCTGGCTTCGAGAGGTCATCATGCCGATGTAGGAGGAATCAGTCCCGGTTCCGTGCCTCCTGGCAGCAGGACAATCTCGGAAGAAGGAGTTTTGAGCGAGGGCATGAAAATTATTAAACAGGGTCGTTTCTGTGAAGAAAGACTGAAAGCCTGGCTAGGCTCAGGAAAATATCCTGCAAGAAATCCTGCTCAGAATATTGCTGATATTCGCGCACAGATTGCTGCAAACGAAAAAGGACTTTCCGAACTGCGCAGGATGATTGAGGAGTTTTCCCTTGAGACGGTTGAAGCGTATATGGGTCATGTGCAGGATAACGCCGAGGAAGCGGTCAGAAGAGTTATTGACAGGCTTGCTGATGGGGAATTCACATATAAACTCGATGACGGAAATGCCATCCGGGTAAAAGTTACAATTGATCGCGAAAACCGGGGTGCAAGAATTGATTTTACAGGTACCTCCCCCCAGCTTCCGAATAACTTCAATGCTCCAGCTTCAGTTTGCATTGCTGCTATACTCTACGCTTTCAGGACGCTTGTAAAAAGTGACATTCCCCTTAATGCAGGCTGCCTGAGGCCGCTTGAGATTATTATCCCTGAAGGCTCACTGCTGAGACCTGAGCCGCCTGCTGCTGTTGTTGCAGGCAATGTTGAAACATCGCAGTATATTGTTGATGCCCTTTTTGGAGCCCTGGGCAAGCTTGCAGCTTCCCAGGGTACGATGAACAATTTTACCTTCGGAGATGCAGATTTCCAGTATTATGAGACCATTTGTGGAGGTGCAGGGGCAGGTCCGGGTTTTTCAGGAGCGGATGCCGTCCACACTCATATGACCAACTCAAGGATTACCGACCCTGAAATCCTTGAGACAAGGTTTCCGGTTTTACTTGAGGAGTTTTCCATACGGGAAGGAAGCGGTGGAGAAGGCAAGTTCAGGGGTGGAAACGGGGTTATCCGAAAGTTCAGGTTCCTGAAAGATATGAACGTCGCCATTCTCTCAAGCCACAGGAAATTCCCGCCTTTTGGGCTCAAAGGCGGAAGACCCGGAAAGTGCGGAAGGAACCTGCTTATCCGCACGGATGGCAGTGTTCTTGAAGTTGGAGGTCAGGCTGAGATTGCGCTGAAGACAGGCGAGCTTTTTGTAATTGAAACTCCGGGCGGTGGGGGTTATGGCGAACTGTCAGAACCTGAGAAAGTAAACAGGAAACAGAATAAAACAAAAGTCAAGCAGGAGTCAACCAGATAAAGCTCACAAAAAAGGAGGAGTAAATCAAAATAGAGGTGTTAAAAAGGATTATTTTGGAAGGTAGGGCCTTCTTAATTCATATTTCGATTCTATCTTATAATCCTGTAAGTGTATTCAAAGTCTCCACCAGGCTTTCCGTCTCCATCCCCATCAAGGGCAATACCACGCTCATCCATTATGAATCCAGACCCTGTTCCGCTTCCACGTAAAGTAACTGTTATTTCAGCGCCTGACTCATCCATAGGATATTCATCATAAGGACGGAACATTAGCATTCTGGAACCTATATCTAGCAGACCATCGACAGGCTTTTTTGATGCAGAACTTCTAATTATTACGGTTTCTTTCGTAATGGTTGCGTTATTCATAGGCATGTCGAATTCGATCCAGATAGGGGAATCATGCCTGAAAGCAAACGTCTGCCTGTCAGGATAGATGGACTTAACCCTCGGAGGAGACTGTCCAAGCTTGAAAGGATTGGAAAAAGATTTTAAAGCTTCTGGAAGGAACTTATCATAGCATATGCGTTTTTTAACGGTATATATGATGGCAGCTCCTGCAAATGCCCCCAGCAGGAGTTTACGCCATTTATTCACTTTGTACAGGTTATACCCTCTCCAGCTCATTCCATTTCGATCCTGTACCCGCTCTTTTTAGCAGCCTGTTTCTTAAGAGCGTATATGATTGCAGCACCAGCAAGCACACCAAGAGTTATTTTACCGATTCTCATTAAAGACTTCCTACCTTTCTCAATCTCAATTGGTCCACTTGGCATGATCTCTTCTTCAGGTTCTATTTCAATTTCTATTTCTTTTTCAGGTTTCTCTGATTTCAGTTTATTAAGAAGATATGCCCCCAGAGCCAGCTTAGCATACTTACGCAAGATACCCTTACTCCCTGGAGATCTCCCTGATTTCATTTTCTTCATTATATATGCACTCAGCGCTAGCTTACCGTACTTTCTCATGTTTAGCAATCATGCACCCCCTCAGTTTTTCCCTTGTCGGACAGTTCCATTATTTTATAGTTCTCGCCCGGAAAGGGAAGTAATGAATTTAGTACTCCTGTATCTATCCTATAGCTCACATATTATATAACGACAACCATATAAGATATTAAATAACTTTAGACTATCTTCAAGCCTCTTGTATAGTTATAGTGACGCAGCAGATGGGAAGTGCACCCACAGGGAAAATTGAAAAAAGAAATTGATTCGAAAATTAACACTGAGTTAGAGAGTAAATTTTAACGCAAACAGGAGACAGTTCTTCTGGTTTAAGAGGTCTGTTCCCGTTATCAGACCACCAAGTATATGCTTCTTTGTCAGTTTTATACCTACAACAAGTCAGTTTTATACCTCTACAACATATTAAAGACCCAGTCTTAATTTTACAGGCATTAGAAGCATAGTTATGACTGTATATCCTGTTGGAGGATTGATACTCGTTGAATATAAACACTAGCCAATCCTGAGCAGGAAAAGAAATTAAACGTTAGTTTTAATTTAACAGCACGTTTAACTCATCAAATTTTCTTTAAATTTATATTTCTTATTGTAATATGATGCATTTATGTGGTTTAAGGAACCCCTTAGAAGCAGATATGACTTTTTTGTGTACTTCTCTCTCGTGAATAAATCTGTCGTAAATAAACATCATAACAAGTCCACCAATCAGTCCCGCAGCAATCCCGGCGGCAGTTCCTGTTAACAGACCACCCAATACATGTATTTTCTTAATTTTTATTTCTCTTATTTCTATACCCCCTATATTCTGCTAACCCCTTACTTCAAATACAATTACAGCAACTTTAAGTTTTTATAACTGGTTTTTACGGCTCTCCGGGCTTCTCCTGGTTGAAGAACCAATGCTTGCCCGGATAATGGATATTCATTAATCCTGAACAGGAAAAGAAATCACCTGTTATTTTTAAATTAAAGGTGATGTTTTAACCGCGTACCTCTATTATATTAACCATAATATATATAATAGCCGCCAGATAAACCATCTAAACAAACAATTTATCACTTTGCCTGCTATCAGTTATATAAAGTATCTGAAGAATGCCTGGAATACCAGCAGACAGGATACGTATAGTCTCGGCTCGAAAAAACCTTTTTGTATTATCGAAAAGAAACTAAAAGCATGAAGCAATCAATAGGAGCAAAACCACTCGTGTTTCCGGCGCCGACCTGGGTAGTAGGCACTTACGATATGAACGGGATACCCAATGCCATGACTGTGGCCTGGGGAGGGATCTGCTGTTCTAACCCTCCATGTATCAGCGTATCCTTAAGAAAAGCAACTTACAGCTATGCCGGCATTATAGAAAATAAGGCATTTACTGTAAGTATCCCATCAGAAAAGTATGTAAAAGAAACCGATTACCTCGGCATTGCAAGCGGCCGGGATGAAAACAAGTTTGAGGGAGCCTGTCTCACCCCTGTTAGGAGTGAAGTTGTGCCTGCCCCATACGTCGAAGAATTTCCGGTTGTCCTTGAGTGTAAACTTCTGCATACCCTTGAAATCGGGCTTCACACCCTTTTTGTAGGAGAAATTATTGATATTAAAGCCGAAGAGTCCGTGCTTGACGAAAATAAGAACCCGGACATTGAGAAAATCCAGCCAATTATATACGGCACAGGAAACCGGAGCTACTACAGCATCGGATGTAATATTGGAAAGGCTTTTTCGATAGGGAGAGAATGCTGAACGAAAAGGCAATAAAAAGACAGGACAGTTACATTCAGGGTTAGTATATTAACAGGCTAAATAAAGGGCCAAAAGGAGCTGTGCTCCATAGTATAGCCCAGTTATTTTTTCCCTGCCGCATCTACACGTTTCCTGACACGTTTTACTCTTTCCCGAAAGACTTTTTCGCGATCAGTCTCCATCCCCTGTGGTCTTTTCCCTCAAATTTTTCTACCACAGCTTCAAGCAGGGAGGGAATGTCAAGATGCTGCGGGCATTTTTCAACACACTCCCCGCACTGTACACACTGGGAAGCATACCCGGGCACATCGCCTCTTATTATTCCGCCTGGCTTTGCCGCATACATCAACTTTGCTTCTTTCTCATTGCCTGAAAGGGAAAAATTATCATAAATCTCAAAACAGCCAGGAATGTCCACTCCAGAAGGGCAGGGTAAACAATACCTACAGCCTGTGCAGCCTATTTTCATAAGTTCACGGTATTTTTGCTCAACTCGCTTTACAAGCTGCAGTTCAGCTTCAGTCAGGGAGTTTGGATAAGCTTCGTCTGCAATCCTCAAGTTTTCTTCAATATGGGATTCCTCATTCATGCCTGAAAGCACAACCGTAACTTCGGGACGGTTCCACACCCAGCGAAGTCCCCATTCTGCAGGTGTACGTTTTATTTCAGCTTCGTTCCAGATCTCCTGTACCTCAGGAGGCACAGGTTTTGCCAGTTTGCCCCCACGCAGAGGCTCCATGACAATAATTCCCAGGCCCTTTGAGGCTGCATACTCAAGTCCTTCCGTTCCTGCCTGGCTCTTTTCATCCAGATAATTATACTGGATCTGGCAGAAAATCCATGGATAGGCATCCACAATCCGCTTAAAATCCTCAATTGATCCGTGGAAAGAAAATCCCGCATTTATTATTCTGCCATCAGCCTTAGCCCTATCAAGGAAGTCTAGGACCTCAAGCTTTTCCATTTTATCCCATAAAGTCCCCACGAGCCCATGAATAAGATAATAATCAATATGATCTGTCATGAGTCTTTCAAGCTGGGAGTTCAGGATCCTGTCCATATCATCGGTATTTTTTATTGCCCAGGATGGTAGTTTTGTAGCAAGCTTAATCTTTTCCCGATATCCGCCTGCAAGCGCCCTGCCCAGGAAAGGCTCGCTTTCCCCCATGTGATACGGCCAGGCAGTGTCGATATAGTTTATTCCGTGGTCAATTGCATACCGCACCTGCCGGGTAGTCCTTTCCTCATCTATCTTTCCATCCTCTTTCACAGGAAGGCGCATGCATCCGAACCCAAGTATAGAGAGTTCATCTCCGTTCACTGGCACTTTTCTGTACAGCATTTCAATTACCCTTGCTTTTTAAGTTGTCTCCTTGACTTTTAATTTTTTCCACAAGCCTTTTGAAAAAAGGCTTGAGCGAAACCGTTGCGCCGGTTTCACGCCATCATGCCGGTTTTTGATCAAACTTTTTCCTAAAAAGTTTGCGGCGCAGCGTTTGCTCTTGGGACGGCTAATATGGGAATAAGTAAAACCGCTTTTTAATTTACTCTCTGGGTAAGTTTATAGGTAATGCTGTAATTGTTTTCCTGCTGAAAAATGTTGGGTAAAAATAAAGGACTATTTTTTCGTGCTTTCATGATTATTAACTTTGAAATGGCTTTTTCCCGACTTTTTCCGGGGATTTTGATGTAATCAAAACAGAGTGGGATTTGTTTCCGTAGATTACAGATTTAAATGGCTTTTAGCTTCCTGTTCCTTACTGAACTTTTCTCTTGCAGCATCTTTCCAGGTTTCCAGGTCGGCGCCTTCGAATTTTTGTGCAATGGTCTTCAGTAAAGCAGGTATATCCAGATGTTGAGGGCATTTTTCAAGGCATTGTTCGCACTGTACACACTGGGAGGCATAGCCAAGGACACCGTCTCTTATTATTCCACCTGGTTTTGCTGCGTACATAAGCTTGCCTTCATCTTCATCGCCCGAGAGGTATACGTTGTCATATATCTCAAAACAGCCAGGAATGTCCACGCCTGAAGGACAGGGTAAACAGTACCTGCAACCTGTACAGCCTGTGTTCATAAGCTTGCGGTATTTTTGCTCAACTCGCTTTACAAGCTGCAGTTCAGCTTCAGTCAGGGAGTTCGGATAGGCTTCAGCTGCGATTCTCAGGTTTTCTTTAATATGGGATTCCTCATTCATGCCCGAAAGCACAACCGTAACTTCGGGATGGTTCCACACCCAGCGAAGTCCCCATTCTGCAGGTGTACGTTTTATTTCAGCTTCGTTCCAGATTTCTTTGATCTCAGGCGGTATAAACCTTGTAAGTTTACCTCCGCGCAGGGGCTCCATGACAATAACACCCAAGTTTTTTGAGGCGGCATACTTAAGCCCTTCAATCCCTGCCTGATTCTTTCGGTCAAGGAAATTATACTGGATCTGGCAAAAACCCCAGGGATATGCATCCACAATTCGCTTGAAATCCCCAACTGACCCATGAAAAGAAAAACCAGCATTTTTAATTCGACCGTCAGCTTTCGCCCTGTCAAGGAAATCGGTTACTCCGAGGCTTTCCAGCCTGTCCCATAAAGTTCCGATAAGTGAGTGAACAAGATAATAATCGATATGGTCCGTCCTGAGTCTATCAAGCTGGGCATTCAGTATCCTGTCCATATCCTTCCTGCTCTTTATTATCCATGAGGGGAGTTTTGTAGCAAGCTTGACCTTCTCCCGATATCCGCCAGCCAGGATCCTGCCCAGGAAGGGCTCATTCTCTCCAAGATGATATGTCCACGCTGTATCGATGTAGTTCACTCCATGATCGATTGCATAATGTACCTGGCGCTTTGCCTTATCCCTGTCAATCTTCCCATCTTTAACAGAAAACCGCATGCATCCGAAACCCAGTATTGAAATCTTGTCTCCAGTCTTTGGTATCCTTCGGTAAAGTATCCACTTCCCCCCTTGCTTCTCTTTCTCCCATTATTCTCTCTACCTTTAAGATGACGTCATTAACGTAATTATACGTTATCATATCTTTATTAATGGAATAAAGTATCCAGACCGTATGAAAATAGAAAAAACTGATCTAAAATCTTTATTGGTCCTGGGCAAAAAACATCTTGACTTTATGTAAAAAATAAATTTTTATCCGCGTGGATAAGGCTATTTCCGGACATATCAGCATTTTTTTCTCTGGGAATTTTCCTGCATTCATGATATCTGAAGAACAGGGAATAATGTGATGCGTAGCATACTAATGGCAAGGCTCGTGAGAGCTGCAAGACAGCCTCAATAGCTGAGTTTAAGCGTCCCATCGCCAAAGATAACATTCCGATAGTGCGGCAAATTCGCGGCGTTCTACGCTCTCATAAGCGCGAGTAACGCTTCACCGAATGGCTTATTTTGCTGCAGGCTCTGGAAAAGTACTGTGTAGTCCCCGGGCGGGTTGGTGACATTATGAGTGAGTACTGCCAGCCCTCTGGCATGCGCTAGATAAGCTGTGCCGAGCATGTGCGCACCATACTGTCGGTTAAGTGGTGTCGCGTGGGAGGTTTGCTCACCGTCTCGGCCTACAAGGTACTGTGGTCTGGAGAGGATCTTCCCTACATCACAGCCCCCAAGAAGATAAAAGCGCGGGAGTGCATTTAAAATTCAGGTCCGTATGTGCCTGGAGAGCGCCCAACCATTATTTTCCCCTGTGTTCCCTTTGTCTCTCTATCTCCATGTTCTTCTAATAGCGACAGCTATGGTTATTACTCGTCACGCAGCTCGTTGAACTCGAACTGCTGGTTGCCCAGGTCAAAAATATTGATGACCTTCTTGACCGTTGAGCCGTCCCGCATGCTGAATTCTACTATAAACTCACGCTGCGGGGGATTTGATTTCATCAGGTAATCTGTCAGTTGCACAGACTTTACGCCAGGCTGCGATCTAAGAAATGTTTCAATCTCCTCAAGAGACTCGGCGCTGTCAATAGCTGAAGCTACCTTTTTTTCGAAGGCCTTAAAATCAACAGTTGAGAAAGACATAGTGCACGCTTCTGCTCATTTATTATTATAGCCAGCTACTGAATTCCTCAGGCTTATAGATCGACACCGCATCAGTGTAACCCCCATAGGAAAAGAAATACAGCGTCGATCTGATTGAAGAATCAATAAAACGATAGGCTTTACCGTTTGCCTGACCTTAAGATACTCTTATTGACTTGCTATCAGAGTCGCTTTTTCAGCGAGGGATTGGCTGTTCCTGGAGGGACGACGGCTCAGGGACAAGGTGCTGAAACTCGGTAGTCCGGGTGCAATCCTCTCCTCTGCATCCTGAACTCGGGCAAATAAGAGAAACATTACAGGTACCCTGTCTGACAAAGTCGGTTTCACCCCGAACAAGAATACCTTCAACTTCATGAGTCTCACTGTTAAAGACTGGAGATCCCGAGTTACCCCCGTAAGTATCAAGATTTGCTGTAAAAAATGCATTCTTCTGATTATCACGAATTGACGCTCCACCCGCGAATTTTGTGGGCAAACCGGCAGGATGCCCTATAACATGTAGCGTTTGGGTGTCACTTACTTTACCATCTCTTCTGATCCGGGCAATACGATGGTTGGTTACCGGACGGTCAATCCGTACAAGTGCCCAATCCGGCCCATTTCCTACTTCTTCTCGCCCTAGAAGTTCTACGCCGCGGTAGATTTCCGTATTGTTAATGATAGTTTCTGCAGTGCTTGAATCACGCATACGGAATCCGAATACAAAGCAAACATTTGTTACATTGCCGGCATTGACACAGTGTCCAGCCGTGGCGATGATATCAGGCGCAACTAGAAAACCAGAACAGAAGGCTCCTGTCGGCTGGTCTCTGAAGCGTTCCTCAGGGCACAGGTTTTGAGATGCGCCGAAGTTATTGATTTGCAACGTAGAGGTACTATCTCCATTATCAATTACTTTTGAGGCTCTGAAAAGAGCGACTACGCTGTCCACATCATCCCTGTTTGGCCCACTGGGAAGATCACACACATCTATACGGTCGTCAGTTTCGTAAATTACTTTCTGTCTCTCTTTAAGAACCCTGACAATTGTTGCATCGTTGAACTCCCTGAGACTTTCACTTGGCTCTGCAGGTACCGCCATAGCAGTTTCCCCGGTTTTTGCTTCACGGGCTCTTAATTCCTGCAACAGTTCATTAACAGGCATTCCTCTAAGTTTTTGAATATCCTCCATATTAAACCCCCTCCCGGTTTCTAAGTGATCCATTCTAGCTTCAAATTCCTCGCCAAATAATTCAAAGTATATTTCGGCGATGATTACTGCACGACTGGCTTTTTGAATTCCTGAACATATTAATATCTTATTTCGGCAGGTACCATTCCTGTTCCTGGCAGACAATTTCCATTTTTAGTTTCTTTATTGAGTTTATCCCATCTATCTGCGAAATAAGATATTAATATAAATGAAATAATATTATAAATTAACAAAGAAAATGTGTTCAGAATTTACGATCACAATTGTATTGCTTGTCTAAGGCAGGTACTCAATATGGTAGGGTTAAAATGTCGAACCTGTTAAAGCTGCTGGTTTTTCTTAATTTATAAAATATCCTTAAGTGCCTCTGAAGCTGTATAAACGGCTCCAGCCCCGAAAATGTACTGGATTATCCTTACTGCCTGCATTATTTCTTTTTTTGTCGCTCCGGCCTGCATTGCCTGGAGTGCGAGGGATTTTACTCCACCTGCCGAGCCACCGGCTGCATCCAGAGCCATTGCGAGCAGGAACTTGTATTTGAGGGGAATCCCGCCTTCCGCAAATGCAAGTTCACGTGTATTTTCAAGCAGGTTAAATAATTCAGGGTCCTGATCCACAATAACCTGTAATGGGTTTTCTGTCAATGCATCATCTCCATTTCTCTTTACGTGATTTTGTTTTATTCCCTAACATGTTTCTTACATTAATATGCCTATTAACCAATTTTAAAGTCTCCCCTGTAAAATTAAAAGACTCAAAAAATCAAGAGAAAATAGGAGAAAACAAGAGAAAATAGGAGAAAACAAAAGAGAGGAGGAAGCAAAAAAGCGGATTCGTTTATAATATTTCCATTTCCAGCAAAGGCTCTACAGGTTCCTGGGAAAAAATAAGTTTTTAGAAGAAAAAGGGCATCCGTTTTTATTAAGGAGGAACAGGGATAAAGAGGGGGGTGTTTAAAAGGAGAGTTCACAGATGCCCAGTAGTATAATAATACCCATAAATATATAAAATTGATTTTATACTGCTATTTTATGGGAATTTTTCGAAGTACTCAAATTATTTTCTGTAAAAACTTTTTTTCCTGAAATTCCTCAGAAACCGAGTACAGAACCTGCGCTCCTTTTTAAAAACTCATAGGCTATTGTTCCTTCTTCCGGACCTTTTCCTTTTAAATGGAAGCCTTTCTTTTCCAGAACCCGAATTGAGGCTTTCAGATGGGATATGTATAAGCAATAATGCTGCCCCTTTTGAGGCTGGAAGATGCCCACTGTACCATTGATCGAACGGCCTCGGTTGCGTATCCTCTGCCGTGATAACTGGCAGGCAAGGAATACCCGATCTCAAGAGTTCTGTTCTTATGGGCAAGGAATTCTCTGTTTCCTATCAAAATCGATTGTTCGGGATCTTTCTGGCATAGAATTCATTAAAAGTTACAGATTTTTCGTTCCCTTGCCTGAATTCGCATGATAAAATCCTCAATTGTCCCATGTAATTCCAGAAAATACAGCTTCGTAGCGGCAGGAAAAAGGTATAAATGTTCGGTATTGGTGGAAAATAGAAGACATGTATTAGATTTGGGACTACTTTTAAATAATCTTTCTTATTAAATAATATTAAGATACCTTCAGGACTGTGAGTTATAAGGGAAATAAACGAGATGCAGTTGAAATTGGTGAGTCTCTAAGATATATAGGCTAAGATATATAGGCGACGAAAAGAAAACTAAAAACTATGAAAAAAGTTATAAAGATGGGAAGGCTAAAGAAATGAATATGTAAAAATTTCGAGAAATTGAAAATTAAAGGGAGAAGGCATCTGATATTGGGGATGTTTGGGAGTTTGGGGGGTAAAAATGATTTGGGTATAAGAAAAGCGTTTATCAGATGCCTTACACTATAATATGTGTCACTAATATATAAAATTATTGTTATAATTTTACCTTGTCGATTTTATGAGATTCAAGCAAAGAAAAATCAGGAATGTTATAATTTCCCGATTTTTCTCTTAAACCCTGGGCCAAACATCGAATTGCAGACTAAACCTTAAATTTACAAGCTTATGACAAATCCAAATGGCAGAAAAAATATATAAAGTTGAGTTCTTTCTGGATTTATTATGTTTTTATGTTTAGCTTTATAGATCTGGTTGTAACAGGAGATTTGAGGTTATCATGTTTTACAAAAATGAGGCAAATAGTTACAGGGAAATTCTTCCCGGAGTTAATATGAAAACAATGGTATATGGAGAAAAGACTTTGATGAGCGAATTTTTTCTGAAAGGTGGCAGTGTCCTTCCGACCCATGACCATATTCATGAACAGACCGGTTACCTGATTTCAGGTAAAATTATTCTGACCATCGGGGAAGAGACTTTTGATGTGGAGCCTGGGGATTCCTGGACAATTCCGGGCGGTGTAACTCATGCCGTTGAAACTCTGGAGGATTCCATAGCTATCGAGGTATTTTCACCCCGAAGAGACGAGTACATAAGATAACTTTGCTTAAGTCAGACGGTAAGGTCCTGTTTAGCTGAATTTTCCGATTGGGCAAAGGCATTCGGTTAAATTTAGATAGGTGCCTTATATGTAGCCATCTTTGAAACAGTCACTGGGCAAAAGCCTTATAGATACTTTTATAGAATCTCTATAATGGGGAGTTTGGCATGGATAGAGAAGACCTTTCACCTGGTTTTAAGGATGTTCTTGACTTCAAGTTTGTAGACGCACTTTTTGGCAGAAGGGCACGCCGTTTCTTTATGGGGGCTTCAATTCCAGATGGCTATTTCAAGTACAAATCAAAGCATAATCTTCTGCCTCTGACCGAAGAGGAGCAGATGCTGGTGCTTTCGGCAGTAGCAGGCAATACCGGCTGGCACAATCTGATTATGTGCGGGGAGAGATATGCACCTGACCTTTCCAACTATGCCTGCAGTGCAGGAGGACGTACTTTTCCATCGGCTGCCGGTTTCCACACAAGTGAACTTTTTTTCACAGACGATACCGGCGTTTATTTCTTCGAGACTCGTGATGCTCCCGAACTTGCCAGGCGCTCGGAAAACGGGACTTTCGAGACGGAAGAATTGCTCAGGGCACACAGAGCGAGAGTTAGAAAAATTGCAGACGGCAGGCTGAAGATTCCTCCTGAGACTCCATATGTCGAGGCCCACAATATCTGGGTCGTCAACCATCCGGGCACAACATTTATTATTCCAGTTGCCGACCTTGCCCAGCACGTGCTTGCTGGGCTCTGTTACTACACGCAGAACGGGGTGTGTTTTTTTGATGACGTGCATGGGCAAAGGATAGAAAGGCTTGAGGAATTTAGCAAGCTTGTTGACACCGAGAATCCCTTACCTTTAAGTTTTCTTGAGTTGTGGTCGTTCTCGGAAGCCACTGCAGAATTTTCAATTGCCTGTTACGCGGGAATGCTTATGCTGCAGGCAATGGGATTGGGCGGCTGGATGTTCAACGGCATGGACCCTTTTTCAGTTCTCGGAGCGAGTGGGAACCCCAACGTACCCGGACTTGGTTTCAGGCATGATACGGATGAGCGCTGGTCCCTTTCCAATCCTACCGGGCTTCCGGGTGTGTTTGAGGGTTATACGCCTCCTCACTACAAGAATATGAACCAGGTCGTAGATGCCCTGACTGCAAGAATATTCGGTTCCGGAGGCCCTTTCAATCCGGAAACCCCGGGTTATTACAAAGATACAAAGGCAGTCCGAAGCAGGGCAAAGCGACACGATGAAGAGTTCAAGGCATGTGTTGCTTTACAGGCCCAGTACATTTACAACCGTTTCGGGAAATTTCCTGGCACGGTTCCGAGCATTCTTGTCATGCCCTATCTTCAGGCACAGCACCTTGATCTCGAATTCTATGACCATTTTTATGAGAAAGGAGCCTATCTTGAAACCCATTCCAGGCACATGAAACGCTGGCACTAACTCGTGCCTTTGAGCTTTAGGACTGAACTATTTTTTCTAACAGTTTCTTAAGCAACTCTTTATATATTTACTCTATTTATAATTCTGAATAATGTTTCCTATTTTATTAAGAACTTAATTTACAATTTAGATATATCTGTTAATTTTATTGCCAATTGTTTCAGTTATCTATTTACAGGAGGATCAAATGGGGCTTTTAAGTGAATTTAAAGATTTTCTCTACGAATATAAGGTAATCCCACTTGCAGTTGCCTTTATCATGGGTATCGCATCTACAGCTCTTGTAAAATCCCTTGTGGATAATATAATCATGCCGCTAATCACGCCTTTTATTCCTGGAGGTGCCTGGAGGGAGGCTACTCTTGAACTGGGGTCTGTAGTAATAAGCTGGGGGGCTTTTCTGGCAGAGTTGATAAACTTTATTATTATTGCATTTGCAGTTTTTCTCATTGCAAAAAAGGTTCTCAAAGAGGAAAAAGTGGAGAAAAAGTGAAAAATGGAATACTTATAACCGGCAAAGTCTGAGCTTTAAGTTAAGAATTCAATTTTTACTTTTTTTATTTAGGTTTCGAATTCAGAAGGTTTCTGGTTTGAGACTTCAATCTGACATTTTTCACTTTCATGCCAGAATCTTGATTTGTGTAGACAGATTTTTCCTACAGAAGCAGGGATCTTTAGTATACTTTTAGATTTCAGAGTAAACTTTTGTAAATACTGCGCCGATCGTAATCATAATCGAAGAGTAATAGATCAAAAGAAATAACCATATAATCGACCCTATAGCTCCATATACACTTGCAGGATTGGCGTACAGAAAATAAAGTCCCATAACATATTTACCTATCGTTATCATAATTACCGTTATCAGGGATCCGACAAGAACAGATTTCAAATTAAAACTTTTATCCGGGAGAAGTTTATACACAAGGATAAAGAATAGTACAAGCATTAGGAAACTGGCTATGGAACCTGCATAATCTGCAATGGAAGGTGAGAAAGGTAAATAATTCTGGAAGAATCTTGAGATCGTATAAACGAACCCTTCAACAAGTATGCTCAGTACGAGCAGCCCTCCAAAGAGAATAACAATAGCAAAAGATACAACAGCATCCTTTACAAAGTCCTTGATATTATTGGGTTCAGAGGGTTTTATATTCCAAGCTCGTTCAAGGAAGTTCTTCAACTGCCTGAAAATATTGCTTGCACTCCAGAGTAGAATTGCAAACCCTATTAATGCGTTTATAGAGAGAGAATTAATGTCCGGAATACGCTCGAAAAGTAAGGTTATCATGCTGATTATGCTCTCATCAACTACCCCTTTTAGATAATCGAGTATGTTTTCCTGAATGCTTTTTGACATCAAAAAAATACTACCTATTGATACCGAAAATAATAGAAGTGCAGGAAGACTCAGTACAAAATAAAAAGCTAGTGCAGCACTGTATGTCATAGAATCATCTTCCATCCATTCTCTCATTGTTCTGGTAACAAGATTTTTTACATATCCTTGGCTCATGCTTCCCCCTGATAGTTATTAATGTACTAGACTCTATTAAATAGCTCTTATTAAATTTTTAGAAAACTTTATACTCTTCTGCGCAGATAGCAAATTTACTTATAATTGGGTGCCGTGATATAAAAAGCCCAGTCGAGAATAAAAGGAAAACTGTTACAAGTAAAATAGAAGGTTATGCTAGGAAGGAAAAGTAAACCAGAGCCGAACAGGCAGGAGTAAGAATTGAATCAAAAATGGATATAAAAAGCAGATATAAAAGATGGGTATAAAAAACAGATATAAAGTATGAATGTACATAAACATAAATTAACTTGTTTAGATGGAGTAACTGATTAAAAGAGTTAAATTGGTTAAGAGGGAATACCCATTGATCCGAGTTAAAAGAGTCTACGAGCAGCCGTCCGATCAAGATGGATTCAGGGTACTTGTGGATAGGCTCTGGCCAAGAGGTCTCAGGAAGAACGAAGCAAGATTTGATCTCTGGATAAAAGAAATAGCTCCTGAGAACAGGCTTAGAAAATGGTTTTCGCATGATCCCGAAAAATGGGAGGAATTCAGGAAATGCTACCTTAAAGAGCTTGAGCATAAGGAAGAGTATGTGCAGCAACTTCTCGTAAAAGCTAGAGAAACCGATCTGACCCTGCTCTATGCTGCAAAAGATGAGAACTTAAACAACGCTGTAGTTCTGAAGGAATACCTGGAATCTCGACTAGAGATAGAGAACCAGTGACTTACTCATATAGAGCCAAGAACAAAAATTCCAAACCAAAAATACTGGAAACCAGCATTATGACCAGGATCGAGAAGACCAGTTATATACAAAACTGCAGCATAACTGAAAACAAGAGAAGCAGTCACCCCGCACACATATAGTGCTGCTAAAATGTGTTTACCCGTTACTAGCCGATCTTTAAGGTCGTTGTCCTTAATAAATAACCGTTCTTTTGGCTCTGTAGAAATCCTTAATTTAATCCATAATAATTGTATTACTTTTTTGTTTATATTATAGACTATTAGTTTAACTTTTACTTCTTTTACTTGATTTCTAACCTTTCTTGCT
>FZPS01000153.1_pt75 | contig 38854 bp, 28 predicted proteins | sample 1817821 | NCBI WGS metagenome assembly FZPS01 (sample SAMEA104158645, study PRJEB21678) | metagenome | place: Germany | collected 2015-04-21 | reverse complement strand
CCACTGGCAGCCCTTTTGGGAGCCTTCTTAGTAGAGAAGGAGCTTGATATTCCGAGTATAGGCGGTAAGGATAGCATGAGCGGTAGCTTTGAAGATATAGATGTACCACCTACCCTGATAAGCTTCGCTGTGACTGCTGACCAGGTGGACAATATTGTATCCAATGACTTCAAGAAGGCTGGTAGCCAGGTGGTTCTAGCAGCCCTGGATATGGATGACAAGGGCCTAATCGACCTTGACCAGCTCAAGGCCAATTATTCAAGGATTAAGGAATTGGTGGATAGGGGACTTATATTGGCAGCCCAGAGCGTCAAGCATGGTGGAATTGCCAGGACCGTATCCGAGATGGCCTTTGGCAATATGATAGGCTTTAGGTTTGAATCCCTGGATAGGAAGAGGCTTTTTAAGCCCCTATTTGGTTCAATCGTTCTAGAACTACCTGGGGATTGTGATATAGATAAGGAACTAGCAGGAATTAACTATGAATTATTGGGAAGAACTATGGATGTAAGGAGCATAGAGCTGGAGGGTGAAGTCATCGACTTACAGGACCTTCTCAAGGCCTGGGAGAGCCCATTGGAGGATGTCTTCCCAGTCAAGGACTGCTCCATGGATAGGGATAGCTATGAGGCTCTAGATGGTTATAAGACCATTCAGGTAAATCTAGGCACTAAACCTAGGGTCCTAATCCCCATCTTTACAGGCAGCCATGGGGAGTACACCCTGGCTAGAAGTTTTGAAAGGGCTGGGGGCCAGGTGGAAGACCTGGTATTCAATACCTTGACTAGGGAGAAGATCCAGGAGTCCTATAGGGAACTAGCCAAGAGGATATCCCAAGCCCAGATAGTAGCCTTCCCAGATGGGGCTATACTAGGCAATGAGCCTGAGGCTGGTGGCAAGCTCTTGAGACTGGTCTTAAATAATCCTCTGGTCAAGGAGGCCATAGAAGAGCACCTTCACCATAAGGATGGCCTTATCCTAGGAATAGGTAGTGGCTTTCAAGGACTGATCAAGTCCGGTCTTATAGATTTTGGAAGGATTAATCCAAGTGAAGTTAGGACCATAATCACTGACAACCTAGCGGATGGATTTGTATCTAGTCTGGTTGATGTCAAGGTAAGCAACAACATGTCTCCATGGATGAGTGGCATGGAGAAGGGACACATCTACACGGTACCTTTGGCAACCTATGAGGGTAGGATAGTCCTACCGCAGGCAAGTAATATCATCAGGGATCAGATAGCCACTGAGTTTATGGGTCCCAATATAACAGGTTCTGAACTTAGGATAGATTCTCTAACCTGTCGAACTGGAAGGGTCTTTGGTTGCCTGACAGGAATTGACAGGATGGATGAAGGACTTTACAAGAATGTTGAGCTTAAGGGAGTACACAATATATTTGAGTCAGGTATTAAATATTTTCAATAGGAGGTTAGGTGGATGAAGGTAAGTATTATTATGGGCAGTATTTCAGATAAGAAAATTGCAGATAAGACTATTCAGGTCTTAGAAGATTTTGGTGTTGAGTATGAAGTCAAGGTAATATCAGCCCATAGGTCACCGGATCTAGCAGCCGACTTTGCTAAAAATGCTGAGGCCAATGGAACAGAGGTTATCATAGCCATAGCAGGTAAAGCAGCCCATCTAGCAGGGGTCTTGGCAGGTATAAGCCCACTACCGGTGATAGGAATCCCTGCCAAATCCTCCACTATGGATGGTCTGGATTCACTTTTGTCAGTGGTCCAGATGCCCAAGGGAGTGCCTGTGGCTACAGTAGCCATCGATGGCGGTGAAAATGCAGGCCTCTTGGCTGTCCAGATCCTTTCAGTTAAGTATCCAGACTTAAGGACAAAATTTAAGGAATATAAGTTACAAATGGTAGAGGAAGTTAAGGCTATGAATAGGGAGCTGGAAACCAGATAAGGAGGCTATGAATGAGCGGTGTTGTTGGTATTTATAGCAAGGATTTAGACCATGTATCCAAGCTGGCTTACTATGGATTATATGGCCTCCAACATAGGGGGCAGATAAGCTGCGGGATTGCAGTTAACAATAATGGCTTTGTTGATTACTTCAAGGATATGGGCCTGGTCCATGAGGTATTTCCCAGCGATGTAATGGAAAGACTAAGGGGTAATATAGCTATCGGACATGTCAGGTATGGGTTTTCCTCTGAAGGCCGGACTGTTAGAAATGCCGAGCCCCTGGTAGTAGGCTATAGGAGGGGGGCCCTTGCCCTGGCCCATGATGGAAAGCTGGTAAACTTCAGGTCACTGAGGGATGAGTTGGAGGAGATGGGCAGCATCTTCCAATCGGATATCGATGCTGAGATAATAGCCAACCTTATAGCCAGGTACCATAAGGATGATGTTAATGAGGCGGTTATAAAGGCCTTAGATGAAATTAAGGGGTCCTATGCCCTGATTATAATGACCACTGATAGGCTTATAGGGGCCAGGGATCCTGTAGGACTCAAGCCCTTGTCCATAGGCAAGTTCCAGGATAGCTATGTATTGGCTTCTGAAACCTGTGCCTTTGACACCATGGGGGCTGAATTTGTCAGGGATGTAGGCCCTGGGGAGATTGTGGTTATTGATAAAGATGGTATCAAGACCATCAAGAATGACCCACAACCTAGGCGACTTTGCCTATTTGAGGCCCTCTACTTTGCCAGACCGGACAGTAGGGTAGATGGCAAGAGCATCTACCTAAGCAGGAATGAGGCTGGCAGGATATTAGCCAGGGAGCATCCTGTGGATGCGGACATAGTGATTGGGGCTCCGGATTCAGGGATAGTGGCTGCCATAGGTTATGCTGAGGAGTCCAAGATTCCCTATGCAGAGGGCATCATCAAGAATAGGTATGTGGGTAGGACCTTTATCCAACCTACCCAAGAGTTGAGGGACCGGGGGGTAAAGATCAAACTCAATGCCCTCAAGGAGAATATAGAGGGTAAGAGGCTGATCCTGGTGGATGACTCCATCATAAGGGGAACCACCATCAAGAGGACGGTAGATATGCTGAAGAAGGCAGGGGCCAAGGAGGTCCATCTTAGGATAAGTTCCCCACCAGTGGTGAGGACCTGCTACCTGGGGATGGATACACCCAATGAGGAAAACCTAATTGCCCATAATTATACCAAGGAGGAGATATGCCAGATGACAGGGGCTGATTCCCTGGAATATATATCCTTAGAAGGCATTATAAAGGCTTCAGGAAATAGCATGGGCTTCTGTACGGGTTGTTTTAACGGGGACTACCCCATTGAAAAGGAGGATTAAGATGTCACTAACATATAAGGATGCAGGTGTTGATAAGGAGGCTGGCTACAAGCAGGTAGAGTTGATCAAGGGAATGATTAAAAAGACCCATATACCAGGAGTAATGTCGGACATAGGGGGCTTTGCAGGCCTCTTCCAATTGGATATGACTAAGTTCAAGGAGCCTGTACTGGTATCAGGAACCGATGGTGTAGGCACCAAGCTTAAGATTGCCTTTATGATGGATAAACACGATACCATAGGCGAGGACTGTGTAGCCATGTGTGTAAATGACATCTTATGCCAAGGGGCTAAACCCCTCTTCTTCCTTGATTATATAGCAACAGGTAGGCTGGTACCGGAAACCATGGCCAAGATAGTAGAGGGAGTATCCAATGGCTGCATCAAGGCAGGCTGTGCACTAATCGGAGGAGAGACTGCTGAGATGCCAGGTTTCTACCAGGACAATGAGTATGATGTGGCTGGTTTTGCTGTAGGTGCCGTGGATAAGTCCAGGATCATAGATAGCTCCACCATAGAGGAAGGGGACTACCTCATAGGCCTACCATCATCAGGTATTCATAGCAATGGATATTCCCTGGTGAGGAAGATTGTCTTTGATAAGGAGGGCATGGAGGTGAATACCTTTGTTCCGGAGCTAGGAACCACCATAGGTGAGGAACTCTTAAGGCCCACCAGGATCTATACCAATCCAGTTTATGATTTGGTAGAGAACTTTGATATCAAGGGATTATCCCATATAACGGGAGGCGGTTTCTTTGAGAATATACCTAGGATGCTACCAGAGGGCTTGACAGCCAAGTTAGATATCCAGGTGATAGATACTCCAGTAATCTTTAATTTACTCCAAAGATGGGGAAACATTGAGACCAAGGAGATGTACTCCACCTTCAACATGGGGGTGGGCATGGTTCTGGTGGTTTCTGAGGAAGAATACCCCAAGGTAAGGAAGGCCCTGGAGGATAAGGGTGAGAAGCATTATCCCCTAGGTCGCATCATCAAGGGTAATGAGGGTGTTATCCTATGAAGAAGTTAGGGGTACTGATTTCGGGAGGAGGTACTAATCTCCAGGCCATCATTGATAATATAGAAAATGGAAATATCAGGGGCAGGATTGAGCTGGTGGTTTCAAACAATAAGGGGGCCTATGGCCTAATCCGGGCCCAAAGGGCGGGAATAGATAGCCTATTTATAAATCCCAAGGACTTTTCCAGTAACCAAGAATATAATCTCAAGCTCATCCAGGAGTTCAAGGCTAGAAAGGTGGATTTGATAGTCCTGGCAGGCTACTTAAAGATTCTTTCCCCTGACTTTATTAAGGAGTTTAGGAACAGGATTATCAATATCCACCCTTCCCTAATTCCTAGTTTTTCTGGTGATGGATACTATGGGGAGAGGGTCCACAGAGCGGTTATCCAATATGGATGTAAGGTAAGTGGAGCTACAGTGCATCTGGTGGATGAGGGGACGGATACAGGCCCCATCATCCTCCAAGAGTGTGTCAAGGTAGATGATGAGGAGACTGTAGAAAGCCTCCAAAGGAAGGTCTTAGAGGTAGAGCACAAGATCTTGGTAGATGCTGTAAGGCTGTTTTGCGAGGACAGGCTATCTGTGGAAGGCAGGCAGGTAAAAATTTTATAGGAGTGATTCTGTGAAAAGGGCATTGATTAGTGTATATGATAAGGAAGGTATAGTGGAGTTTGCAGAAGCCTTAACTAAGTTGGGCTGGGAAATCATCTCTACAGGTGGGACATCCAAGGTCCTTTCTGAGGCTGGTATAGATATCCTAGAGGTAGAGGAGATTACTAATTTCCCAGAGATCCTAGATGGTAGAGTCAAGACCTTGAACCCCTACATACATGGAGGACTGTTATATAAAAGGGATGATGAGGGTCATGTCAAGACCATAGAGGAGATGGGCATCGGGGCCATAGACATGGTGGTAAATAACCTCTACCCCTTTGAAAAAACGGTCAACACTGAAGGGATTAGCCAGGCTGAGATTATAGAGAATATCGACATAGGTGGTCCATCCATGATTAGGGCAGCAGCAAAAAACTACAGGCATGTTTCTGTGATAGTAGACCCCAAGGATTATGACCTAGTCTTGGATGAGTTGACTAAGGCAGGTAGGCTCAGTGAGGAGACCAATAGGTATCTAGCAGCCAAGGTCTTCAATTATACCGCCTATTATGATGCCTTGATAGCCAAATATTTCAATGAGATAAGTGAAACCCAGTTCCCAGATAGGTTGACCTTAACCTACAAGAAGGAACAGGACCTAAGATATGGGGAGAACCCCCACCAAGCAGCAGCCTTCTACAGGGAGATCGGGGATGTAACTGGTACCTTGGCAGGAGCTAAGCAAGTCCATGGCAAGGCACTATCCTTCAATAATATTAATGATGCCAATGGGGCCCTGAGGGTTCTCAAGGAGTTTGATGAGCCAACCATAGTGGCTGTTAAGCACGCCAATCCCTGTGGAATAGGAAGCGGTGAAAGTTTAGAAGAAGCCTATATCAAGGCTTATGAATGTGATAAGGTCTCCATTTTTGGTGGTATAATTGCCGCCAACAGGGTGATAGACAAGGCTGTAGCTGAGCATATAAATAGCATCTTTATCGAGGTGGTCCTAGCCCCAGGATTTAGTCCTGAAGCACTGGAAGTCTTGACCCAAAAGAAGAACATCAGGCTCCTAGAGATAGCTGATATAGAAAAGGAAATCCATGAATTTGATACTAAGAAGGTCTTTGGAGGTCTCCTAGTACAGGAAAGGGATAAGATCCTTCTCTTAGATGATATGGAGATAGTGACCAGGAGGGCTCCAACTGATAAGGAGCTGGAGGACCTAATCTTTGCCTGGAAGGCAGCCAAGAACATCAACTCCAACGGAGTAGTCCTAGCTAAAGACAAGGCTACTATAGGCATCGGTCTTGGTGAGGTCAATAGGGTTTGGGCTGTTGAGAATGCAATCGAAAGGGGCAAGGATAAGCTGGAGGGTAGTGTCCTGGCTTCAGATGGTTTCTTCCCCTTTAAGGACTCCATAGAGGCCCTGGCCAAGCATGGTATCAAGGCGGTTATCCAGCCTGGAGGCTCCATTAGGGATGAGGAAGTAATTGAAGAGGCGGATAAGAACGATATGGCCATGATATTTACTGGAATAAGGCACTTTAAACATTGATATAGGAGGTAAATATGAATTTACTGGTTATAGGTAGTGGTGGTCGAGAGCACGCCTTATGTTGGAAGCTAGCCCAGTCGGACAGGGTGGATAAGATCTACTGTGCTCCTGGAAATGGAGGTACAGCCCTGGTGGCTGAAAATGTGGATATTGCTGCAGATAATATAGAAGGTCTACTAAGGTTTGCCTTGGAAAAGAGTATCGATTTGACCATTGTAGGGCCTGAGGATCCCCTGGTCCTGGGCATAGTGGATAGGTTTAGGGAGGCAGGACTAAGGATCTTCGGGGCAGATAAAAGGGCAGCCCAGTTAGAGGGAAGTAAGGAGTTTGCCAAGAGGTTTATGGAAAAGCATAAGATAGCCACAGCCAGGTATGGCAGCTATAGTAATTATGAAGAAGCCATTAAGGGATTAGATGACTTCAACTACCCTTTGGTTATCAAGGCCGATGGCCTGTGTTTAGGCAAGGGAGTAGTGATATGTGATTCTAGGAAGATGGCTGAGGAGACCCTTGATGACATCCTCAACCAAAGGATATTTGGTGATGAAGGAAGCTCTGTAGTTATAGAGGAGTTTCTGGATGGGATTGAGGCATCACTCCTTTGCTTTGTATCTGAGGGCAAGGTCATTCCCATGGAGAGTGCCAAGGACCACAAGCAGATCTATGATGGCGATAAGGGACCCAATACTGGTGGCGTAGGATGTTATTCACCTAGCCCCTTGTTTACTGATGATTTAAAGGAAAAGATAGATAGGGAAATTGTCTCTAGAATTATTAATGGACTTAGGGAGGATGATCTCTTCTATAATGGAATCCTCTTCATTGGATTTATGGTAGTGGATGGTGAGCCCTATGTCCTAGAATTCAACGTAAGGTTTGGTGACCCTGAAACAGAGGTCCTAATGCCCAGGCTGGAAAGTGATCTAGTTGACTTGATTGATAAATGTCTAGAATCCAGCATAGATGAATCCGACCTGGTCTGGTCTCCAAAACCTTGTGTAACGGTGGTTGCTACTTCAGCAGGCTATCCTGGTCAATATGAAAAGGACTTTGAGATTATAGGTCTTGACCAATTAAATGATGATATCCTAGTCTTCCACAATGGGACTAAGTATATAGATAATAAGTTAGTAACAAATGGAGGGAGGGTGATAAGTGTAACCAGTCTAGGGAATACTATGGAAGATGCTAGAAGGAAGATTTACGAAGATCTTGGGAAAATTGATTTTAAAGGAATTTACTACAGAAAAGACATTGGAAAATTTTAGGAGGCAAAGATGGAAAATTATTTTAAGTTAAAGGAACATAAGACAGATGTAAAAACAGAGGTACTTGCAGGTATTACTACTTTTATGACCATGGCTTACATATTAGCGGTTAATCCCCTAATATTATCAGATGCAGGTATGGATCCAGGTGGAGTATTTACTGCTACTGCAGTTTCAGCAGCTATTGCAACACTTATGATGGCTTTATATGCTAAACACCCATTTGGACTTGCTCCAGGAATGGGTCTTAATGCTTTCTTTGCCTACACAGTAGTATTAAATATGGGTAAATCATGGCAGTTTGCATTAACTGCAGTATTGCTTGAAGGGATAATATTTATCTTGTTATCTGCTGTTAATGTAAGGGAAAAGATATTTGAATCTATACCAGTAAGCTTGAAAAATGCAGTATCAGTTGGTATTGGTCTCTTTATAGCATTTATTGGGTTAGACGGTGCAGGCATCATACAAGCAGGAGATGGTACACTTTTAGGATTAGGTGACTTAACAGCAAGGCCAGCAATATTAGCTATAATAGGTATTTTATTGATTGGATTCTTATATGCTAAAAATGTTAAAGGTGCCTTATTAATTGGTATTATTGTTTCAACTATTATAGGGATTCCACTTGGAGTTACTAGTTTGCCAGAAGGATTTAATATCGTAAGTATGCCACCATCTGTAAGTAAAGTTGCTTTTCAGTTTGTAGGATTTGATGAAATATTTAGCATGGAAATGTTGGTTGTAATGTTCACATTCCTATTCGTAGATATATTTGATACAGTTGGTACGTTGGCAGGAGTTGCTTCCAAAGCAAATCTTTTGAATGAAAAAGGACAACTTCCAAGAGTAGGAAAGGCACTTATGGCAGATGCGGTAGGTACAGTTGCTGGTGCTTGTTTAGGTACATCAACTGTAACTACATTTGTTGAGTCAGCTGCAGGAGTTGCAGAAGGTGGTAGAACTGGTCTTACAGCTTTATCAACTGCAATAATGTTTATACTAGCCCTCTTCTTTGCACCATTATTTACTATAATTCCTTCAGCAGCTACAGCTCCAGCTTTAATTATAGTAGGTTTATTTATGATGAGCCCTATTAAAAATATCAACCTTGAGGATTTTACTGAGGCAATCCCAGCATTTTTAACCATAGTTATGATGCCTTTCGCCTATAGTATAGCTGAAGGTATAGTATTTGGTATGATTTCATATACAGTCTTAAAGGCTATCACGGGAAGATCAAAGGAAGTATCCTTAACCATGTGGATACTGTCAATTGTATTTATCCTTAGGATAATATTTATGTAGCAATATGGGAAGAGCAGGTTTACCTGCTCTTTTCTTTAAATCCAGGGATTGGTTACTAATTATAAGATAATGATGGGAAATTTACTTAATTGGGTATCAATAAGATATTAAGTAAACGGAGGAGTGATAGATTGAAAACAGATGTGCAAATTGCCCAAGGGGCAAAGATGAAACCTATTACTGAAGTTGCAGCCAAGCTAGGAATTAGTGAAGACCATCTGATTCAGTATGGCAAGTATAAGGCCAAGGTTTCCTTAGATTTGATGGAGGAGTTAAAGGATAAGGAAGATGGGAAGTTGATCTTGGTTACTGCCATTAACCCAACACCAGCTGGTGAAGGTAAGACCACTACCAATATCGGGCTATCTATGGCCTTCAATAAGATAGGTAAGAATGCTATCACTGCCATAAGGGAGCCTTCTCTGGGACCCAGCTTTGGCATCAAGGGAGGGGCTGCAGGTGGCGGTTATGCTCAGGTAGTGCCCATGGAGGATATTAACCTTCATTTTACTGGTGACTTTCATGCCATAACCACAGCCAACAACCTGATATCAGCCCTTTTGGACAACCACATCCAACAAGGTAATGAGCTAGGTATAGACCCTAGGAGGATTGTATGGAAGAGGGTACTGGATATGAATGATAGAGCCCTAAGGCATGTGGTGGTAGGACTGGGTGGAAGGCCCAATGGTGTACCCCGTGAGGATGGATTTGATATAACCGTTGCATCGGAAATAATGGCCATCTTCTGTCTGGCTAGAGACTTGGAGGATTTGAAGGAAAGGGTTGGCAATATAATTATCGCCTACAAGTATGATGGTAGTCCGGTCTATGTCAAGGATATCAAGGCCCAGGGAGCTGTAGCCCTGATTATGAAGGATGCCATGGCACCTAACCTGGTTCAAACCCTTGAGAATACCCCCGCCTTCATCCATGGAGGTCCTTTTGCCAACATAGCCCATGGTTGTAACTCCATCATAGCCACTAAAATGGCCTTAAAATTAGCTGATTATACCATAACTGAGGCTGGATTTGGGGCAGACTTGGGAGCTGAGAAGTTCTTTAATATCAAGTCTAGATTTGCCGGTTTAAAACCAGATGCAGCAGTTATAGTTGCGACCGTCAGAGCCTTAAAACATCATGGTGGTTCCAGTAAGGAAGAATTAGGCCAGGAAAACCTAGATTATCTAGCCAAGGGCTTTGAAAACCTTGAAAAACATATAGAGAATGTAAATAAGTTCGGAGTACCAGCTGTAGTGGCTATAAATAGGTTCCCAACTGATACTGAGAGGGAATTGGATTTCTTAATTGACAAGTGTAAGGAGCATGGAGCCGAGGCTGTCATTTCTGAAGTATGGGCCAAGGGTGGAGATGGGGCTATAGATCTAGCCAAAAAACTTGTGGAAGTAATAGAGTCCCAGAAATCCAATTTCAAGGTCCTTTATGATGTTAATGATAGCATTAAGGAAAAGATAGAAAAAATAGCCAAGGAAGTATATGGGGCAGACGGTGTTGACTTCACCAAGGCCTGTGAGAAGCAAATTGCCAATATAGAAAAACTAGGCATGGACAAGATGCCTATATGTATGGCCAAGACCCAATACTCCCTTTCTGATGACCCCAGCCTAATAGCAAGACCTATGGGCTTTAGGATTACAGTAAGAGATATAAGAATCTCCAATGGAGCTGGCTTCTTAGTAGCCCTTACAGGAGATATAATGACCATGCCAGGTTTACCAAAGGTACCAGCTGCCAATAATATAGATATTCTACCTAGTGGAGAAATTGTAGGTCTTTTCTAGGATAACGATTGACTATATTAAATTAATAATGCATAATGAAATGGTGGGGGTGGAAATGTGGCATATAATTCAAAGATTAAAAGTAAACAAGTTGATGAATTATTTGAGGCCGTTTTAGCTTTGGAGAATTTAGATGAGTGCTACAGGTTTTTTGAAGACATCTGCACCATCAAAGAAATCCAAGCCATAACCCAAAGACTAGAAGTGGCCAAACTACTTATAGCTGATAATACCTACAACCATATTGAAGAGGTGACTGGTGCAAGTACTGCTACTATTAGTAGGATCAACCGGGCCTTAAACTATGGGGCTGATGGGTATAATATTGTCTTAAAGAGATTAGGCTATATGGAAGATGATAAAGAATAGGATTTCCTAAGGAAATCCTATTTTTATTCATTTACTATGTCTAGAAAATGTCATGGTTTGACACCATTCGACTAATATACTAAAATCAGCTTATTAGGTTTTATTCTCTGAGGAGGAAGACATGAGAGACAGATACGATGTAATGAGTAACCCCCTTGCATGGGAGAATATAGGGAAATTAATCATGAGGTTTGCCATACCAGCCATCATCTCCATGCTGGTAGGTGCCCTTTATAATATAGTTGATCAGATTTTTATCGGCAGGAGCGTTGGTATGTTAGGTAATGCAGCAACCAATGTATCCTTTCCCCTGACCACCATAAGTACGGCTATTGCCCTCCTAATTGGGGTGGGGAGCGCCTCAAATTTCAATCTTGAGTTGGGTAGAGGGAACCAGGAGAAGGCAGGTTTTATAGCTGGTAATGGTATAAGTCTTCTATTCATATCAGGGCTTATTTTAAGCATCATAGTTAGAATCTTTCTAGAACCTCTAATTAGGATGTTTGGGGCCACAGATGAGGTCTTTTCCTATGCCATGACCTATACAGGTATTACAAGCCTGGGCATACCATTCTTGATTTTTTCTACAGGAGGTAGTACCCTGGTCCGGGCAGATGGCAGCCCCACCTATGCCATGCTGTCCGTTATTTTAGGTGCTGTAACCAATGTAGTCCTGGACTACCTATTTATCTTTAGGTTCCATATGGGGATGGCAGGGGCTGCATGGGCTACGGTGATTGGACAAGTAGTATCCAGTTTGATGGTTGTTAGATATTTCTTTAGGTTTAAGACACTCAAGTTGACGAAAAGATTTCTCAAAATAAAGGGGACTTATACTATCGCAATTGTCTCATTGGGGTTGGCCTCCTTCTTTAATCAGTTGGCCATGACCCTGGTTCAAATTACTATGAACAATACTTTGACCCACTACGGGGCCATGTCCAGGTTTGGTAGCGAGATACCCCTGGCCAGTGTGGGTATCATTTCCAAGGTCAACATAGTCTTTATGGCTTTTGTCATAGGTACGGCAATAGGTTGCCAACCTATCAATGGTTTTAACTATGGAGCTAAAAATTACGCCAGGGTTAAAAAGACCTATAAGACAGCAGTTATCATGACCTCCACCATAGCTACCACTGCCTTTTTACTCTTCCAGGTCTTCCCAAGGCAGATTATAGGTATCTTTGGTCAGGGAAGTCCAGAGTACTTTGAATTTGCAACCAGGTATATGAGGATCTTCATGCTCTTGACCTTTGTCAATGGGATTCAGCCAGTGACTTCTAGCTTTTTTACCTCCATAGGCAAGGCTACCAAGGGGACCATCCTATCCCTGACTAGGCAGATAATATTTCTCCTACCCTTAATAATAATCTTCCCTAGATTCTTTGGGGTGGAGGGGGTCATGTATGCAGGACCAATAGCAGATGGGGCAGCAGCCCTAGCATCCCTGCTATTGATAATTATGGAGTTTAGAAACATGAGAGACGAGGAAATTTTAGAAGTCTCACATAAGACGGATTAATGGAGGATGAATATGGCTGAAAAGATAACAATTGAAAAGATAGAAGAACAAATGGAATTTTTCAATAAGATGTATGATGATGTTAGGATTGTAAACCCACTGTATAAGAGGGTGATAGAATGGAAGAATTCATACATCGAGCCTACTGATGATATATGTTATAAGTACTGGGAGCGAGGGGAGATATGCGAAAACTGTATCTCCATCCGGGCCCATCTTAATGATAAGACCTACTTTAAGCTGGAGCAAACAGATTCAGTCACCATGCTGGTTACTGCAATTCCTATTGAGGCGGAGGAGCCTGTGGTTATAGAATTGTTAAAGAATGCCACGGATAGTATGTTGATAGGTGAAGGGGACTATAATGAGGGAGAGATGATAAGGACTCTTGTTGATGACCTTAACCTCAAGGTGGTTGAGGATAGCTTAACCTGCCTCAAGAATAGAAGGTATATAGATGAGCGCTTGCCAGTGGAGATAGTCAAGGCTGCTATAGAGGAAAAGCCCTTATCTATTATCTTCATGGATATTGATGATTTAAAGCTTATCAATGACTCTTACGGTCATCAGCTGGGAGACTCCGTCCTCAAGGAAGTTGGCAAGGTCTTATGTGGCTGTATTCGGGATAAGCTGGATTGGGCAGCTAGGTATGGAGGGGATGAGTTTTTAATCTGCCTAAATAATACCAGGCTAGAGGAAGCTGAAAAAGTAGGAAGTAGGATCAGGGAGGAGATCGAAAAAATCTCCATTAAAGAGGATGAGTCTTTTAAGATAGGAGTATCTATGGGAATCTACACCATGGAGGGTGAAAAACTTACTCCTGAAGAGTTAATCCATAGGGCTGATAAGAAGATGTACCAGGCCAAGGAGGCGAAAAGAGCAGGGATTAAATAATCTCCTGCTCTTTTGGTATAAAGCTATCAAAAATAAATAGATCAAATTCCTTATATTTTTTCTTCAAGGCTTCCTTAGACTGGATTGTATAGGCAATGGTTAGGGGCTTGTAAAGATTTTTACATAATCTATATGAAAATTGTTGGCTAAATCTCTGGTCGTAGGCTATGAAATCCGGCCTAGTAATGAAGTTAAAGAGGAGATTCCTCAAGACAAAGTTCATGATTCCCTTCCTGTAATCGACTTCCTTGTAGATATCCTTGGTGGCTAATTGCCCCCTTATGACCTTGGGTCTATTTTTTTTGTACCAATAAACCACCATAGGATTGAAGGATTCGATACAATAGGGTCCCTGGTAACTATCCAGATAAGGAGCAATAATCCTACAAGCCTCAGCTACCTCTTGGTAAATCTTAAATTCTACAATCAAGGGCACCCTTCCTTGGACCAGGTCCAAGACTTCCTGTAGGTGAGGAATATATTGGTCCGAATCAAACAAGCTCAACCTTCTCAGTTCCTTGAAAGTCAAATCCCTAATCTTCCTATCCAAGCCACAGACCCTCATCAGGTTATAATCATGGAAAACTACCGGTTCTCCATCTCTGGTTAAATGAACATCCAATTCAATTCCATAATTTTTCTCCACTGCCAGCTTGAAGGCTGCTAGGGAGTTTTCAGGGACTCTTGCCTTATCTTGGTGAAGCCCCCTATGGGCATAGTATCTTCCAGTAAACTTAGATAAATCAGGCCTATTTAGCATCTTGGGCATGATGGCCAAGATGTATAGGGCTATTATGAGTATCAGGGCTATCAAAAGCTTAACCATTCGCTACATCCTTTTTAATCTTCGACATCAAAGTTCTCTAGCTTACTCGCCTTCTTGGGTGGTTTAGAATCCCCATGCTTAACCATGAGCATGGTACAGAGGGATAGAAGGGAGAAGGTTACTGAGTAGGGGAATAGGGTCCTATAGGATATATTCTCCAAGAGGAAGCCAGAAAATACCGGTGTAAAGATCTGGGCTGCCATGGAGAAGGTATAGTAAAGACCTGTGTATTTTCCGATATCACCACTCTTGCTCATCTCCACCACCATGGGATAGGAGTTAACATTTATAGCTGCCCAACCAAATCCTGTAAAGGCAAAGACTACATTTATTATGGGGCTGTATTCTAAGAAGAAGAATCCACTAAGGTAGGACAAGCTCATGGTGACTATACCTATTATGATGGTCTTTTTTCTTCCAATCTTGCTGGATATGATACCTATAGGAATAAAGCTTAGTATGGCTGCTCCAGTAGCCACCATGAGGGCATCCACAAAGCTTCCTCCCTTGAGACCCCAGACATTGGTAGCATATCTTGAAAAGGCCGTGATTACAGCATTATAGGCTGTAAACCAAAGGAAAATGGAGGCCAGTATAAAATATAGACTCCTCTTGACTTCCTTGGGCATTTCATGGGATGATGAGCTACCTTCTAAATCTTCTTCATCTTCTTCAAAGCCAGGCGTTCCTGCCAACTGTTTGGATAGTTTGTTCTCCTTTATGGTCAGGACCAGGATGATAACGGCTATAACCATTAAGGATGAAACTGCTAGAAAAACGTCCCTATAGTCGGGCAAGTCCACTTTTGGAACCAGGAGCCTAATAAGTATAAGGGTGGTTATACCTCCAACTGCCCCCATAAGGTTAATTACAGCATTGGCCGAGCTCCTATAGGGTTTGGGTGTTAAGTCTGGCATCAGGGCCACTGCTGGTGAGCGGTAGGTTCCCATGGCAAACAAGACCACTCCCAGGGAGACAAAGAACAAGGGAAAGCTTTTGATTCTCGCAGAGTAGGGAATTACCATCATAAAGGCAACAGCTAAGGCTGTTCCCCCAATTATGAAAGGAGTTCTTTTTCCCAACCTGGTCCTGGTCCTATCGGACAGGGAACCAAACAAGGGCAACATGAAGAGGGCCAGGATATTGTCCAAGGCCATGATGCCTCCTGTCAGGGTCTCCCCAAGCCCAAAGTTATTCTGCAGGATTAAGGGTATGATATTATCGTATAATTGCCAAAATGCAGATATGGACATAAAGGCTAGTCCAATCAAAATAGTTCGTCTGTAGTTAAGTTTCATCCATTTACCCCCTAGATATTATTTTACGTTTATTATAGCACCCCTAAATTTTAATAACAAGGAAGGCTTGCTTATTCCAAGCCTGATTCCCTGGTATCCCTGGTAAAGATATAGGCTGAGAAGATGGCCGTAACGGGAACAGCAAAGAGAATACCCATACTGCCTACGATGGCCTGAAGGACCTCGACTACTATCATCTCAAGACTGAAGAGGTAGAGGAGGTTCCTATTGTAGGCGATAAGGAGGAGGACTGTGGCTAAAGATCCTCCCACATAGGCCAAAATCAAGGTATTGGTCATGGTTCCGATAGCGTCTCTACCAATATTCATACCGGATCTAAGCAGCCTAGAGAAGGTCTTCTTATCCATGTTTTCTGCCAGCTCATTCATAGCTGAGGCGATGGACATAGCCACGTCCATGACAGCACCTAGAGAGCCTATAAGGATTCCGCTCCATATGATGGCTACTAGGTCGATGGGCTTATCCAGCTCCAAATAGTTTAGGAAGACATAGTCTTCATCTATAAAGCCTGTTAGGTTTAAGATTTTGCTCATGATGATGGCTACCAGGGCTGCTATGGCTACTCCACCTATATTACCTATAATGGCACAAAGGGTCTTCTTACTAGGACCATTTATTATAAGCAGGCTCATGAAGATTATATAGATGGTAACAATTGTACTTGATAGGTAGATATTGTAGCCCTTAAGTATGGATGGTACAAAGACCAGGAAGATGGCCAGAACGGTAAAGATAAGGGAGATAATTGTGGAAATCCCCTTACTCCTGCCTAAGAGTAGGATAAGTAAGAGGAAGATTACTGCTAGCCAGGCTAGGGTATCTGACCTATTGAACTCTACAAAGACCCATTGATCCCCATAGACCTCATCCCCCATATATGAAATTAGCACCTTGTGGCCCTCCTGTATTTCCACAGGCTGGATGGCATACATGGAGCTAAGGTTTTGAACAACTTCTACTATCTCACCCTTACTTGGACCGCTAGTAATTTCTGCCCTAAAGCGGATTATCTTGTTCTCGGCATAGCTTATATCGTCAAAGGAAAACTCCTCGGTTTCTATACTTTCAATTGATAGGACCTTGGCCTTATATAAATCGCCAGCTACCTCTTGGTCTTGCTCAGAAGAGGTTATTCTATGTCCAAAAAATATAAAGCCCAATGAAAAAAGAATTATTGCTATGTAGGTTATAATGTCGGTTAATTTTTTACTTGTAGTCATATTACCCTCCTAACTTTCTATATATAGGAATAATTATACCAGTTGTCCCTATTTAAGTCATTTAAATTTATGGGTTGGTAATATAATCCACCTTTTATATAGACTACCATTGAAAAATGATGGACAAGGTGGTATCATGTTCAAGTATGTCTTGTAAGGGATTTGTAAATAATTTGTAAATAGTGGACTAGGTATCTCTGCTATAATGTAGACAGAATACCACCTTAAGTCTATACAATGGAGTTAAGGGGTTTTTAACTTAAGCTATTCAGACTGGTAAGTATATAACATCAGTTAGGAGGAATAGGTATGTGTAACAACTTAATCAGTAAAATTAAAAACTTCATAATAAATATTTGTAAGAAAAATTTGGTACTTATTTTCTTGATAGCAGGTGGTATTGCTAACGACTTACTATTGCGGGCTATGACTACTGGCTTTACTCTATATTGGAAGCCTATCGTAACAAGTATATCCATAATAATTTTAACTAGTGTCCTGGCCTTGCTTCTGCCCCACAAGAGGAGGAACACGGTTTATGTAATTTTGTCAATTTTCTTTGCTCTTATTAATTCGGTGAACTTGATGTATTATAATCATTATAGTTCCTTCCTGTCCCTGTCACTTTTGGACCAGTTGGAGCATTTTAAGGCCATGGGTAACGATGTAACCAAGTCCGTCATGGACGCCAGGATGCTCTTGTTTATAATACCAACTATTGTTCTAATAGTAGCCATAAGAAAGCTTAAGAAGAATGATTACTTTGAAGAGGCCAAACCCCGTAGGGTAGGTTTGGAAATTGCAAGGGGTTTGGGCATAGGTTGTGTCCTTTTGGGCATAGTATTTACCAGTCTGACAACTACTGACCTAAGCCGTCTGGTAAAACAATGGAACAGGCCATATTTGGTAGAGCAGCTGGGCATTTATTCTTATACCCTAGCAGACTTTATTAAGAACGCCTTTTCACAGAAAATCAAGACCCTGCCAGAAGAAGAGGTGGACCATGTCTTGAATGATTTGGTCGAGGAAAACACCAAGGAGCAGGAGGAAAATGAATTTAAGGAGATCTTCAAGGGCAAGGACGTCTATGTAATCCACTATGAAAGTGCCCAGAACTTTGCTATGGACTATGAGACACCTGATGGACCAGTGACTCCCTTCTTGAACAGGCTGGCTGAAGAAGGTATCTTCTTTAACAACTTCTATCCTCAGCATTCAGTTGGGACAAGTAGTGATAGTGAGTTTACCTTTAATACATCACTTCTACCTATAAATGATGGAACGGTTTTTATCACCCATGCCAACAGGGAGTATGTGACCCTACCTAAGATGTTGAAGGAGGAAGGATATAGGGCTATCTCCATGCATGGTAATAATGGAGACTTCTGGAATAGGAATATCATGCACAGGACCCTGGGTTATGATAGATTTTACAGTGAATTTGACTATGAAATAGACGAAGAAATAGGCTTGGGCTTAAGTGACATGTCCTTCTTCAGGCAATCCATAGACAAGATTAAGGAGCTTAAGGAGCTGTCTGATTCGCCCCTAATGGCCACCTTGATTACCCTGACCCACCACTACCCCTTCGATGATGTGGAAAAGTTTGGGGACTTCGATGTGGGTCATCTTGAGGGTACTAGTATAGGAAACTATCTAAAATCCTATCACTATGCAGATAGGGCCTTGGAGTATTTCGTTACTAGGATGGATGAGGAAGGCCTGCTAGACAATGCAGTTCTAGTCTTGTATGGGGACCATCATGCTAGTATACCTAGGGCTGACTATAGGGCCCTATTAAACTACAATGAAGAAACAGGGGAATACTATAGTGAAGAAGACCCTGAATATATAAGAATAGACAAGGTACTTGCCAAAGAATTGAAGAGGACACCCTTCATAATCTGGGCAAAGGGCCACGACTTTAATATGGAAATAGATACACCCATGGGTATGGTGGATGCCCTACCAACCCTCTCAAACATGTTAGGGGTATCTAACCCTTATCAATTGGGCACGGATATCATGTCTGCTGATAGCAATACTGTCTTCTTCCCTGATGGGGACTGGATAAATGATAAGGTCTATTATTTGGCAGACTCAGCTGAGCTTTTTTCCCTTGAAACCAGGGAGCTCATAGAGGATAATGAGGCATATTTAGCCATCAATGAGGAGGCAGAAGAGATCATCCTCCTATCCAATAATATTATCCAAGGCGACTTAATTAGATACTATAATGCTGTCCTAGCTCAAAACCATAAGCCAATAAGGTATGATGAGGACAACATATCATAAGAAAAGAGATTACCAAAGCTGGTAATCTCTTTTATATTGCCTTCTGGTGTTAAATCTCCATGGTAGTACCTATAAAGATGGGCATATTCAATTCACTGTCTATTATCATATAGACAAAGGGCCTATCAAGGTAAACCTGCTTAATGTCTACAGGGGCTGATGTGCCAGCCATTTCTACAGATGTAACTGCTCCAGCCCTGGTTCCCTTTTCATCTAAAGCTAGGAAGGTCTTGTGTTTTACCTGGCTGATGAAGAGCTTACCCTCCTGGAGAGAGGCCATTTTAGAAAAGTCAGCCAATCCCTCGTCAAAGGCATCAGGCATCCCCATGGATTCTAGGATTTCACTCATTTCTATATCGTACTCAGTTTTGAACTTTGGAATAGCTGTCATGACTGTGACATCTTCCATACTATTAAGAAGTCGGCTGACATTATTACTGGTTAATGAGGACACATAGTCTGCAACCTTAACTCCTTCATTAGGCAGGAGGGCCACAAAGGCATACTTTCCATCGGCATAGGGTTTAAGAAAGCCTGTTGCCATATCATCTTCTAGATACTTTGATTCATCTGAGTACATAAAATCCACTTCCTGCCTGGTGCCATCCTCCTTGGTAAACACTTCTTTGTGGATTTGACTTTCCTGGTAGATATCTTCCCACTCTGCATCAAAGGTGAGAGCATTGATGAGATAGAGCATGGAAGAATCAGGGATTTCATCAAGGATCTCTTCTATCATACCGTCTGTCTTATCCTTGACCCAGAAGTTGATATCCTCAACAGTTGTATCATCGAAAGGGGCCTTATAGATGGAAGCGCCATACCAGTTGGCATTGGTCTGGAGAAAGTCCTTCTCTACTATCAGGCTATCATTATCCCTGAACCAAATTGAGTTGGCTATGGAAAACTTATATTTCTTACCTGAAGGCATCATCTGGTCATAGGCGTATAAGACCTCATTTAATTCCCCTATGGATAGGCCAAATACTTCCTCCATCTGGGCCAGGGTCTTATTGGCAGCTCCATTGGCTGTCATACCCAGGGCATAGATGACGGATAGAGGTGATACAAGGGTATTCTTTTCATTATCAAGACTTTCCTTAAATAGTGCTATGGAAAAATCCTTGATCGGGTCTAGATCTTCTTGGGAGATATCCATAGTTACATTAGGTTGATTGGGCTCAACTTCTGCCATCATGTCCTCTGCCTTGACCTTAGGTGTAGGACTGCAGCCTGTCAGGGAGAAAATCACGGGCAAGATTATAATGATGGATAGAAGAGTTCCTATAATCCTCTTTTTCATACTTAACCTCCTCTTAGATTCTAATTGCACGGAAAGTTTCCAACAATTCTGAATTCAAATCAAGTATATCACCTGTAATTCTCGCCAACAAGCTCCATATCCACAATGTAACTAATATGTAAACAAAATGAAATAACCCCCTATTTAAAGGGGGTCAGTAATTATAAGAAGGCAACTAGGAGTCCAGCTTCACCTGAATAGGTACCAATAGTAGCTCCTATCTTGGATATGATGATATCCTTGAAATTATATCTTTCCTCAATCAGTTTCTTGTATTCCAAGGCTTTTTCATAACAATTGGCATGGGCTATACCCAGGATTCTATTTTCTATATTGTTTGCATTTTCTCCCACAATTTCAACTAATCTACGAAAGGCCCTTTTAGAACCTCTTACCTTTTCAGCAAGGTCCACAACACCATTTCCATCACTCTTCATAATAAGTTTAATTGATAAGATGGATGCAATTTGACCAGCTACTTTTCCTATTCTACCACCTTTTACAATGTTTTCTAGGGTATCCAGTAGGAAGAAAATCTGAGTCTCTTGAATGAAGCTATCTGCAGCTTCTAATACTTCTCTTATCCCAGTTCCGGACTCTATCAGCTGGGCAATTCTCATAACCACTAAACCCTCTCCCACAGAGGCATTTTTTGAATCCAAGATATGGATTTTTTTATCATCATTATCTTGTTCATAGAGTCCTTTTGCAATTAAGGCACTATTATAAGTACTACTTAGCTTAGATGATATGGTAACCACTATAATATCTTCCTCAGGACCAGCAAAGGCATCTAGGAACTGTTCGGGAGATGGGCTGGCTGTTTTAGGTAGCTCATCGGATTTCTTTAACATGTCAAAAAAATCATCACTTTTTAAGTCTATCCCGTCTATGTAGGTCTCATCTTTAAATCTAATTTCCAAAGGAATCACAGTGATCTTATACTTCTCAACTATTTCTTCAGGTAAATCAGAACAGCTATCAGTAATAATTTTGATATTCATAAAAATCACTCCCCCTGATAATAGGATAACATATTATTTTTTATGGTTGAACAAATATTTTCCTTAAATATGGTATAATTATACCGCTATTAAGTAGTGGGTTTATATGATTAGCCCATGGAAACATTGGTATCTATTTATTATCCAGTTAGGATTTTTATTAAAGCTTGCTTAACTGAAGATGAGAAGATATAGGTCAAGATAGAAATCTTATCTTCAATACTATATAATTGTAAGGTAACGTAAACTAGGAAGGTGAGAAGATGGATTACTTAGAAGGACTTAATGACAGACAAAGAGAGGCAGTCCTACATACAGAAGGCCCCCTGCTAATAATGGCAGGAGCTGGTTCAGGTAAGACTAGGGTGGTAACCCAGAAGATTGCATACTTAATAGAGGAAAAGAATGTTTTCCCAGGAAATATTCTTGCCATTACCTTTACCAACAAGGCTGCCAATGAGATGAAGGAAAGGGTCGCAGACCTTTTAGATACAAATGTAGATAGGATGTGGATAGGGACCTTCCACTCCATATGTGTTAGAATCCTTAGAAGGGACATAGATAAGATTGGATATACAAACTCCTTTACCATTTATGATAGGGATGACCAGATTACCCTGATTAGGGAGTGTATCAAAGAATTAGATCTTAATAAGGATATGTACAAGGAGTCCAGTGTCCTTGCCAGGATTAGTAGCCTCAAGGACTTACAAGTGGACCCTGAGGAATACATTATTGAAAATTATGGCGACTATAGAGAAAGAAAGTTGGGAGAGCTTTACCAACTGTATGAGAAGAAATTAAAACAGTACAATGCCTTGGATTTTGATGATCTTTTGATAAAGGCAGTTGAACTGTTAAATCAGGAGAAGAAAATTCTCTCCTATTATCAAAATAAGTTCGAATATGTATTCGTTGACGAGTACCAGGATACAAATAAGATCCAGTACCATCTAGTAAAACTCCTGTCAGCCCTGCATAGGAATATCTGTGTGGTTGGTGACTCTGACCAATCCATATATTCCTGGAGGGGGGCAGATATCAGCAATATCTTAGACTTTGAGAAGGATTTTGAAGGGGCCAAGGTAATCTTTCTGGAGCAAAACTACCGCTCCACCAAGAAGATTTTAAAGGTTGCCAATGAGGTCATCAAGTACAACCATGACAAGTACCCCAAGAAGCTTTGGACAGACAAGGAGGATGGGGCTGATGTTATCTATGAACAGGTGGAGCATTCCAACGAGGAAGGTAGCTTTGTGGCCAGGAAGATCCGCCAACTACTAGATAAAGGATACAAACTATCGGACTTTGCCGTCCTCTACAGGACCAATGCCCAATCCCGGGTATTTGAGGAAGCCTTTTTAAACCAGGCCCTACCCTATAAGATAGTTGGGGGGCTGAAGTTCTACGATAGGAAGGAAATCAAGGACATAATAGCCTATTTAAAGGTTTTGGAAAATCCTGATGATAATATTTCCCTGAAGAGGATTATAAATACCCCAAGGAGGGGGATAGGTAATGCCAGCATAGACAAGATAGAGGCTTATGCCAACCAAGAGGATGAATCCATGTATGCAGCCCTCCTAGATATTGACAATATTGATGGTTTGAGCACCAGGGCAAAAAATAGTTTGAAGGGCTTTGTTGAAATGATGAATACCCTCATGGCTAAAAAGGAGATAATGGGACTAAAGGACCTAATTGAGGAACTAATTGCCACTAGCGGTTATATAGAGGATTTGGAAAGAGACAAGACCATAGAATCCAAAACCAGAATCGAGAATATTATGGAGTTCCTTTCTGTGGCCAAGGACTTTGAAGATAAGAATGAAGGGGATAAACTGGAGGACTTCCTAGCCAATGTGTCCCTCCTTTCAGATGTGGATAAGACCCTGGATGATGATAATCTGATTACCCTGATGACGGTCCACAGTGCTAAGGGTCTAGAGTTTCCAGTTGTCTTCCTAGTAGGCATGGAGGATGGGCTCTTCCCCATTGCCAGGGCCATGGATAGTGAAGAGGATCTGGAGGAGGAGCGTAGGCTCTGTTATGTAGCCATTACCAGGGCAGAAGAAGTCCTATATATAACCAATGCCCAGAAAAGAACCCTTTATGGGAATACCAATTACACCCTACCATCTAGGTTTATAAGTGAAATGGGAGACACCATAGAGAAGAAGGGGGCGGAGAGGGTCAGGGTGAAAAAAAGGCCCGAAGAGGAACTTGTGAAGGTTTGGGACTTTACATCACCAATTAAGCATAAGACCCCTATTAAACAAAAAAACTCCTCTGATAGGGAGGTAAAGGTGGGCGACAAGGTCCAACACAAAAAGTGGGGTGTGGGTACCGTAGTACAGGTTGCTGAACAAGAAAATGACAAGGAATTGGTGATAGTTTTTGATAAGGAGGGCCTCAAGAGGTTGCTCTTGTCCCTAGCCCCCATAGAATTCTTATAGGAGGTAGTAATTTGGATAAGGAGAAAAGGATTGATGAACTTATAGAGATTATCAATGAACTTAACTACTATTACTATACCTTGGATAACCCCAAGGTTAGCGATAGGGAATATGACCAGCTTTATGATGAGCTGGTAGCCTTGGAGGAAGAAACGGGGATAATTAGGGACTACTCTCCTACTCAAAGGGTAGGGGGTCCTATCCTAGAGGGGTTTGAAAAGCACACCCATCTGGGTAGACTTTGGAGCCTGGACAAATGCCAAACCTTTGAGGAGCTTGAAAACTGGGATAAGCGGGTAAGAAGGCTAATAAATGAATATAATTCCAACCATGGGGAAAAATTACCTGAACCTACCTATATCTTGGAATATAAGTTTGACGGGCTCACCATCAACCTGACCTATCGGGATGGGCACCTGGTACAAGGAGCCACCAGGGGTAATGGGCTAGAGGGTGAGGCCATCCTAGAGCAGCTAAAGACCATAAAGTCTATCCCCATGACCATTCCCTTTAAGGGGACCATGGAGGTTCAAGGTGAAGGGGTCATGCCTTTGTCAGCCCTAGAGGAGTATAATAAGACTGCAGCAGAGCCCCTCAAAAATGCCAGGAATGCAGCTGCAGGTGCCCTAAGAAACTTGGACACCAAGATAACGGCGGAGAGAAGACTCAAGGCCTACTTCTATAATGTTGGATATATAGAGGGAAGGACCTTTTCAAGCCACAGGAAGGTCCTAGATTTTATTAAGGAGAATAGGCTGCCTGTATTTGACTATGCCAAGTCCTTTGATGATATAAGGGATTTGATTGAAGAGATAAATAGGCTGGAGTTTGAAAGACAGACCTTGGATGTATTAACCGATGGCCTGGTGATTAAGATAGATGATATCAGGACCAGGGAGGTCCTGGGTTTTACCAACAGGTTTCCCAGGTGGGCCATGGCATACAAGTTTGAGGCTGAGGAGACCAGTACCCGCCTGATAGGGGTAGAGTGGAATGTTGGGCGAACTTCTAAGGTAACCCCTACAGCCATCCTGGAGCCCGTGGAGATAGGTGGAGTTACGGTAAGAAGGGCCACCTTAAACAACTACGATGATGTCCTAAGAAAGGGTGTCAAGATCAACTCAAGGGTCCTAATAAGAAGGTCCAATGATGTTATACCTGAGATCTTGGGTACCCTAGAGGAGGATATAGAGACCTACGAAATCGAAAAACCAACCCATTGTCCCGCCTGCCACAGTGAGCTCTACCAGGATGGGGTTCATATCTTCTGTCCCAACTCCCTATCCTGTAAGCCCCAGCTGGTGGCCAGGTTGGTCCATTTTGCCAGCAGGGACGCCATGAATATAGAGGGTTTCAGTGAGAAGACAGCTGAGAAGCTTCTGGAGGAGCTGGATATTAAGGACCTACCGGAGATTTATGAAATCCAGTATGAGGACTTGATAAGGCTGGAAGGCTTCAAGGACAAGAAGACCAGGAACCTACTAAATGCCATAGAAAGAAGTAAGAAGGTATCACTGGCATCCTTTATCTATGCCCTGGGAATTCGAAATGTGGGCATCAAGACAGCCACTGACCTCGCAGACCATTATAAATCCTTGGATTCCATAAAAAATGCAAGCTATGAGGAGCTCCTGGGTGTAGGAGATATAGGACCTATCATTGCCCAGGACATAGTGGAATTCTTCCATGATGAGGAGATCCTAAAGGCCATAGATAAGCTCTTAGCTGAAGGGGTAACCCCCATATATGAAAGTGTGGAAACCCAGGAATCCATCTTTACAGATAAAACTGTGGTCATAACAGGTACCATCGAAGGCCTATCGAGGAAGGAAATCCAGGAGGCCGTGGAGAGGATGGGGGGCAAGGTGACTGGCTCCGTCAGCAAGAAGACAGACTTTGTTATTGTGGGAAGCAACCCTGGAAGCAAGTACAATAAGGCAGTGGAGCTGGGGATTGAGATAATAGATGAGGAAAGATTGAAAGGAGAAATTTTATGATATCAAAAAAAGAGATTTCAGAACTTGCAGATCTTTGTAAATTGAGTCCTGATGACATAGGTAGGGAGGACTTTCTTGAAAGTCTTGAAGAGGTTATAAACCTATTTGACAAGATCAAGGATGTAGGTGTGGAAGGGGTTGAACCAACCTACCAGGTTAATGACTACAAGGAACCCCTTACCGATGACATTGTCAAGGAGAGCCTACCCCAGGAGGAAGTACTCAAGAATACGGAAGAAGAAAAGTATGGCTATTTTAAAATACTCAAGGTTGTAGATTAGGAGGGGGGATTAGATGAAGATCGTAGATTTAAAGGCAAGGGACATAAGGGAGAAGATTGTTAGCAAGGAACTTACCGCCCTAGAAGTTGTAGAGGCCTTTTTAGAGCATATTGAGAACACCGACAAGGATATAAATGCCTTTATCAGTATCGACAAGGAAGGGGCTAAGGAAGCAGCCCTTAGGATAGATGAAAAGATTAAGAAGGGGGAAAAGGTTGGAAGACTAGCAGGTATCCCCATAGGCATAAAGGACAATATAGTTACCAGGGATTTAAGGACCACTTGTGGTTCCAAGATGCTGGAGAATTACCAATCCCCCTATGATGCTAGAGTTGTTGAAATCATAAGGAAGGAAGATGGAATCATTATAGGCAAGACCAACATGGATGAGTTTTCCATGGGTACTTCAACGGAGACCTCCTATTTTGGACCAAGCAAGAACCCCTTGGATACGGACCTGGTCCCAGGTGGCTCATCTGGTGGATCTGCTGCAGCCTTGGCATCCAAGCAGGTGGCCTTGGCCCTGGGCTCAGATACCGGTGGGTCAGTTAGGCAGGCAGCTAGCTTTTGTGGCCTGGTGGGCCTAAGACCCAGCTATGGTAGGATTTCCAGATATGGTCTGGTTACCCTATCCAATACCATGGACCAGATTGGAGTTTTGGCCAGGGACATAGAGGATGCAGGACTCTTCCTATCAGTTCTGGCAGGTTATGATGAGAATGATCCTACCAGTGTAGACCTTGATATAGCTCCAAATCTTGACTTTAAAGCTGATGGTATAGCTGATATTAAGGCCATGAAGATTGGAGTACCTAGTGAGTTAGAGAGCCTTGGGATAGATAAGGAAGTTATGGAAGCTTTTAATAAGGCGATAGAAACTATTAAGGATCAGGGAGGACATGTAGAGGAAATATCCCTACCCCATCTAGAGTATGCCCTGGAAACCTATCTCTTGATTTCCAATGCAGAAGCAAGCTCTAACCTAGCTAGGTTTGATGGCTTAAGATACGGTTATAGGGCTGAGGATTATGAGACTTTAGATGAATTATATGTAAAGTCCAGGACGGAAGGATTTGGTGACGAGGTGAAGAGAAGGATAACCCTAGGGACCTATATCTTAACCAAGTCCCATGCTGAGGAATATTATAAGAAGGCCTTAAAGATTAGGACCTTGATAAGGGAGGATTTTGATAAGGCCTTTGAAGGGGTGGATGTCCTACTTCTACCTACCTCCACATGCCAACCCTTTAAATTAGGTGAAAGGCTACCTAACCCAGTGGATATGTATAAGGTGGAAGAGGCCACTATACCAGCAAGTCTGGCTGGACTCCCTGCTATGAGTATACCTATCTATCATAAGGGTTCCCTTCCCACAGGCCTTCAAGTCATAGGGAAGAAGTTTAGGGAAGAGGACATCTTAAAGCTTGGGCTAGCAATTGAAAGGATGGTGGAGTAAGTGAGATACAAGACTATTGTCGGTTTAGAAATCCATGTGGAGCTTATGACGGATACCAAGATATTTTGCTCCTGTACAAATGAATTTGGAGGAGAGGCTAATAGTCATTGCTGTCCAGTCTGCCTAGGCCTGCCGGGAGCTATCCCCATCTTAAATAAGAGGGTCTTGGAGTATGCCATCAAGGCTGGGACTGCCTTTAACTGTGACATATCCAGATATATCAAGATGGATAGGAAGAACTACTTCTATGCAGACCTAACCAAGGGTTACCAAACATCCCAGGATGACGTGCCCCTCTGTAGTGAAGGCTATATAGAGATTGAAACTGAGGAGGCTAGCAAGAAGATACGTCTAGAGAGAATCCATATCGAAGAGGATACTGGAAAATCCATCCATACAGAAGAGGATGAGACCCTCCTAGACTATAACAGGGCTGGGGTCCCCCTGATTGAAATAGTAAGTAAGCCTGATATAAGCTCTGGTGAGGAGGCCAGGTTATTCCTAGATAAACTCCGCTCCACCTTGAAATATATTGAAGTATCGGACTGTAAGATGGAAGAGGGGTCCTTGAGATGTGATGTTAATATCAATGTATTAGACACTGAAACTGGTACAAGGACCAGGATTTCTGAAATAAAGAATCTAAATTCCTTCAGGTCTGTGGTTAAGGCTATTGAATTTGAAGAAGAACGCCATATTAAGCTTTTGAAAGAAGGGAAAGACACTGAAAAGGAAACCAGACGCTGGGACGAGGTGAAGAATGAGACTGTAGTCATGCGAGCCAAGGGCGGTGAAAGTGACTATAGGTATGCTGTGGAAGGGGACATACCACCTTTCTACCTTGATGAATCCTTTATCAAGGAGGTTCAGGAAAATCTTCCAGAGTTACCCCATGAAAAGAAGGAGAGGTTTATCCTTGATTATGACCTAGCCCCTTATGATGCAGGAGTCCTGACTCAGTCCAGGGAGCTGGCTGATTTCTTTGAGGATACTGTAAAGTATATAGATGATGCTAAACTGGTCAGCAATTGGATGATGGGGGATGTCTTAAGGAGACTCAATGAAGAGGGTTTAGAAGTAGACTCCCTTAGGTTTACTGCCAAGGACCTAGCAGATTTGATTATCCTGGTTAAAGATGGAAAAATCAACAATAACACAGGGAAAAAAGTTCTCAGGGACATGTTTGAAAGTGGTAAGGCTCCGGATGTTATTGTCAAGGAAAAGGGTCTAATCCAAATTAGTGATGAGGGTCAATTAGAGGCAATAGTTGATGAGGTCTTAGATGAAAACGAGCAATCCATTATTGACTATAAGAGCGGTAAGGATAGGGCCTTTGGCTATTTGATGGGCCAAATAATGAAAAAGACTAGGGGTAAGGCCAATCCACAAGTAGTTAACAAACTCTTGATGGATAAGATTAAGGAAAGATAATAATTTAACACTCCATGTATAAACTTTGCTTACATGGGGTGTTTTTTTTGTCATCCCAGTGCTTAATCCTGATTTCCTTACACTTATAAGGTAGAATATAAGCATTGTTTAGGGTCACGAAACTTAAGTTGGACTATCATTGACAAAGACCCTTAAGGTGCTATAATATAAGTGAAGAATTGTTTTACTATTCGGAATACTTTGAAACATAATTAACAATCTTTTAAGCAGGTAGTGGTTATAACTTTTATTCATTAAAAAGCTAATCCTTTATTTATTATCATAATTTGTATTACAAATATAGACAGCTATAGAAAGGAGGATTCAAGGCTGTTGTAATTGTTGGCATCATCTAGTAAGTATAATTAAAAGGAGGTATTTTTGTGAAAAAGAAGTTGAGTTTACCTATTAAGATCCTGATTGGCTTGGCACTGGGTGCTATTACTGGATTTATTTTTAAGGATAAGGTTGCTGTTATTGAGCCAATCGGAACAGTTTTCCTAAGATTACTTAGGATGACCATTATACCATTGGTCTTCTTCTCAATAGTATCTGGTGTATCTGGATTCTCAGATCTAAGCCGATTGAAGAAAGTAGGATTTACGTTTATTAGGTATTGGGCCCTTTCATCCCTAGCCGCAGCATCTGTTGGTACATTATTTGCCCTAATTATGAAACCAGGTGTAGGCATAACTTTACCAAATACAGAAGCTATGGAAGTAAATGTAGACCTTATACAAAGTTTTGTTGAGTGGATACCTGATAACGTTTTCGTAGCATTTACAGAATTTAACATGATTCAAATAATTGTATTTGCTCTATTTACAGGAATTTCCATAGCCCTATTATCCTCTACAAAGGCTGGTCAGCTTATGAACGATTTTGTTCAATCAGCAGCAGACCTTATGGGCAAGATGGTATCCATAGTACTTAAGTTTGCTCCATTCGGAGTATTTGCCCTTATGGCTAATGTAACTGGTACTGTCGGAGGAATGGCACTGGTTGGTATAGGTAAGATGTTAGTAACCCAATACATTGCCTATGCATTTATAATTGTAGTTGTTTATGCAATTATTCTTAAGGTATTTGCTAATGTTAATCCTGTTCAACATTACCGTAATGTATTCCCAGCTATGGTAATGGCATTTACAACTCAAAGTTCTAGTGCTACAATCCCAGTAACAATGGAATGTACTAGCAAGAGGTCAGGAGTACCTGAAGATATAGTAAATCTAATAACAGCACCAGCAGCTACTATCAATATGCATGCTGTTTCTGCTGAGATGCCAATCTACGCCCTGTTTGCTGCCCAAATTTATGGCATTACCCTATCACCTCTAGAGTTTATTCAAATAATCGTATTAGGAGTAATACTAGCAGCAGGATGTGCGGGTGTACCAGGTGGCGGTATCATGATGTCGGCTATCCTATTAGAAATCATGGGTCTACCATATGACATAGTTCCATGGATAGCAGGTATCTATGTACTAATAGATATGCCTAACACCATGATCAATGTTACAGGAGATACTGTAGGTATGGTCTACACAGCTCATAAATTAGGTGAATTAGATAGAGAGGTATTCGACGCAGCAAAGGATACCACAACAGAATCTCAAAAAGAAGATACAGCTGAATAATTATACTTTTCTATATAGGGTTATATGTAAATATAACCCTATATAAATTCTCATATAAAGTTGAGGGATCTAGCTCATGAAAATTAATATTAGTAAGGCCCCTAAAGGGGTAATAGGAATTTGTGGTCATATAGGCGTTGGACATACCCATAGCCACTCAGGGTTTGTTCAAGATGATGGTGCGGGCTTAGCAGTAGCAGCTACAATTCTCAAGGGAGCCCTACCCTTAGATACGACCATCATCAGGGCTGAAGCTGATATAGCTAACTCCCTGATAACCATTGAGACTAAAGATGGAGGAGTAGGCGAGGCCTGGGTCCGTAGGGGAATAACACCCTGGGAAGGAGAAATGATTAAAAAGGCTGAGGGTATGGACACTATTTATGCTCAACAAATAGTTCTAAAAACCTTTGGTAGTATTTATGGTCAAGGGGCTATGGAGGTGGCTGTATCCCTTCAAGCAGCTGTAGCCTTGGCTTTGGTAGATACCTTTAAGCAAAAATATCCAGGAGATATCACCCTAGTAGATGAGGATATACCATCAAATATAGGAAAGATTCTCGGTACAGCAGTGGATATAGATGGTATTCCTGTATCTATGATGCTGACAGTCAATGCTAGTCGAGGGGGTGTAGGTCCTGTAGAGGACCTAGAAGGCAATGTCATCTTGGGTCAAAAGGGCAAACTAATGGAAGATTTAGGCCTAGACAAGATACCATCTATAATAATAGAAAGCAAGAACTATGTACCAGGAGTCTGTGATTCCCTATCTGCAGATACCTTCCTTATTAGGGCCAATAGGGATTCTGATAATACAGTGGTGGCAAAGGCCTTGATGGACTCCGCAGCTGAGTTAGGAATTAGGTTTAATCATAATTTCGATGCACTGGAAAGGGATACAGATGATTTTGTTAAGGCGAGTACCGCCCTTGGAGAAAGAATAGTAAGTTATGGGGAGCAATTTAAAAAGGCAGAGACTTCTCAGGAGAAGGTAAGGATTATATCTGAGTTAGCAAGCTTAGTTAGGGAAGATGCAGGTGGAGTAACTTTTATGTCTAATAGTCTACAGAAGAGTGTAGGCAGTGCCGGTATGGTTAAGGGGACATCCGCTGTTCTTTCATTACAGGTGCCAACTGATTATATTGAGCATTATAAGATTCCATTTATAGTTGAAGCTGATATCGATGATTATATTGAAATCATTTATAACGCCATACCAAAACTTCATAAGGAATTAGATGCAGCTAATCAAGAGTTGACGAATAGGTTTGAATTTGATAGGGTAGAATATACTGACTTGTTAAAATAAAGGCAAGTTTGAAACTATATGGTTGAAATGATGGGAGGATACTATGAAAAAGAAGGTAGTAATGATATTTACAGGTGGAACCATAGCTATGAAAGTGGATCCAGATTTAGACGCTGCAGTACCAGCTGTGGAAGGTAACGAATTAATGAGTATGGTTAGGGATGTTAACGAGGTTGCGGACATAGAAACCATAGACTTTTCAAATATCCCAAGTCCTCATATGACCCCTGACATAATGTTTGAATTAAGTAAGGTGGTAAAGGAGAATGTTTCCAGAGATGAGGTTACAGGTGTAGTAATCACCCATGGTACTGATACTTTGGAAGAGACATCATACTTCCTAGACTTAATAGTTGATACAGAAAAACCTGTTATCCTGGTTGGATCCATGAGAAACAATTCAGAGCTTGGCTATGATGGAGCAGCTAATATAGCCTCAGCCATCTATACAGCAATTGACCCTCAAGCTAAGAACAAGGGTGTCTTAGCAGTAATGAATAATGAAATCTTTGCTGCTAGAGATGTTACCAAGACTAATACAGTAGCATTGGATACCTTCAAGTCACCTGAGCTAGGACCTATAGGTATAGTAAGCAATAATGAGATAATCTTCTATAGGGATGTTCTAAATAGGCAACATATAAATGCAGAAAAGATTGAAAGTAAGGTAGCCCTTATAAAGGGAGCAGCAGGACTTGAGTCCGACATTGTAGATTTTTATGTGGATAGTGGATACAAGGGTATAGTAATAGAGGCTCTTGGAGCAGGAAATGTACCACCACCAATGGTTCCAGGTATTCAAAGGGCAATCGACAAGGGAATTCCAGTAGTCCTAGTTTCCAGATGTATAAATGGAAGAGTAGAACCTGTATATGGCTATGAAGGTGGAGGCAAGGTCCTTAAGGATATGGGATTAATACTTGGCGGCAACCTCCTTGGACATAAGGCCAGGATAAAGCTGATAATAGCTCTTGGGGTTACTCATGATGTGGAAGAAATAAGAAAATATTTTTAATAAAGATTTGATTTTTTTCCAAAATTAAAGTAGAATATTATACACCTAATAAGTAGGTTAGTTTAAGAATTAGAATTATGGGTAGAATAAACCTATAAAATATGAATAAATACGATGAACAGAAGAGTAGATTAAATGATAAGTCACAGAGAGCTGGCGGGGGTGGAAGTCCAGTACTTTAGTTTAATTGAAGAACCTCTGGGAGTTGCTAACCGAACGTGTTACTAGTAGGCTTAGATGTTCTGCTACATTACAGCAGTTAATATAGGTTATTTCTATATTAATAGAGTGGACTATTATTTAGTCAATTTGGGTGGTACCGCGAAAGATACCTTTCGTCCCTTGTCGGGATGAAGGGTATTTTTTTATGCCTAACACAGTGAATGAGCATAGCGAATGAACTGATGTAGGTCAAACGCAAAGAATCCTAATTCATGTGAATGAAATGAGCAAATGAATTAGCTAGGATTTGACTGAGGAAAATGACCTAACACAGTAACCCCACCACAAGAGTATTCAGGGATTGACTAAGCTACTAGGAATTCTATATAGGAAGGAGAAGGAAGATGGATACAGATTTATCAAGAAGCCATTATTGTACAGATTTAAGTGAAGATGATATGGGAAGTCCTGCCACAGTAAGCGGCTGGGTCCAAAGAACCCGTGATATGGGCGGGATAATCTTTGTTGATTTAAGGGATAGGACAGGAATATTACAGGTGGTCTTCGATTTACAAGACGTAGGGGAAGAAACCTTTGCTAAGGTGGAGGCCTTGAGAAGCGAATATGTCATCAAGGTTAAAGGAACAGTAAGAAAGAGGGATGAGGAAACTTATAACCCCAATATTCCTACTGGTACCATTGAGCTCAAGGCCAGTTATTTAGAGATCATATCTAGGTCAAGGACCATACCCTTCCCTATTGAAGACTATACCAATGTAAATGAAGAATTAAGGCTTAAGTACAGGTACTTGGACTTAAGAAGGCCAAAACTATACAAGAACCTAGCCTTAAGGCATAAGACATGCAAAGCAATTAGGCAATATCTAGATGATAGGGGATTTTTAGAAGTAGAAACTCCAATCCTAACCAAGAGTACTCCTGAAGGGGCTAGGGACTATCTAGTTCCAAGCAGGCTGGAGAATGGCAAGTTCTATGCCCTACCCCAATCACCGCAGATATTTAAGCAACTATTGATGGTATCGGGTGTAGACAGATACTATCAAATAGCCAGGTGTTTCCGTGATGAGGACTTAAGGGCAGATAGGCAGCCAGAGTTTACCCAACTGGATTTAGAAATGTCCTTTGTAAGCCAAGAGGATGTCCTAAACCACTTGGAGGGTATGTTCAAGTATATTTTTTCCGAAGTAATGGATATGGACTTCACGGAGCCCTTCCCAAGGATGACCTATCAGGAAGCCATGGATAAATATGGTAGTGATAAGCCTGACTTGAGGTTTGGCATGGAAATTGTGGACCTTAGTGACATAGCCAAGAGGTGTGGCTTCAAGGTATTCAGGAGTGTGGTTGAACAGGGTGGAGCTGTCAGGGCAATCAACATAAGAGGCGGCAATAATTTCTCAAGGAATGAGATTGATGATTTAACCAATAAGGCTATTTCCTATGGGGCCAAGGGTATGGCCTGGATAGCCATAGAACCAAATGGTAATCTAAGGACTCTGCTTACCAAGTTTTTATCTGAAACAGAGGTTGAGGAAATCATCGAAAGGGCCCAGGCCCAGCCGGGAGATATGATAATCTTCTGTGCTGATGAATTACCAGTGGTTTATAAGACTCTGGGCAATCTGCGCCTGGAGATAGCAGATAGATTAGGGCTTAGGAAGAAGAATGACTACAAGTTTTTAATCGTAACTGACTTCCCTCTGCTGGAATGGTCTGAGGAAGAAAACAGGTATATTGCCATGCATCATCCCTTCACCATGCCTGCTGACATCGAAAGGTTTATGAAGGATGATGACCTATCCAATATGAATGCCATGTCCTATGACTTTGTTCTAAACGGTACAGAATTAGGTAGTGGAAGTATTCGTATTCATAGGAGTGATATCCAGAACAGGATGTTTGAAGTATTAGGTTTTACAGAGAAGGAAATACAAGACCGCTTCGGCTTTATGATAGAGGCCTTTTCCTATGGTACACCACCCCATGGAGGATTTGCCTTTGGACTGGATAGACTGGTGATGTTAATGACCAATGCTGACACCATCCGGGATGTAATAGCCTTTCCAAAGACTGGAGATGCCAGGTGTCCATTGACAGAAGCCCCTAGCAGTGTTGCCAAGGAACAGTTGGACATTCTGGGCATAGGCATTGGAACTAGCTTTTCATCCAATGGTGAGGCTGAAGGTTTAGAAGAAGATGACTATCGTGAATTAGATCTTGAAAACCTACTAGAAATATCTCAGATCTATGTGGATGAGGCTGAGAAGGTAGATTTAGTAAAAGAATTAGAGGCCTTGATCGACTCCGTTTCCTTGGTAGCAGATATGGATTTAGCGGATGTTGAGCCACTTATCAATATCCACCCCATTGAGAATGCTACAAGGGCAGATTTAGTGGAGAAGAGCCTGGAGATTGAAGATGTCTTAATGAATGCTCCTGCTAAGGACGATAACTATATCCTAGTGCCAAAGGTAATTGATTAGGGTGGAAAGGAGGAAGTATTATGGACTTAACTGATATGAAGATTTCTCAGCTTTTAGAACTAATGGAGGCGGGAGAAGTTTCCAGTGAAGAAATAGTTGGGAAATGTATTTCAAATATAGAGAAAGAAGGTTTAGCTGATCGAACCTATAAAACCATATTAAAGGATCAGGCCCTGAAAAAGGCTAGGGAAATAGATGAAAAGAGGAAGAATAAGGAAGACTTAGGTGCTTTGGCTGGTATACCCTTTGCTGTAACAGATGATATATCTACCAAGGGGGTATTAACCACGGCGGGAAGCAAGATTCTAGAAAACTACATCCCCCCTTTCAATGCCAGTGTTTTGGATAAGATGGATGAAGCAGGTTGTGTAATGTTGGGGAAGGTAAAGGTAGAGGAATTTGGGCTTAAACCAACCGACATGGTTGGTAGGACCCTTGAATCTAAGGGGGCAATTTTTGGCCTAAGCACATCTATGGACCCTAACAAGATATCCATGAAACCGACCTATGGTCTGATTTCCAGATACGGTATCATAGGGGCTACATCTACCTTTGGCCAGCTGGTACCAATTACTTCTTGTGTTGAAGATATGGCACTTGTTTTGAATAAACTGGTTGGATATGATAAGAGGGATTCCACCTCTATTAAGAGGGAAGTGGTGGACTATAGACAATCCTTGGTTGCCGATATAGAAGGAATTAGGGTAGGAATGCCCAAGGACTTGTTTGCCGAAGACCAGGGTTTAGATATCAATAAGGTCGTGAGAGAATTAGAAGAACTTGGGGCCCATGTTGAAGAGGTTACCCTACCTAAGCTAGACTATATTACCCCTACCTACAGGATCTTATCTTCTGCTGAATTTGCATCTAATACAGCTAGGTATGATGGTATAAGTCTAGGTTATAGGACCAAGAACTATGAAAGTAGGGAAGACCTATATAAAAGGACTAGGGCAGAGGGCTTTAGCAAGGAAGCACAAAAGAAGATACTCTTTGGAAACTATGTTATTAGTTCCGGTCAATATGAGAAGTTCTATAGGAATGCCCAAAGGCTTAGAAGGCTTATCAAGGAAGATATAACTAAGCTAATAGAGGAGTATGGTATCCTAATTCTACCTTTGACATCAAAGTATGATGAGGGAATTAACCTACTGGCTAATATAACAGGATTACCTGCCATAACAGTAGGAAGTGGGCTACAGTTATTAGGACCAAAGTTTGCAGAAGCTGACTTGATTAGATTAGCCTATGTTATAGAGAATAAGATGAAGAATACTAGCAGGGAGGTGGGTAGTGATGACTAAGGAATATGAAATTGTCATGGGTTTAGAGGTTCATGTGGAGTTAAAAACCAAAACTAAGATATTTTGCTCCTGTACAACGGAGTTTGGTGGTGAGCCAAATACCCATTGTTGTCCAGTCTGTATTGGCCTACCAGGTGCCCTTCCTGTATTAAATGAAGAGGTCCTAAACTATGCTATTAAGGCTGGGCTGGCTATAAATTGTAAAATAACAAGGTATGGTAAGCAAGATAGGAAGCATTACTTCTATCCTGACCTACCAACTTCTTACCAAATATCCCAGAATGACTTGCCTCTTTGCTATGATGGTCATTTGGATATTGAGGTCAAAGGAGCAACTAAATCTATAGGTATAACTAGGATTCATATAGAAGAAGATGCTGGAAAACTGATTCATCAGGAGGGGCTAGGTACCCTGGTAGACTATAATAGGGCAGGAGTGCCCTTGATAGAAATCGTATCTGAGCCTGATCTACGCTCAGCAGAAGAGGTCAAGGCCTACCTACAAAAGTTAAGGGCTATTATGCTCTATATAGGTGTTTCAGACGTAAAGATGAATGAGGGTTCCTTTAGGTGCGATGTCAACCTATCTGTAAGGGAGAAGGGTTCTGATGTCTTGGGGGTTAGGACGGAGATCAAGAACCTCAACTCCTTCCAATCCATCATGAGAGCCATAGATTACGAGTCCCAGCGCCATATAAGGGTGCTTGAAGAAGGTGGCACACTGGTTCAGGAGACCAGGGGCTTTGACCAAACAACTGGTAAAACCTATTCCATGAGGGAGAAGGAGGATGCTGAAGACTATCGCTATTTGCCTGACCCAGATTTAATGCCTATAGTGATAGATGATGCTTGGATAAATTCCATAAAGGATAGTCTACCGGAGCTACCGGATGAGAGGAAGGATAACTATATAAGGGAATATGGTTTGAGTAGCTATGATGCAGAACAGCTGGTAGCATCTAAGGACCTGGCGGACTACTTTGAAGAGGCTGTTAAGCTATCTAAAAACACTAAAACCTTGGCCAATCTCTTGATCTCAGAGATTTTCAGGTTTATAGACCTAGAGGAGTTTGAAGAACCATTCCCAGCTGAGTATTTAGGTGAATTGGTAAATCTCATAGAGGATGGTGTAATCAATATAAGCACCAGTAAGAGGATCATTGAGGAAATGAGAAAATCTTCTAAATCCCCTAAAGAGATTGTAAAGGAACAGGATTTAGAGCAAATAAACGATAGGGATGTCTTATCCCCAATTATTGATGAAGCTATAGCAAATAGTGAAAAGGCAGTTAAGGAGTATAGGGCTGGAAAGGAAAAGGCGTTAGGGGCCATAATAGGTCAAATTATGAGGGCAACTAGGGGCAAGGCCAATCCTCAACTGATAAATGAAATCCTTTTAGAAAAGCTCAATAATTAAATACAGGGTAAAAGCCTACAGACATAACAGTCTGTAGGCTTTGTCTAATTAACTATGCTAGATAGGCTCCATTGACAAAATCTTATCAAATTATTTGAATTGACAAAAAATTCAGTTAGGGCTATAATGAAATTGTATAGATATATATTAAAAACCTTTATGAAGTCTAGTGGTAATATGTCAAGACAATAATAGTTAATAATTTAAAGAAATATCCATATTTTCTTTAAAAAAATGCGCACTTTAATAAGCCTTCAGGAAACTGCAATTTTTGAAGGCGTTAAAGGACC
>FZPS01000151.1_pt261 | contig 38906 bp, 35 predicted proteins | sample 1817821 | NCBI WGS metagenome assembly FZPS01 (sample SAMEA104158645, study PRJEB21678) | metagenome | place: Germany | collected 2015-04-21 | reverse complement strand
TTCAAATCCGTAGTGGAGAGAAAATTCAAGAAATCGGGGGTTCCATTCTTTGGTTTTCGGGTTGATGATGGCAGCCATATTGTCATAGAAGATGGTCTCAGGTACACCGCCAATCTCAGTAAAGAATCGGATATGCGCATCAAAGATCTCAAGCTGAGTTTCACGATGGTAGAGATGAGCAAACCGGTAGAGGGAATGGTTGAGTACCATGGCGGCCATTGGATACTTGCCCCAGTGTGCGTTGATCTGGAGGTCTGTCTTGCCAAAGTCAAACTCTGCGCGAAACCCAGGATTGGTATCCTGAGCGATGTAGACTTCCCGATGGCCATACTGGTCCTTCCATGAGGCAACTTCCCGTTTGACCGTGCTATAACTAATCGTGTAGCCTTCTTTGACAAGATGATCCCAGATTTTCTTTCCAGTCCACCGTTGTTTCTTCGGAAGATCAGCATTTGCCTCCAGAATCGTGTGGATTCGTTCCTTGACTTCGGGAGTGAGGGCAGTGCAGGGACGCTGGATCTGACGATCGCGGGGGAGAATGGTTTCTTCAACTCCGTCTTTGACGTCTTGAACCCGCTGAAGGTACCGTGATACGGTATTCCGGGAGATGTTGAGCTCTTTGGCGACACGCCTCTTGGATCCATAGAGATTATAGAGTTCTACAATGCGTTGGACATCACTCATAGACTTCACCTACTGAATCCCTCCAGATCGTACTGGTGGAGCTGGAGGGGGATAGGTGGATCAATTTATGGTGAGCCTTTTGGGCAAAAGTGGATCAGTTTTACCGTGAGCCAAAACACAACTCATTGGAAAACCCGATAGGGATTGAAACATGGTCTGGATGAGAGCACGGAGCACGTAGAGTCGGAGTTGCAACTCATTGGAAAACCCGATAGGGATTGAAACAATAATTTCAACGTAGTAATGATCAAAATAATCGTTGCAGCTCATTGGAAAACCCGATAGGGATTGAAACGGGCACAAGATGAATTAGAACCCAAACGAAGTGGTATGGTTGCAACTCATTGGAAAACCCGATAGGGATTGAAACTAGGGGTTACTTGTGTGGGGATAGCCCTCATCCTTGGGGCGTTGCAACTCATTGGAAAACCCGATAGGGATTGAAACAGTTCGACCTCGTCAGTGACCGGGGGGACCTCAAGTTGCAACTCATTGGAAAACCCGATAGGGATTGAAACACCGATCCGGTCTTCGAGGTCGGCTACGCCCGTGTGTTGCAACTCATTGGAAAACCCGATAGGGATTGAAACAACGTCGCGGTCCCCGAGAGAGCCACTGCGACCCCGTTGCAACTCATTGGAAAACCCGATAGGGATTGAAACCAGGATACCGGGCGCGCACCGGGGCTTTCCTGATTCGTTGCAACTCATTGGAAAACCCGATAGGGATTGAAACACAACGGATGGTTACGGGTTGCGCGGCTGGAGATTGTTGCAACTCATTGGAAAACCCGATAGGGATTGAAACATCGGGAACGTGACTAGGTCGTCGAGGAGGGACAGTTGCAACTCATTGGAAAACCCGATAGGGATTGAAACTCTTCTCGGCGAGGTATTTCTCCTCTACGACTCGGTTGCAACTCATTGGAAAACCCGATAGGGATTGAAACCAAATGTCACCTGATCGCGACGATGCGGTCGAAGAGTTGCAACTCATTGGAAAACCCGATAGGGATTGAAACCTCCCTCAGCCAGATTAGGTATACCTCGATACCCTGTTGCACCTCATTGGAAAACCCGATAGGGATTGAAACAAGATCTCCCCGTCACAATAGATCTCGTAGGACGGGTTGCACCTCATTGGAAAACCCGATAGGGATTGAAACAAGATCTCCCCGTCACAATAGATCTCGTAGGACGGGTTGCACCTCATTGGAAAACCCGATAGGGATTGAAACAAGATCTCCCCGTCACAATAGATCTCGTAGGACGGGTTGCACCTCATTGGAAAACCCGATAGGGATTGAAACAAGATCTCCCCGTCACAATAGATCTCGTAGGACGGGTTGCACCTCATTGGAAAACCCGATAGGGATTGAAACGATCATGTCGAGGAGGACGTAGTTCCCGGTCTGGCGTTGCAACTCATTGGAAAACCCGATAGGGATTGAAACACTATCCCGCGCGCCGATGTGGATAAGGTGCGACAGTTGCAACTCATTGGAAAACCCGATAGGGATTGAAACTGTACACGTGCATACATATGTATGCATGCTGAGTATATGTTGCAACTCATTGGAAAATCCGATAGGGATTGAAACACTTGATCTGGGCATCCCAGATCCTCGGGTCCGGGTATGGTTGCAACTCATTGGAAAATCCGATAGGGATTGAAACACCGCAAGGCAGGTAACAGTGGCCTCCTGCTGGAGGGTTGCAACTCATTGGAAAACCCGATAGGGATTGAAACTCCCTGGAGGCCCTCAACCACGCCCTCTCATCTCCTCGTTGCAACTCATTGGAAATGATGGCTCATGAGCGTTCTCCTCCTCTCCCATCGCCCAACCTATGATCGGGGTGCCATTTTCCATCCCCCTGTGCCGGGAGCACCTGAGGTGTAGGTTGCTGTGATGGCGGACACGCAGATTGCGATGAGGCGCCCAAGCAGGGTTTCGCCGGGCATGAACCTCATATCCATCCTTTCTTCCTGAGGATCACACCGGTCAGGAGCGTGCCCATCGCATAGGTGGTAAACCAGGCATACCCCATGCCGATGAGACCAAATCGATGCATCAGGGTGTAGCCGAGGCCGAGGAGGGCGACGCTGACGAAACCACTTATGATGATGAGACTCCGGATATCGTTTCTGACCTTTGCAATGGATATGAAGGTCTGGCAGATGGAGACAAATACGGCTGACAGTGCGAGCACCCGGAGCAGCGTTATCCCTTCGATGTAATCCTTACCGATCAGGTTGAGGATCGGCTCCCCAAGGAGCGAGATCCCGACGATCGCGGGTATGAGCAGGGCAAACATGCTTGCAAGCGTCCGGAACACACTCTTCTTCATCTCCCCCCCATGACTGCCCTCGACGAAGAGTGAGGTCGTGAATGCATACGGGATCATGAAGAGTATCGAGACGATCGCGTAGGTGATATAGTAATTCGCGGTGCTCTCTGCTCCGAGCACGTTTAACACCATGATCGGGATGACCATGTTTGGGGCGGCCATCAACATCCCAGCAACGTATGCCCCGGCAGAGAACTGCCAGGCCTCACGCAGGAAGGTCTGGTCTACGCCGGGCGTCGGGTGTATGGAGCACCGTCTAAGGAGAAAAAAGGCGAGGATGAGGCCGAGGACGAACGAGAGGCCAAACGAACTGAAGATGCCCATCGCTCCGAGAAAGACCAGGGGGAGGAGGAAGAGGATCCTCGACCCATAGAGCAGATTCAGGACAAAGTAGTACTCAGACTTCCGGATAGCATTAAACGCACCCTCAAGGATCCAGGTGATAGAGTAAGCCCCGAGGAAGCCAAGGTAGAGCGGGGCGACCGTTCGGACGACCACGAGATCCGGCGCTATGACGTCCACCATGGCAACAAAGACCACCCCCGCACCGAGCGCAACCGCCGTCGGCACGACGATCGCGGTGCCAAGCACCCTGTTCTTGTCGCGCTGGGGGAAGAACCGGATCACCGACTGATCCAGCCCGAGACGGGAGATGAGGATGAGAAGCCCCATAGATGACATAAGGGCCGTCGCGATACCCACATCCGCCTGCGAGTAGAGTCTGGCTGCGATCATCCAGAAGAAGAATCCGAAGCCCGCCGCGATGAACGACGATGCCATGATGAAGAACGAGTTCCTGATGAGCGGTTCTTTTAGGTGTTGCCTGATCGTGCTAACGTTTTTAGGGAGCGCTGTTGCCATCGGCCGCCATTATCGGGCAGGCTCTATATAGATGTATCCACAGCTCTGGCTTCCTCTGGAGCGATTACCCCCTTTAACTTGCAGGGGTACCAGGCAAAAACAAGAGGGGAGATGGGGGGGTGGATAACCCCCGCTCCCGGTAGAGTTGTTACAGAGAAGTTATCCTGCCGAAGAAGAGATCGGTGAGCAGGGCAACATCTTTCCAGTCCACCGTGCCGTCTCCATTGAGATCAGCAGTTGTGGTGGGTGCGATCTTTCCCTGCGCCATATCGGCAGCAATCACAACATCGGCCCAGTCAACGCTGCCATCTCCGTTGAGATCTCCCTTGACGGGAGTGGCCTGGGATCCGACCGCGATCTGCTTTGTCATGACGTTGTTGTTCTCATCACTCTCGGGGATCCGGTTAACGTCATCCACGTGAGCCTTCACGGTATGGGTCCCCGCAACCGCCTTCCAGGTTGCACCCGCTGAACCACCATTTGCGGTCAGAGTGACCCATGCACCCGGAGCGATCGCCGTCGTGTGGGTATCTGACCAGACACCGGGGCCGGCCGCACCATCATCGAACGTGAAGAGAACGCCATGTTTCACACCCGCAGGTGTTGGGGCGGTCCCCTGGTTCTTGATCGTCGCCTTGAGTGTCACCGCACTCCCCGGAGCCGGGTCTGCCGGCTCCCAGGAGATGTCGGTCACGACGAGGTCAGGCTCCCCGGAGGGATCCGGGACGGTGGGGGTCGGAGTAGGCTCTGGACCTGCACTCCCCGCGACCGTGATCTGCTTTGTCATGACGTTGTTGTTCTCATCACTCTCGGGGATCCGGTTAACGTCATCCACGTGAGCCTTCACGGTATGGGTCCCCGCAACCGCCTTCCAGGTTGCACCCGCTGAACCACCATTTGCGGTCAGAGTGACCCATGCACCCGGAGCGATCGCCGTCGTGTGGGTATCTGACCAGACACCGGGGCCGGCCGCACCATCATCGAACGTGAAGAGAACGCCATGTTTCACACCCGCAGGTGTTGGGGCGGTCCCCTGGTTCTTGATCGTCGCCTTGAGTGTCACCGCACTCCCCGGAGCCGGGTCTGCCGGCTCCCAGGAGATATCGGTCACGACGAGGTCAGGCCTCCCGGAGGAATCCGGGACGGTGGGGGTCGGCGTTGGTGTCGGCGATCCGGTGGACGTCACCCTCACGTTCTGGAGAGTAACCTGGCCGGCCGGAACCGTGTTTGCGATCGTCACGCCGGTTGAACCGACAGGGAAAGTCTTTGAGACGATCTCCATATCCTTCACCGTAACCCTCTGGGTGCTATAGCCTTCGATCAAGAACGGCTTTGCGGCATCAGAGACGATCTGGCCAGAGAAGACTGCGTTCTTGTTCTCCTTCGCCCAGACAAGCGTCTCCACGCGGTCGCCTGATGCATAGATGTTCACTTCAGCGTTGTCGAACTGACCATTTGTGCCGCCGAGGCTTGAACCCTTACCGTTGATGCCGGCCGGGTTCTTCAGGTGGAAGTTTCGGATCTTCACGTTGTTCGCGAGATCGACCTGGAGGCCGTAGCCGTTCGAGTCGATGCTCGTGCAGTTCTCCATCACCAGGGAGGGATTGACCGATCGGCACGGGACACTGTAGTAGCCGGCCGGTGCCCGGTAGGCGAAGTTGGTCCTCCCGACGGCGGTATCTTTCTCGACGCAGTTGTAGAGTTTACCGCCGTTGGTGGTGTAGAACCCGTTCATAGAGTTGCCCTCTGCGACACAGTTTATGAACGTCACATCGGCGTTCGGGGCGTAGTAGCCGCACCCGAAGTAGTGGGTCGACATGTCGCTGGGGTTGTAGGATTTGGTCGGGTAGGGTTTCTGCCCGTTGTTGCGGCTCACACAGTTCTCGAGGACACAGTCAACCTTCTTCGGGTCGAACTCAAAGTGGAACCCGGACTCAAGGGTGCCTTCAGCAAGGCAGTTCTTTACCCGGAGCCCCTCGATGTCGTTTAACTCCGCGAAGTCAAACCCGGTGATCCAGGGATTGAACGCCCCGTACTTGCCGCAGTTGATCGCGCTACAGCTCTCGTAGCGGACATCCTTGATCACCTTGTTCGTCGTTCCCCAGGCGTTGTGGAGGAATCCGTAGGTCCCGGTGTCCACGGCCTTGCAGTCCGTAAACTCTATGTCCTGGAGAGTAGGAGCATATACTGTAGGATCGTGGATCAGGAGAAAGACTGCCTGAATACTCGCATCCGCGGTTCCCGTGACGCCGTGGATCTTCGCGTGGCTTGCGCGGACGGTCACCACACCGAGCCATTTGACGCCACTGCTGTACCCACTTCCCTGGACGTGGAAGCCGTCCAGGGTCACATGCTCACGGTCGACGTTGATACGTCCATCGCGGGTGAATTTCAGATAGGTCTCTGATTCACCTTCCCCCTTGAGAGTCGAGCCTGCTTTTGGAGCAATGATCCCGGCACAGTTGTATGTGCCGCTGGTCAGGAGGACAACACCACCGGATGATGGCAGGGCATTGAGTGCTGCCTGAATCTTCACATGATCATTGACCCCATCACAGACGTAGTTGGCCGATGCCTTATCGGCCGCACTGCTGTCGCTTGCTGCGACGATCGTGGTGGGGGTCGTATCGAGTGCTCCGACGATCGGGACAAGCCCGGCGATCAGGAACACTGCGATTATAAGTTTCGTTGTCCATTTATCTCGCATTATCTCACCTCTCGGGAGATACTGCATTATCTGATACTTGTGATTTAAAATCTTTTCTAATTCGATTAAACTTCAAATATTGTACAAAAAACTAAAATGAGTGTAATTTATGCGTATAACTGCTAAATTATACTTTTTAAGAACCTTTACTGCACTAGGAATGTATATAATCAATACTTAAATTTAATGTATGGGGTACCGGAGAGTGTTCGCCAGGATCGCATACACGGGAGAGTGCTCTGGACGGTCTAACAACTGTCGTATCGGCCATATTTTCCAAAAAATCGAAAAAATTCAAAGAAATTCGCTAGCAATCAGCTGCGATGACGATCAGACACCTGCCGCACCTGCAATGAACAATGACAGGAGTACCTCACTCGCCATGGTGCACCCAGAACCTTCGTGGTTTCAGATAGGGCAAACGGTCGCGGATGAAAGCATTCTGGGCGCTAAACTGTCCTCGACACGACCGCCACGTTCTCAAACGTCACAGCCCCGACGGGGACCGAGTTTGTGAGGATCACGCCGTTGGTATAGGGTGCGAGATTTGCGGAGACGATCTTCATATCCTTGATCAGGACCTTCCGGGTGCTGTCACCATCGATCACAAATGGTTTTGCAGTGCTTGTGGTAATCTGGCCCGAATACTCCACATTTTCGTTATTCCCCGCCCAGATCAGCGTCTCCGCGCGGTCACCCGAGGCATAGATATTCACCACTGAGTTGGCCAACGGCCCTCCATGCGCCCCTCCCAGATTGGTCGCCTTCCCATCGATCCCTGCCGGGTTCTCCAGGTGGAAGTTTTTGATGTGGACATCGTTTGCGAAATCGATCTGGAGGCCGTAACCATTTGAATCGATGCTTGAGCAGTTCTCGAGTATGAGCGATGGGGCTACCGACCGGGTCGGGGCGGCGTAGAACGATGCTGGCTGAATGATGCGGTAGTCCGTCTTTCCGGCGCCGACATCTCTATCGATGCAGTTGTAGAGTTTACCACCGTTTGTGGCATAAAATCCATGCCGACTGTTCCCCTCAGAGTAACAGCTGATAAACGTGATATCCCCCCGGGGAGCGTAGTAGCCGCACCCGAAGTAATGGGTCGACATATCGCTTTCTTTGTAGGGTTTTGTCGGGTAGGGCTTCTGCCCGTTGTTTGTGCTGATGCAGTTCTCGAGGATACAATTTCGTTTCTCAGGATCCCACTCAAAGTGGAATCCTGACTCGAGGTTCCCCTCAGCAAGGCAGTTTTTCACCTGGAGTCCCTCGATATCATTTAGCTCTGCAAAATCAAATCCTGTCACCCAGGGGTTGAATGCCCCAAACCTGCCGCAGTTGATTGCGGCACAATTTTCATACCGAACATTCCTGATGACCTTATTTGTCATTCCCCAGGCGTTGTGGAGGAATCCATAGGTCCCGGTATCGATCGCCTGGCAGTTGATGAACTCAATATCCTCGAGCACCGGTGCATAGATGTCTGGGTCATGGATCAGGAGGAAGACCGCCTGGGTAGTCGCATCAGCAGTTCCCTCGACTTCCAGGACCTTTGCGTGACTCGCGTAGAGGGTTATCACACCAAGCCATCGATCGGTCCCGGTCCCTGGATAGCCCGATCCCCTGACGTGGAAGTTGTAGAGCGTGACTGACTCTTCCGAGACATTGAGCCGCCCATTCCTGCTGAACTCAAGAAACGTAGCATCCGGGCCTTCCCCCTGGAGCATGGTATCTCTGCGGGGATGGATGCTCCCGGCACAGTTGAACGTGCCATCTGAGAGGGAGACCGTCCCGCCCGATGGGGGCAGTAAGTCAAATGCTGCCTGGATATCGCGATGGTCATCGGTGCCGTCACACGTTATGTCGGCCCGGGCCTTTGACGCGGCGCTACTGTCACTTGCCGCGACAGAGATCGTCGGTCCAGGCACCTTCGGGGGTACCACCGGCACTACAGGCAACGGGGTGACCGGCGGGGGTGGGGGCGGTGGAGGATAGGGGGTCGGTACGGGCAGGTAGATGTAGGCAACCAGAAGGGCGGCACCGAGTACTGTCAGGATTGCGATGACGATGGAGATACGTCTGAACCGTGGATCTGGCTTCGTTGTCATGAGTGTACCGACCGTTCTGTTCTCCCTTCAGGCGCATACGTGCGTTTGAGGCCGGAGGGTGCATCCCCGCCTGGACTGGATCGGGTCTGTCAGGATGATCTTTCAAGCCTGATAGATGAGCATGGTGCCGTGATACGATATTCCGGATGCCCGGGACGTCTCAGGCCCGATCCACACCCTCTATGATGCAGAGGTACCACTTAAGGGTTTACCCTGCTTTGCCCTCCAGGAGGGAGGCGATCGGCGGTGTCGGGCAAAGGATAGAAGAGGCAGTACCTTGAGGCCTGCCAGGGCACGATCTCCAGGCACCACTCCTTCAGCCTGGACCGGGTTTGGGGCATCTGAATATAGTGTGCCGGAGTATGTGACTCCCTCACTATTTACGACGCACAGAAGCGTCTGCGGTCGGCCGCCTGATGCTGTAAGATCTATGGTCGAGTTGAAGATGCCCGCCCGGATTGTTGAATTTACCGGAAGATCGCTCTCCAGACACCCCAGTACAGCTCCTTTGCCATCGATGCCGGCTGGATCGATCATGGTGAAGTTCTTGATGACGATGTTCTCTGCGCCGCAGGCAAAGAGAGCCCAGCCGTTTGAACCTATACTCCAGCAGTGATCCATTACGAGGGAAGGATCCCTGGCGACCGGCCGAGACTGCAGGATACAGTAGGATATGGCCTTCGTAACATTACCTACAGTCCGACCACGGCCGGTCTCCCTCTCGGTGCAGTTGTATAGGAGCATCCCGTCCGGGTTGCCGATAAAGTAGCCGAATGCACTGTTTCCTTCAGACCGGCAGTTTATCAGGGATGCACCACCCCCCGGGATGTAGAAACCAGATCCAAAGAAGTCAGGATCGCCCACAAGATAGGTCTCAGGATAGGGTTTCCTTCCATTGTCCAGGCTCGAACAGTTGATGAAGACGCAGTCACGCACCTGAGAGTCCCACTCAAAGTGGAACCCTGACTCAAGGCTCCCCTCAGCGGAGGAGTTGCTCACCCTGAGCCCTTCCATGTCGTTTAGCTCTGCAAAATCAAACCCGGTCACCCACTGGTTGAAGGTCCCGTATCCACCGCAGTTGATCGCGTGACAATTCTCATAACGCACGTTTTTGATGGTCGTATTCTCCGATCCCCAGGCGTTGTGAAGGAATCCATAGGTCCCGGTATCGATCGCCTGGCAGTTGGCAAATTCGATATCCTCAAGGATTGGGGCGTAGACGTTCGGATTGTGGAGCAGGAGGAAGACCGCCTGAATACTCGCATCTGCGGTGCCGGTGACGTTGCAGACCCGGGCGTGGCTGGCGTAGATGGTGATGACACCGAGCCATCGACTGAGGTCGAGGGTTGTATCCGTGCTCATATTGGTATAGTTCGTCCCTCTGATGTGGAGATCGCCAAGGGTGACATACTCCTCCGAGACGTTGAGTTGACCATTCTGGCTGAATTCAAGAGATGTCGCATCCGGTCCCTGGCCGATGAGGCTCGTTCCTGCTGCCGGGGTGATGCTCCCCGAACAGTTGAATGTACCGTCCGAGAGGATGGCCGTGCCGCCCTCCGGCAGAGCGGTAAGCGCGGCCTGGACCTCGATATGGTCATCGAAGCCGTCGCAGATGTAATCCGCCTCTGCCATGAACTTCGGGTGGCTGTCGTCTGCCGCAATAAGGAGGGATGCTGCGGTGACGCCCTGAATGAGCAGAAAGCCTGAGATCAGTGCGATGAAGAGAAGGTGAGGGCGCTGCCTCCTGACATCGGGTGGGCTCGTCAGTCTCGGAGATGGGGGTAGCGTCATCGTCTCTCCAGTATACCTGGTACAGGTTCTGTTCTACACGCCAAAATTTGGCCTTGTGGGCTCCGGGTAGCCATGATATAGGTCTGATTACCCGGGAGTTATTGCAATCTTCAGGATGCTCCGACTATCCGGGGTCGCCTGGCCCGGTGCGATCGCAAACGCGGCTCTATTATATCTATCATCTTATAAAAGTAAGGGTATATAATCACCATCAACGCCCATACCGCGCCAGGACCCGGTACCCGGATCGACACTGAAGATCCGGAGAGAGGAACCGGACGCGGTTTGCCCGATCGGCCGGGGATATGGACTGTCGGTGGAATTGTATATATTCAAATACAATATTTACGTAGCCTATGTCCAGAAAGAGGGAAGTCACCATCGGGGTCACCATCAACCTCGAGAATTATGAAAACCTGCGCCTTGAGGTCGAGGGCAGTGTGGAGACCCGCGAGGATGCAGACGACCTTATCACATTCCTTGACGGGATGCTTGCCAGGTTTGGGCGCGGCGATCCAGCGACCGCTGATCGGGTGGATACATACCGGCGGCGCGTTCTAGCGCTCCGTACCTCAGGACCACCGGGGCAAGGTGCAACCCTGGCACCAGAGGTAGAGGATGCCGCTACGTCGGCGGCACCAGTGACTGCTGAGGTAGCGCCAGCACAGCCAGCGGGGGGAGGTGACACCCCGCTGGTCGGTATCGATGAGATGGTAACCCCGTCGGCGCCGGAGCACTCTGGGGCGCATAAAGAAGTCCGGGAGGGAGCCCTGGAAAGGCCGACCCCGATCCCGGAAGAAGCGGTGCCGCGCCATGAACCCGCCAAAGCGGAGTCATCCGTAGCCTCCGCTGAAGATGTATGCGAGATATGCGGATCCGAGGTGACGAAATCACAGGCAAAGCTATCCCGACTTTTCATGGGCAAGACACTCTGCAAAAAGTGTATGGAACAACCCTGAATCCTTCTATGAAGGTATAGCACTGGAATCACAATCGGGAGGTTATATATACTGTAAGTGCCCGAGGATTGTATGGTGAAGAAGAACATGCTCATGTGGGACGAGACGCTCTTCCAGGATCCCGAAGCATTCGAGATCGACTACGTCCCCGAGCAGTTCAACCATCGCGATGCCCAGATACGCGATCTCGCTTTCCAGGTCCGGCCGGGTCTGCGGGGAGGAAGGCCGCTCAACACCATATGCCGCGGCCTCCCTGGCACCGGGAAGACGACGAGCATCCGAAAGATCTTCGCCGAGATCGAGGACGTCTCACAAAAGCTGATCCCCGTCTATGCTAACTGTCAGATCGATAACACTCGATATGCCATCTTTTCACAGATCTACCAGCGAGTCACTGGACGCTTGCCACCGCCATCAGGTACATCGTTCAAACGGGTTCTTGAGTCCATCGCCCGGAACATGCTCCAGGAAGAGCAGGTACTCCTGGTGGCGCTGGACGATGCAAACTATCTCCTCTACGAGAATGAGATCAACCGTGTTCTCTATCCCCTGCTCCGTTCCCATGAAGTTTACCCTGGCCTTAGAATAGGCGTGATCGCCATTGTAAGCGACATGACCATCAGCCTCCAGAGTGCGGTGGATGCGCGGGTGGCATCGGTTTTCCGCCCCACGGAGATCTATTTCCCTCCGTACTCTGAGGAGGAGATCCGCGGCATCCTTGAAGAGCGAATTCTCCAGGGGCTCTATCCGAACGTCCTTCGTTCAGGGATCTTCGATCTCGTGGTGGAGCAGACGATGAAGAGCGGTGATCTCCGCGTCGGCATCGATCTCATCAGACGGGCAGCCTTAAACGCTGAGAGAAGCGCTCGCCGTTCCATCGAGCGGGAGGATGTCTGCAAGGCCTATGAGATATCCCGATACCTGCATCTTGCGTTCTCACTGCGTGCGCTCAAGGCCGAGGAGATGGAGTTGTTGCGGCAGATTGCGGAGATATCGATGCAGGCAGAACAGGAGATGAGTGCCGGCGAGGTACATCGTCTCGTGCAAGAGCAGATGGGGATCGGGTATACCAAGTACTATGAGACGATCAAAAAGTTTGATGCAATGCGAATTCTCAACCTTCATTACCGCCAGGGAAAAGGAAGAACTCGGCTGATCAGTCTTCGTTACGATCCTGAGCGTGTACTGGAGCACCTGCAGCAGGAACAGACGATTTGAAAATCCTTATCTGTTCTGCCACCGCCTGTACTCTGATGAGGTTTTCCATATGCTCAGCGTGAATGAACTGGCACTGGACATTTTTGACGAACTCTTCGAATATGCCGAAGATTACAATGTCGCCCCACATGAACTTGACAACGGTGCACGCATTGTTGACTGCGGCGTCCGCACTCCTGGAGGCTACCAGGCAGGGAGGCGGTTTACCGAGATCTGCATGGGTGGGCTCGGTGAGGTGGATACCGTCATGGGGCGGGTCGGGGATGTTCCTATCCCATTCATCGAGATCCGCACCGACTTCCCGGCCATCGCATGCCTCGGCGCCCAGAAGGCCGGCTGGACAGTCAACGTCGGCAAGTACTTCGCCATGGGTAGCGGCCCTGCGCGGGCGCTCTCCCTGAAGCCAAAGCACACCTACGAGGTCATCGATTACGAAGACGAGTTTGACTACGCGGTCATCGCACTTGAGAGCGATCACCTTCCGAATGCCGATGTCATGGAAACGATTGCCGACGCATGCAACGTGGACGTTGCCAACACCTGCGCGGTCGTCGCTCCCACGGCATCGATCGTCGGTTCGATCCAGGTCGCTGGCCGTTGCGTTGAGACTGCGGTCTACAAACTGAATGAACTCGGGTTTGACACAAAGAAGATCGACGCTGGTATCGGCCATGCCCCGATCGCCCCTGTCAAGAAGGATGGCACGAGGGCGATGGGTAGCACTAATGACGCCACGATCTATCATGGGAGCATCATGCTGACGATGAACGCCCCGGAGATAAAGGATTACCTTGACAGGATCCCGAGCAACACATCCCGAGGGTACGGGAAGCCGTTCTACGATATCTTCAAGGAGGCCAACTTCGACTTCTACCAGATCGACACCGCGCTCTTCTCTCCGGCCGAGGTGGTCATCAACGAGCTCTCTGAAGGCGTTGTCTATCATGTGGGAGCCGTCAACCCTGAAGTGACACTGAAATCCTTCGGATTCGTCTAACCCCTCTCATCTTTTTCTGGTTGGCCCGGCACATGTCTACGATCTCCTGTACTCGAGCTCGCTCTGTCCTTCCGGGAGGGGGGGATGTCTCTGGTGTGGCGGGCTCAGGGGCGAGTCAGGCACTTATACGGACGCCTGAAGTTCGGCTCCAAACCGCATCCCCTATGGCTGTGGGACATGAGACCACCCGGAGATGGAGGGCCGGGAGAGGAGGCCGGTCGGGGCGAGCTCCCTTGCGAGGAATTCGCCGTCTGAATGGAACCTGGCTGGACCTCTTCACCCACATCTCCGGGCGGTAACGCTCACTCTTGCGGGGTAGAGCGGGAAGGCCCCAGGATGCATTTTGAAACAATACATTTTTCTTCTCCTTCTTCCAATACGTTGTACCTGTGTTGCGAGAACCAAGCAACCGGAGTGTGCAATCTGTTGCTGCAGGGCAAGAATTGCCCGAAGAGGGTAATCGAGCGCCTGTGGAGATCCGGTAAGTCCCTCCGGGGCAGGGTCGCCGACAGCTGGGAAGCCCCGCCCGCGAGCTGGGGTAGTTCACCCATCATGGTGCGAAATGCTATAGGGTATCCACGGGCCTGTGGTCTAGCTGGTTATGACATCGCCCTTACACGGCGAAGGCCGCCGGTTCGAATCCGGCCAGGCCCATCGATTTTGGAGGATTGCGGACAGGGTTCCGGAGAACGGATTGCACCCCCGCCCCTATCCGCATAGAAGGGCTCATCTCTCTGGTGATGGATCTTCAGGCATCGAAGCCTATATACAACTGAAGGATGAAGCACTGTCGGTGAACACCGTGAAGTTAAGTGCAAGGAACCAGTTCCCGGGAACGGTAAAGCATATCGAGACTGGTATGGTCATCGCTGAGGTTATCATCGCGCTGGACGGTGGCGGTGAGATCACTTCGGTCATCACCAAGAAGGCCGCAGAGAATCTCGGACTTACCGTCGGCAAGAAGGTCTATGCCGTGGTCAAGTCGACAGAGGTCATGGTCGCTACCGATTGAGCATTCGTATGGGGCGGGCTGCCTCACTATCCCCACCCCCCAGGAGCGGAGCGGTCTGTTACAGCCTTGAATCTGCCGAGAGCGCGGGGTGAGAGTTTCTTCAGAGCCCGTACGCCTCTCAGGACCGCCATGGAAGCCGGCAAGGGATGCAGAGGATCCAGCGGTTCCGGATGAAATCGGGAGCGTCTCCCAAACCCCTTCGTTTCCACTGGAAATTATGACAAATCCCCTGCGGGGGCTATCCTGGACAGAAACGCAGTCTCTTCTGACCGTTTCCACCGCCGGCGAGTGTCGCACCTTCCCTACGACCGGGGCCCCCACAAGGCAAAATGAGTGATCCGATCCAGTTCACGGGATCGTGTGCGTGAGTGCCGGGATGGTGCTCTGGCTGGAGAAAGTCTCTTCGTGGCCATCCGGGAACCTGACCACAGCCTTCTTCGGCGAGAAGTCGGCCTGTACAAGCGGCGCGAACCAGTAGCGATCGAGCATCGCCTGCGCCCCGGTGAGGTCGAGTGCCGGTGTAGAGTAGACAACCCCATCATCGGTGTTCTGGACCTTTGCAAATCCCAGGACCGAGAACTCGGCGACATTGCTCTTGGCCGAAGTCACCGTTACGGGCGCTCCGGATGCTTCTTCGAGCGCGGATTTCAGCTCCTGCTCGGGTTCTGCGATCTTGAAGAAGACTGCGATCCTCTCGATCCACGAGAGCGTGTAGTCGAAGGTGATATCTGCATCTCCATCCTCATCCACGAGTATCAGGAGCCCATCAGCACTGAAGGCACCTGCCGGAGCTACCACGAGTGTCAGGATCAGGAGGGAGGCGACTAGGATTCCGTGTTTCATCCCCATACCCCACATTTCTTATGATTACTTTCGATTGCGAACTACCCCGTGCTCATCGGTGCGGGGTTTCCCGGCTGTCGGCGATCCTGTCCCGGAAGGGCTTCCTTCTCTTCGGGCGGTTCCTGCCCTACAGCAGATTGCATATTCCAGTTGCTTGGTTCTCGCAACACAGATACCTCCTGTTAAGAGGAGAGAGAAGAAAAATCTATCGTCTCGAAGCAGGAGTGAGGAGTCCCCGGACCTTTCACCTCATAAGATAACGCAAGGCGAAGCGGCTCTGCTCCCATCCCGCCATCAGTGCACCCGTAGCCAGAGGTGCAGATCCCGGTAACTGTGAGTCTCTGGTGGCATCTCCTTGAAGAGGAGGAACTCGATCCTGTTTGTATCCGGATCCATAATCCGGAAGGTGTAGGGCTGCTCCACGGTCTGGTCATATGGCACCGTGACGGAGAACTGGTCAAGGAGCATTGCCGAGGTGATCGCCGTCTGGTTGGTTACACCATCAAACTTGGCCTGCACTGCAAACGTCTGCACCGTATAGGTGATATCCTGTCTCTCGTGGTTCCCGATCCCGATGATGACGGTCTGTGGAGTCCCGGCCATGAATTCCGTTGGGTAATCGGCCGCCTTCCCCCCCGGTCCGAGGATGTAGAACTCAGTGAACGCATCCCCCTCCCCCGGCGTCAGGATGATGAAGATCGTTGCCCCGGCAGCGATGAGGACGATAGCGATGAGTGCAATACTCAGGATCTGCTCCATCCAAGGCTTAGAGTGGTCAGGAGCCTCTGCGGGGAGTGTGCCGGCAGCGCCACCGGATGCTGCAGGGGCGAGATTGGTCCCGGTGTGGGCCGATGTACTGAAGGCGGGGAGGATCATATCTCCGCAGTCCCGGGGTCTATTGAGTTCGGGCGGCATCCTGCTGACTCATACAGGGTCATGGTTATATATACATTCCTGATTGGCTCCCTGCTGGGCCAGCGCGCTCCTCTTGAGGGGTCCGGACTCCTACCCCGCTCCCAGAAAATTTCTGTACCTGACCATCACGACAACCCCGAAAAACCCGATCGCTGCGAGCATCAGATACGACTCCGGTCCGGCCCCGACCATCAGGATACTCTCTGAGATGCCGGTCGTCCAGGCGTAGAGAGAGGCGAGGATGAGACCCACAAGGAGCGGGATAGCCACGTGGATGAGCATGCGCCCGAGTCTGGAGAGGTCGCGGCCGAAGGTGTAGCCTGCAGCGAGGGCGATGCCGATCGACGCAAAGAGAAATATCCACTCCGAGAACGAGGATATCTCAGCCAGGATGGCGTTGCCGAAGTAGTTGGTGAACTCGCGCGGCGTGTAGGGGCCGAGGAGCGGGAAGTACCAGGCAACCGGTGACGCCCACATCGTATCGAGGATCTGGTGGGAGGCGACGCCTATGGTGGTGGCGATGAGCGCAAACGACCTTTGCCATCTCCAGAGGGCGATGCCTGCCATGGAGAGGAGTATGAGGAAGAGCAGCCCGTGCGCCACTATCCGCCCGGAGTTGAGTGATCCCGCGAGCAGGATGTGGCCCACCGGCTTATCGATGAGATCGGGGAGGATGCCACCCAGGGCAGTGAAGCCGATGGTGCGCCGGTCGCCGAGGCGGGCGGCGATCACGACACCCAAAATAAGACCGATAAAGAGGTGGCAGGCAACAAACATCCCTCATGGGGTTGACTTCTGCCGGCTATAACCCTCCGGTTTGGGGTGAGTGAGCCTCTCTCCCTCTGAGCGGGGTCTTCTCCCTTCAATCCCGCAAAGATAAATGGTGTATGACCAAACACTACTCTCAGATTGTACACTGCGGAGGAGTTTCTCATGATCACACTGGCCATTGCAGGAAAGCCCAACTGCGGGAAATCAACGTTTTTCAGGGCGGCGACCCTGGCCCCGGCAGAGATCGCCAATTACCCGTTTACGACCATCGACGCCAATCACGGTGTTGCATATGTAAGGACCGCCTGCCCCTGTCAGGAGATGAATGTCTCGTGCGAGAACTGCCAGGACGGGGTCCGATTCGTCCCAATCGGGCTTATCGACGTCGCGGGACTTGTCCCCGAGGCACATAAGGGGAGGGGACTTGGGAACCAGTTCCTCGATAATCTCCGGCAGGCAGACGCGATCCTCCAGATCGTCGATGCCAGCGGAGCGACGGATGCCGAGGGAAACCCGGTCGATATCGGCACGCGCGACCCCGTGCGCGACATCGAGTTCCTCCAGTATGAGATATCGATGTGGATGTACGGTATCCTCTCGCGGCACTGGGAGAAGCTCAAGCGACAGGCCCAGGCAAGAGAGTTCTCTCTTGCAGCGGCGATCGCCGATGTCTTCGCTGGCCTCGGCGTGACGTTTGAGAACGTCCGCGGTGCTGTCGAGGCGGCGGGGGTCGATCTCCGGACCGCCGGGGAGGAGGATCTGATCCGGTTCTGCCGGGAGTTGATGCTGCGCGGAAAGCCGATGCTGATCGTCGGAAACAAGGCTGACCAGGCGCCTGAGGCGTGCCTTGACCGGATCGCGGAGTATGACGTCACATTTGCAAGCGCGGCAGGAGAGCTTGCGCTCCGGATGGCCGCCGAGGGGGGTTTTGTCACCTATCGTCCCGGTGATCAGGCCTTCGAGATCAACCCGAAGACGAACCTCACCGCCGCACAGCGGGCCGGTCTTCAGAGGGTGGCAGAGTTTATGCAAGTGTTCGGCGGAACCGGCGTCCAGCAGGCGCTCGACACCGCGGTCTTTGACCTCCTCGATATGATCGTCGTCTTCCCGGTCGAGGATGAGAGCAAACTCACCGACAGCAAAGGCAGAGTGCTCCCCGATGCATTCCTCATGAAGCGTGGATCGACTCCCCGCGATCTCGCCTACCAGGTCCATACCGATATCGGTGAGGGGTTCCTCTATGCCGTCGATGCGAAGAGTGGGATGCGGGTTAAGGATTCCCTCGAGTTGAAGAGCGGGGATATCATCAAGATCGTCAGCGTCCGGAGATGAACCGATTACTCCTTCCCCGCCCGAGCGCCTCCACACAATAAACCGACAGAGATTTATATGCAGTCGGGGAATATCCGATCAGAATGAGTGGCGAGGTCTACCAGGCGCAGGTCCTCCGGAACTTCTTCGATACCATCACCGGAACGGATAGGAACCTGACCCGGATCTACATGTGCGTCCTGAGCCTCGCCAAGCTCCGGCTGGAGTCGCCTGAGAAGGTGACTTTCCTCGTAGACCAGCTCCGTAAATCCAAGCAGAAGCGGGAGCTCTCGATCGATATCCTTGACTACATGTGCGATGTGGCGCGCGACCTCGAACTTACCACGGTCCAGACAGCATTTGGTGTAAAGGACGTCAGCGCACTTGCAGACGATTTTGCCGCGATCAGCCTCGACTCGCTCTGACCCCCCCGCATGGGGAGTGCGACGCTTCACCCCGCGCCCCCCCCAGGGGTAGTGATCGCGATAGCTTCCATAGAGCCCTGCGAACTTCTTCGCTGCTATATTGCCGCTGTCTTCCAGGTTCCGCGTCGGTACATCGTGAAGAGCATCCCAACCTGCAGGACAGTCCCGCAGATCACCGCAAGCCAGACCCCTGCAATCCCGATCCCGAGAAGGTCGGGGAGGATGTACGCCAGAGGTACCTGGAAGAGGACCATGGAAAAGAACGTGGCGTACATGGGTTTCTTCGTATCTCCAGCCCCGTTGAGCGCAAATCCGAGGACTATCGCGATGGCGATGAAGACGTAGAATGGCGCGACCGTGTGCATGTACGATATACCGATCTCGGTGCTCGTGCCGCTCGGGTCGAAGATCTCGATGAGTGAGGGGGCGGCAAAGAAGAATATCACTCCTACAAGCGCCATAAATCCACCATTCATGAGCGCGGAGAGCCGCACACCCGCTTCCGCCCGCTCAGGCTTGCCAGCACCGAGGTTCTGGCCTACGAGCACGGCGGTGGCGGTCGCGACGCCGAACCCCGGCATGAGCGCGACCGTCTCGAGCCTTCCTACGATACCGTAGGCGGATATGGCTGCTGTCCCGAAGACCGCCACGATCGCCATCATCATCATGAAGGTGACGCTCCGGAGCCCCGACTGGACGGAGTTCGGGATGGCGACCCGGATCAGTCTCCAGACCAGGGAGAAGTCGATCTTCGTCCGGAGCGAGAAGGGAACCGGCGCTCGCCCGGTGAGGAGCAGGGCAAACGCTATGGAGAACGCCACACCCCGGGATATGACGGTGGCGTACGCCGCCCCGGCGACCCCGAAGGCAGGGACCGCCCCGTAACCGAAGATCAGGAGCGGGTCGAGGGCGATATTGAGTATGTTGGCAAAGATCACCAGGAACATGGGTGTGGTGGCATCCCCGCAGCTCTGGAACGAGGCGTTGATCACCCAGAGCTCGACCATCGTCGCTATGCCGGCGAAGAGGACCGCCAGGTATGAGGCTCCATAGGCTGCGACGTCCGGCTCCGCACCGAGGAAGAAGAGTATATCTTCAGCAAAGAGGGTACCCACAACGGTGAGGGTGATCGAGAACAAAAGCCCGAGGATCAGGGTGTGATAGACCGCTTTTGCCACCATATCGAGATCGCGCGACCCATAGTGGCGCGAGACAAACGCGGTGTTTGCGGTGACGAGGCCGATGATGACCGTCATGAGAACCATGACAACCGTGTTACTCATCGCAACCCCGGCGATCGCCTCATGCCCAAGGCGACCGACGAAGAAGAGATCGACCAGTTCGAGGCCGCTCTGCAGTACGTTTCCGGCAACGATAGGCGCCGCTATCGTTATGAGTCCCCGGAAGAGATTTCCGTCTGTGAGATCGGTCATGCGGTCAGCTTTTCTCTATAAGACTCCAGGATCTGGATGATGAAGCGCTGATGCTCCTCGAGCGCCAGCTCATCGTCGGGGGAGGTCTCGACTCCGACAGCGTAGAGGAGGATCAGGGCGTTGTCGAGATCGAGCGTCGCAGGGATCTCGACCTGCTCCGGCCTGAGGTGGATGGCGAGATACTCATAATCATCCTCGGAAAAGGTATGTTCCGGGCTTGCCGTCATCCGGGAACGGGCGAGGTCGCCGGCGCGCTCCCGGAGGATCAGCAGGGCATCCTCAAGTGCGCTTGAGGAGAGCGGTTCGGCTGCTTCCAGCAGATCAAGCGCCTCCGTGCACCTCTCTACTGCGTTCTTATAAAGCCCGAACTTGTATATCAGAAAAGACTGCGCGACCGCATGCCCGGTCTCCTCATCTACCTCAGCGAGGAGCGGTTCAATCCGGCCGATATAGTCATTCAACATCTGCTTCATTGTTCTCTTCTCTTGTTTGGGCGCATTAAACAATTTCTCCACCCTGACTGTGAGGAGCGTAATCGTCGCCGCATAGAACACCTGCACGATCAACCCTTTGCTGATATCGTTTGGCACGATGAAGATGAGGACTGCGTAGAGCGGTACAAAGAGCGAGACGATATCCCTCCGCGGTTTATTGTACGCCTGGTAGAAGAGGATGAACGAGGCCACCACGCATCCTACGATGCCTGCCCAGGCAGCGTACTCAAAACCGGCCGAGAAGAGCAGCATCTCAAGCCCTATCCCTCCAAACGCGACTGCGGGCACCCCTATCCAGAGGTGCGGTGTAGATCCAGGTGTGGTTGTGTCTGCCTTCATCGATTCGTTAGGAGTATCTGTGCTTGGCACATAAACAGGATTCTCTTTGACATTCAGGATGGTATGAGGTCGGGTATATCGACCTCCACCTCCTGATCCGCGAGAACGCTATGGAGCTTCTCGCGCTCCCCCGCATACGAGGTCTCCAGGATCTCCTGCTGGCTCTCAGCCCGGTCCCGCGCGCCACCCTTCACCTCGCGCTCCCTCTGAAGCTCTGAGAGGTGGGTGGTGAGGCGTTCCTCCTCGATCACGATCGGGAGCGAGGCGTAGGTCTCCTGGAGTGCTGCATACTGCCCCTGGATCTCCTTCCGACGGTGAACGATCTCCCGGAGCTCTGCAGGAAGGGTATCTGGGTCTGAGAAGAGGGCGATCTCCTCCTGGTTCTTGAGGACAAGATCCCCCTGCTGGATCAAGGTAAGCGTCGTCGGCATCATCAACTCGGTCAGACCTGCCAGACCGTCCTCGTTCTCAGGGAGGGGGGACGCATAGGCATCGAGGACCCGGTCGAAGTCTGCGGCTGCAGCATCACCTCCGACCTTCGTGGCCACCTTCCCGGCCTTCCGGAAGACGTGGAGGGCGGTGGTTCGGATGGATGTAGCCTGCCGCTTCACCTCTTGCTCTGCGCCATCGAGTTCCTGGATGCGCTCCAGAGTCTCCTTCTTTCTGGCATACTCCGGGCGCAGCCTGAGTGCTGCGAGGTCATCCTCAACCCTCTGGATCTCGTCGCCTACCTCCTCCAGCGTCGCCGCATAGTCCCGGGCTTGCCCGGAGGTAGCGGTATACTCTTCCCGTATCCGGATGAGAGACCCGTGCAGCTCCCGGATGCCCTCCACCTGCTGCCGGTCGTTCTGTGCCTGGGCGACAGCCTCCGTCATCGGGTTGATCGCCCTCCCGAGATCCCGTATAGCTGCGCGCACATCCTTCATCTCGTCGGGGTAGAGGGAGGACAGGTACTTCCCCTGGCCCTTCACCGTCTTGAGCGCGCTCTTCAGTATATCGGTGGCGGTTGCGTAGAAGGCCTCTGGGTCACCGGATAGGTCGCGCGAGAGGATCTGGGTCATGGATTTCGTGAACTGGGGGAGCGCCTTTCGGGATATATCCCGGAGCCTGGGGTGGACTTTCTCCGCACCCTCCGCCTCCTCCATGCGGTTGATCGCCTCCCCGAGACGTTCGAGGGCGGCGTTGATGGCCTCCCTTGATGATGCTGTCGCATCAGAGAGGTTATCTCGTATCTCCTCCTCGCGGGCATCCAGCCATGATGGGAGGTCGTCAAATGAGAGTCTCGGTCTCTCTTTCTGTGGTTCAGTTCGCCCAAAGAGGTCTCGTATTCGCTTAAACATGAGTCTACCCGATCCCTGTGTACCTTAGTGATGGCAATCCCTATCAACGATCCCATCAATCATTTCTCACGATCCGTCGCAGGCGTTCCACGCCACGGATCTCGCGGATGACGTCCACTACAGCGGGGGAGACCAGATGCTCCCAGGGTTCGCCATTGAGCATACGTCTCCTGATCTCGGTGCCGGAGTGTATCAGCCGTTCGTACATGTCAGGTGAATAGACGTCCACCCCGGCCTCGCTGAAGAGCTGCACAACCAGGGGATTACTGGAGTAGACGGACTCAAACGGTGGCGTCATCGACCGGACCTGGGCGACCCAGAGGGCGTTTCTCTGGATATCTTCGATGGGGATGACGTAGAACGGACATTCGAGGTTGTTGAGCGATCGGGTGATCATGAGCACCCGTTCCCCCGCCGTAAAGGGGTTTGCCATGGTGTGGGAGAGTTGTGCACTCCCGACCCCGATGACGATCTCGTCGACCAGGGATGCGATCCGCTTAAGCACCGAATGGTGGCCGTTGTGGTACGGCTGGAACCGTCCTATATAAAATCCTCTGCTCATCGTCGCCTACCTCCGTGTGCAATCTGCGCGGCAAACGCACCGGCTGTGAACCCTGCATCTATGTTCACGACAGCGAGGACGGAACAGGCCTGGAGCATACTTGCAAGAGCCGCCTCGCCTCCTCCCATATAGCCATAGCCGGTACTCACGGGAACGCCGATGACGGGCCGGTCGACGAGGCCGGCTACGATTGCAGGAAGTGTCCCCTCTCGCCCGGCGATCACGATGAACACATCTGCCGGAACGAGATCTCGAAGAGCCGAGAAGAGACGATGGATCCCGGCCACTCCAACATCGTACGCAGTCCTGACGATGCACCCCATCTCCTCGGCGATCACCTTCGCCTCCTCGGCGACGGGGATATCTGATGTCCCGGCCGTGAGGATGGCAACGGTCCCGCCCCGGCAGTCGCGGCTGGATGCGCCTTCAGTCGAGAGGATGACTGCCCGCGCTACCTCCCGGTGCTCCATCCGGATCTCCGGTGGAAGCCTGGCCTGCAGAGCCTTGATATGCTCCGGAGAGACCCTCGTTGCAACGCACCGACCCGTGGCCTTCGCCTGTGCAAGCATAATCTCCGCAAAGACTGCAGGTTCCTTTCCCTCTGCGAGAACCACCTCGGGCATGCCGCATCGCACACCCCGCCCGGTATCGATCCGGGCCATCCCGTCGAGCACTTCTATACGGAGACCTTCGATGGCGGCCGTCGCCTCGTCCTCAGATACCTCACCGTTACAATACATCCGGAGGATGTCCCTGATGGCAGCATTCGGCAACATAACCTGATAACAAAAATAGGAGGGGGAAGTATAATAGTACTCCATTCCATGTCGTATCTTACCTATATCGCAGGGTTCGGCGTTGCTGTCGTAGCATTTCTCTGGCTCCGCGACCTGCGGATCTTTTATAGGACTGGCCTCTCTGGTTATCGAAAGGCAGCCTACCGGGGTATCCTGTACACGGCGCTCGCCATGCTCGGATACTTCCTCACCAGTCTCACCCAAGATTGGGTCTTCCTCGGCCTCGGCCTGATCCTTGCGGCTCTCTACCTCCAGGGCCGTGTCGAGCGGGAGCGCGTGTGGCGCAACGAAGGCACGATTCAGCGCTTCTTCGGCAGTGTGGAGCGCACAAAAGATAAGGGTTCACGCAAGAGACCATAACTAGGGAGAATATTGAATGCTTCAGAAACCACGCGGAACAAGGGATTTTTTACCGGATGAGATGGAGCGGCGACGACTGATCGAGCAGCGGATGCGCGAGGTTTCCCGCCGGTGGGGATACCGGGAAGTCAGCACCCCCGACTTTGAACACCTTGAACTCTTCACGATGAAGTCGGGCGAGGGGATCATCCAGGAGATGTACACCTTCGAGGATAAGGGGGGCCGGCCGATGACGCTCCGGCCTGAGGTGACGGCTTCGGTGCTCCGGATGTACGTTAACGAAGGAAAGGTCCTCCCAAAGCCGATCCGTTGGTGTTATTTTGCCGACTGTTTCCGGTATGAACGTCCGCAAAAAGGCCGTTACCGCCAGTTCTGGCAGTTTGGCGTCGAGCTCATCGGCGCGGATACGGCGGGTGCCGACGCCGAGGTGGTCATGCTCGCCGACGACGTCCTTCGATCGAGCGGCGTCACGTTCGACCTCCGTGTCGGGCACCTCGCACCGATGAAGCATCTCCTCTCGGACCTTGCCCTCGGGGATCAGCGGACGGTTATGGCCTGCCTCGATAAGCGTGACCGGGAGGCACTTGCAGCGGCGCTCGATAAGAGGGGTGCATCCCACCTCTCCGATCCGCTTGCGGCGCTCTCGGAGTGCCAGACCGTTGCAGAGGTCTTTGAGATCGCAGGCGATGTGCCGGAGCGCGCTCGGATCGAGGAGACGTTTGCACTCCTCGACTCGCAGGGGATCGATTACCGGCCCGACTTCGGTATTGCCCGGGGTCTTGACTACTACACGGGAATGGTCTTTGAGGGATTTGCCAGAAATCTCGGCGCCGAGAACCAGATCATCGGCGGCGGGGCCTACCGGCTTGCCCACCTCTTCGGCGGGGATGACGTGGCCTCATGTGGGTTTGCCATAGGGTTTGACCGGGTCATGGTCTCGATCGGGGACTTTGCCCTCGCTCCCGAGACCGTCATCGGTGTTGTCTGCATGTCAGAGGCACGGGAGCGGGGGCTTGAGGTTGCCCGGGCCTTCAGGGATGCCGGGGTAAGGGCCGAGGTCAACCTCATGGAACGGGGGATGGGTGCCCAGATCGCCCATGCCGCAAAGACCGCGGATTTTGCTGTGATCCTCGGAAAGCGTGAGGTCGATGCCGGCACGGTGACCCTCAGGAACCTGCATTCCGGCGAGCAGCAGGAGGTAAGCCTTGGAGAGGCCGTCGCTGAGGTAGCCCAGCATGGGGATCGCTGAGGATCTCGCCAGAGAACAACGGAGTATCAGCGTCGCGGAGTTCTTCGAGAAGAATAAGCACCTGCTCGGGTTTGACTCCCCGACGCGCGGCATCATCACCACGATCAAGGAAGCGGTGGACAACGCGCTCGATGCCTGCGAGGAGGCAGAAGTGCTCCCCGACATCTTCGTCGGTATAAGAAAGGTCGGGGATGATGTCTACCGGATAACCGTCGAGGATAATGGTCCGGGGATTGTGCCTGAGAACATCCCCTTCGTCTTTGGAAAACTCCTCTACGGCTCCCGGTTCCACCAGATCCGGCAGAGCCGGGGGCAGCAGGGTATCGGCATATCGGCGGCGGTGCTCTACGCCCAGCTCACGACCGGCACACCGGCGCTGGTCGTATCCCGGACGGGAGCCCGCGAAAAAGCGCACCGGTTCGAACTGATGATCAGGACCGAGACGAACGAGCCCCAGATCGTCAGTCACGAGGAGATCGACTGGGACCGGACACACGGGACGAGGATCGAGATCGAGTTCAAGAGCACCCTCGCCGCAAAGAAACGGCTGCTCGACTACCTCCGCCTCACCGCGATCGTAAATCCTCACGCGCGGATCACGGCCGATATCGATGGTGAGGTGACGTCGTTTGAGCGGGCGAGCGATGAGGTCCCACCGTGCCCAAGACCCGTCCTCCCTCACCCGCATGGGATCGAGTTCGGGGCGCTGAAGAGACTTGCTGATGCGAGCGACGGGACGGTTGAAGAATTCCTCATAGAGAGCTTCTCCCGGGTCGGGAAGAAGACCGCTGAGGAGATGATCGGGATCGCTGGCCTTAAGCCCACCCGGAGGGTGAGGAGGCTTGGCGCCGATGAGCTCAAGCTCCTCCTTGATGCCATGCAGGGCGTGAGGGTCCCGGCCCCGCCGGCGCAGCAGTGTCTCTCACCCATCGGGGAGGACCTGATCTGCAGGGGGCTTGAGAAGGAGATTCAGCTTGATTTTGTCAGAGCCCGGACGCGCCCGAGCGCCGTCCATAGTGGGCACGCATTCATCATCGAGGCGGCGCTCGGGTATGGGGGGAAGCTGCCCTCGGAGGGAAATGCCCAGATCTTCCGATTTGCAAATCGGGTTCCACTCCTCTACCAGCAGGGAGCCTGCACCATAACAGGTGCTGTCTCACAGGTGAATTGGAGAAATTACGGGCTTTCGCAGCAGACCCTCCCCGTAGGCCCGGCACTCATCATGGTTCATGTAGCGTCCACAAACGTTCCCTTCACGAGTGAGAGCAAGGATGCGGTTGCATCCATCCCCGAGATCGAGCGCGAGATCGTGCTCGTCCTCCAGGAGCTCGGTCGGGAGCTGAAGGCCTACCTATCCCGCCGGGAGCGGAAGAAACAGCAGGATGACCGTGCCCGGGCGGTATGCTCGATCATCCCCGAGATCGCCGCCAAGGTGAGCGAGATCGTCGAGCTCCCCCTGGTGGATACATCCCCGCTCGAGGGGAGGATCATGCGAAAAGTCGTGGCCAAGAAGCAGACGAATGATGGGAAGGTCTGTATCAGGGTGACCAACTACACGAACAGCGAGGTCGCACTCACCCTCTACAACCTCTCCTCTGATACGGCGGAGGATGCAGAGCCGCAACCCGACTTCGTGGATGATATCGGTGGAGAGTACAATAAGGTCTGGCGGTGCAGGCTCGATGTCGGTGAGGCCTGGCAGGTTCTCTACACAGGGGTGGGCGATGGGGTGCTTGATCTCCGTGGTGTTGAGGATACCATGAAGGTGGTGGTGGATCTCGATGTCTAGGGAAGAGATGGATGCTCTTGCCAAGGAGCGTCTGGTGGGTATCGCCCGCACCTGGTATGAGCAGATGCGGGATGGTATCGTGCCGTATGTCAGGTTGCCGACGCGGACGAAGCATAATATCGAGTACGATGATGAGAGCGAGGTCTGGAAGTATGGTGATAAGGAGAGCACCCGTGCGGCGACGACCGAGAAGAGCGCGGTGCATCTCCTGAAGATGGCCTACGTCATCGGGTTTTTGAAGCAGCAGCTCGTGGAGAACCGGTCATCGACCTTGAGGGAGCTCTACTACATCTCTGAGGGCTGGAAGAGAGCGAAGTTCTCGGCCCAGGATGAGAGCAACCTCTTGATCGAAGATCTCGAGATCATCACCGACGTCCAGCGGGAGGCGTTCCACCTCCGGCCCGAGGAGGACGGTGCTTCAATCTTCGGGCCCCTGCGGATACGGGAGACGACCCGGCGGGGCGTGCGCGAGATGCACTGCCAGGAGGATGTCGGGGAGGCGGGCTACCCCATCCCAAACAACGTTGATACCCTTGACTTCGTCGACCATGACGCAAAGTTCGTCATCGCCATCGAGACCGGCGGTATGTATGCCCGTCTGATGGAGAACGGGTTTGATGAGGAGTACGGGGCGATCCTGGTCCATCTCAAGGGACAGCCGGCGCGCTCCACGCGGCGGGTCTTACGGAGGCTCAGCGACTCACTTGATCTCCCCGTCGTGGTCTTCACCGACGGCGATCCGTGGTCCTACCGGATATACGCGAGTGTCGCCTACGGCTCGATCAAGAGCGCCCATATGTCTGAACTCCTGGCGACGCCGCAGGCGCAGTTCGTCGGGGTGCAGCCTACCGATATCTCAGACTATGATCTTCCCTCTGATAGACTCACCGAGCAGGACGTCAACGCGCTGAAGGCGGAGCTGACCGATCCCCGGTTTGCGACTGAGTATTGGCACAACCAGATCAACCTGCAGCTCGAGATGAAGCTGAAGTCGGAACAACAGGCGTTTGCAAGTAGGGGTCTTGATTTCGTGACGAAGGAGTACCTGCCGACGAGGTTGTCGGAGATGGGGGTTATCTAGGGGAGAGGGGTCGGGCCCCTTCAGTCAGAAAGGAGCGCTCTCACCGTCCTCACCTTGTTTCGGATCGACGATCGGCTGAAACCGAAGAAAGAGCTGATCTCCTGCCCTATGGGAGGAGCGCCCCTCCCTGGCCGTATTAGGTCCATATCCTGGCAGACAGCGTAGATTATTGCTGCACTCCAGAGGGCTGCATCTCCCCGCATGAGCGGTGATGACGGATGATCGAGCAGATCTTCAAGGATCTCGCTACAGCACTCAAGGATGGTGTCGTCCCTGAACCGCCTGCAGAAGTCCTCGCACTTTGTGAAGATTATGGGGATGCGCAGATCTTCGAGGTGCATGTCCGGCATCCCGCCCTCGAACAGGGCTGAGAGTTCTTTCTGGATCCCCTCGTCATCGAGATCAAACCCGGTCATCTCGGCGAACTCCTCCACCGCGAACCTGAAGAACGCATCCACGTCACCTGTATCGATCCCCTCCTCCTCCGCCCTCATCAGGATATGCTTGAAGACGGTCTGGCTCTTCTCAGGGTTCGTGGCAGCCGTCTGAAAGGCGCATTCCACCTCTTTGAGAGCGGTTATGAGCTCTGAGGCGTTCGTGATGCGGCCTGACGCCTCCATGCGCTCCAGGAACCGGCAGAGGATCGGAACGGCGTTCTCCGGCCACTCGTCCGGGAAGATCAATTTCTGTGATAGGTCCTCGATCAGGCACCTCTGCACGTTCGTAGCGCTCCACGCACCGATATCTGCCCTGTAGAGGAGATACATGAGGGTGCAGAAAGATATGACCGTGTCAGCGGCCATGTTGCCTCCCTTATCCCCGTATGCCGCTATCTCTGCCTCAAGGAACGCATCGATATCAGGTCCGACATCCTGCATGATTGCGGTGATGGCGGCGTCGGTCTTCTCCTCATCGTTGAGCAGGGCACTGTCAGGTTCGTCAGGGTCGATCTCCTCCATGTTCCATCCCGGAGGATACCAGAGAAGGGCGGTGCCGGGATCCTCGACGTAGTCACAGGTGCCGATTCCGGGAGAGTTCGAGATCGTACCCGCGTAATCAGGGTCATGGGCGCCCGAGTCGAAGCACCTGCGGCAGTAGTAGCCTGCGAGATCCCCGTAATGATCGTACAGTGCAAGGTCGGCCTTGCCGCCGCAGATCTCACAGGGTATGGTCGGCGGACTGTTCCGTGCTATCAGACAGAGTGTACCGTCGTCCGGCGGGATGATCGGCGTCTCCCCGACCACCTCGAGGTCCAATGATACGATGGGGTCAAAGCTATAGTGGTAGGTGAATTTGCTGCCCGGAGCGATGATGTCTGTGAGAGGAACGTCCATGGCGCCTGAACTGGGTTCGTCGTCCGTTTCGTATATGACGTCTTCTATCAAGAAAGAGCTCATACGCTCGCAATCCTCCATCCATACGTCGCGGATCAGGAGCTCGAGATCTCCAAGCCGGGCATCATGGCGCGCGAGGACCACCAGCCAGTAGTTTTTACTCTGCTGCCCCTGTATCGTGATGAGGAGTGAGGGCTCCTCTCCGATGGGCCAGCCTGATGCCTGAAGGCACTCCATACCGTGCTTCAGGGCCTCCTGTTTGGTCACAGAGGCCCTGCAGAGCAGGCAGGTGCCAGGTGTGATCTTTGATATCATTCTCATAAGGTATGTATGACTACTATAGGATAATGAATGATCGTTGACACAGAAGTGCGATCGAAAAAGCTCCCCTGCATGCTCAGATTGTCGGATCCCGCCCTCTGATCCATCGGACCTGTGTCCGCAAAGATTGCTGGGAGGTGCCATGCCTGAAGAATGGCAACCGCCAGCGACTTCGCCTTCTACGGTTGCCGAGGGCACTTTCGCACCGCGCAGAGTGTTTTAATGTCGGGCGGGGTCAATCAGCCGATCGATGTTACGAACTATGGTTGTGATCGATAGGGTCCGAAAGGATGGGCTTGTCTTCGCCTCAGACTACACAGACTGCGACCACTCGATGGAGGGGTTTCGGAAGGTCATGTTCCGGGTGAGGGAGGGGGGCCCCCTCAAGGTCGGGTCGGCGTACTCGCTTGAGTGCGAGACGGAGGATGTACTCAAGCCCTTCGTGCAGAGGAGTCGGAGCGGGAAGACGACCTACCACTATCCCCAGAGATTCTACCACAAGATCACGAACGTCACCCTGGTGTCAGCCAATCCCGACGCGGACCTCCTGTTCGATCTCTGACCTCTCTTTGCGCGCGGTCTATGAGTGACTTAGCGTCTCGAGTCAGGCGCCCGGGGGCCTCCGTAGCGCACTTTGCCTGCACATGGGCGCCCGGGGGTTTGTGGTAACTCAGTCAGGGAGAAGTGATCTCATCATTCTCACCTTGTTTCGGATCGACGGCCGCTCAAAGCCGAAGAAAGAACTGATCACCTGCCCCAGGGGCGGGGCACCCCTTCCGGGCCGTATTAGGTCCATATCCTGACAGACCGCGTAGATTATCGTTGCACTCCAGAGGGTTGAATCTCCTCGCATGAGCGGTGCATCCGGATGATCGTAGAGGTTTACAGCGATCGTCCTACAACGTTCAAAGACGGCCTCATCTTCGAAAAATTGGCTGCAGAAGTCCTCGCACCGCTCCAGGATCATGGTGGCGCTCAGTCTGCCGGCGAGTATATCGAGTTCTCCGCTCTCACGGAGGTCAGAGAGTTCCTTCTGAACTTCTTCGTCGTCAAGGTCAAGCCCGACTATATCGAGGAATTTTCTTATCGCGAAGTCAGTGAATATGTCTATGTCATCTGTATCGACGCCTGCATCCTCTGCCTCCGTCAGGATGTGCTTGAAGAGGGCCTGCGTCTTCTCGGGGCATGTGGCTGCCTCCTGAAAGGCAGGTTCCACCTCTCTGAGGGCTACGCTGAGCTCAGAGGCGTTTGTGATGCGACCGGATACCTCCATGTGCTCCATGAACCGGCAGAGGATCGGGACGGCGTTCTCTGGCCACTCGTCTGGGTAGATCGGGTTCTGCGATAGGTCTTTGACCAGGCATCCCTGCACGGATGGAGCGTCCCATGCATCTATCGCTGCTCCATAGGTGAGCTGCATGAAGATGCAGAAGGCCATGACGGTATCCCCGGCCATACTGGCGATCTCCTCCCCGTATGCCGCCTCTTCAGCCTCGACAAATGCATCGATCTCTGGTCTGGCGTCCTGGGTAACGGCGGCGATCGCGGCGTCCATCTCTGCCTCTTCGTCGTCGGGGAAGATCTCGTTCGGGAGACCTTCCAGGATCCCCTCTGGAGCGATCTCATCCGCGCTCCATCCCGGAGGATACCAGCGAAGTGCGGCGCTGGGATCCTCAACGTAGCCACAGGTGCCGCTCCGTGGAGAGTTGGAGATGATCTCAAGATCGTCAGGATCGTGATCGATCATTGAGAGGCATTCGCGGCAGTAGTAGCATAGGCAGTCTCTGTCATGATCTTCCAGAGTAAAGGCGGCCTCGTCGCCGCAGAGATCGCAGGGTATACGTGGTCGGCTGTTTCGTGCGATAAGGCAGAGTAATCCCTCTGGTGGGGCAATGGATGCCTCCTCGATCACCTTCAGCTCTAGTGACGTCGTAGAGCCAAAGTCGTAGTCGTAGATGAATGTGCTACCTGGAGCGACGACGTGTGAGAGGGGGATGTGCATGTCGTCTGTATAGGACTCGGGCTCCGAGTAATAGGCGTCATCCCCGATCCTGAAGGCGCTAAGATGCCCGCAACACTCCACCCAAACGTCGCGGATCAGCTGGTCGAGATCTCCTAACCGGGCATCGTGGCGCGCGAGAACCACCAACCAGTATTTCTTTTGGTAGCGCCCCTGTGCCATGATGAGGAGCGAGGGTTCATCTCCGGTGGGCCAGTCTGACGCCTGGAGGCAGGCGGTGCCATGTTTAAGAGCGCTCCGTTTTGTCACAGAGGCTCTGCAGAGCAGGCAGGTTCCGGATGAGACCTTTTGTGTCATTCATTTGAAGGTATGATTATCATGGGATAATTGAATGATCGTGGGTTCTGGTACCCCTTCCATCTCATGCAGGAGCTGGAGGAGGTCTTGCGCGACTGGGAGTGGCATCACTCAAACTCCGCGAGCGCCACCACCGGCACTGCTTCCAGGTCATCGAAGACCATCGGGTAAATTCGCAGGATCCAGGGTTCTTCGAGCAGCTTTCCGTAGGAGAGATCCACGTCTTCGAGCAGGAAGATCTGCGGGGACCGGCAGAGGAATGCGCAGTGAGCTTTTCTTCCTTCTTCGGCGTTTGCAGGTGTGGCGATGGATATGGTATCGATCCCGAACAGCCTGATGGCCGGGCCTTCCCGGCAGAGAAAGTCCGGCACCTCAGGGTGCACCCAGGGGTGCCTCTCCGCGTAGGTCTCCGGGTCGTTCTCCCGGATCTGGCTGCTTCCGGTCCTGATGAAGAGCGCGCGGGTGTTCCGAACCGCATCGAGGTGGGGGAGGAGATCGGGGATCCGGATAGGCTCCTCGCCGGTCTTTGGTATATCGATGCACTGCGCGGGCTCAAAGACCGCTTCCGGCGCAAGGAGGGTTCTGACCGAGCCCCCGCCTGGGCAGAAGTGGCGGGGGAGGTCGATGTGGGTCCCGGCGTGGCTTGATGCGGTGATCAGGCTTTTTTCTTCGGCATCGCCTCGTTCGAAGGACTTTATGAGGGTTATCGTGAGTGGTTCCGTCCCGGGGTAGAGTGGGGATTTCTGGTTCAGGGGGTATGAGATTGGGATGAGCATACGCTCCCCCGTAAGTACTCTTGGAGTTCATGAAGGTTCGCCACGATCTTTTCCACCCGGGGGCGGCCGACAAACCGGTTCGGATCCCCGGGCGGGATCCTGGCGACGAACCGCACTCCGGTCTCGTATGCTGCCTCCCAGTCGTTCGGGGCGTCGCCGACGAAGAGGGCTTCAGATGGTGCGGCGCCGGTTTCGTCGAGGATCTCCCTGATACATTCAGCCTTCGGTGTCGGTGAGCCGTAGATCCGGGCGAAGTATTTTGTGAGATCCCGGCGGCGGGCGATCTCGCGCATCTCGGCCTCTGGGGTTGCGGAGACGATATAGAGCGGGAGCACGCCTGAGCAGTCTCTGAGGAGTTCCTCTGCGCCATGGACGTAGGGGACGGTGAGCATGGCATCAAAGATCAGCCCGACGTACTCGCTCGCGAGTCGCTCTTCCTGCTCGGGGGTGAGGGGTTCGTTGAGGATATTTGCGTAGATGTGGCGGAATTTGTCGTACCGGGACATCCCGCCGTTATCGAGGTGGAAGGTGATGATCTCGTCGAGGTGCTCGGGGGCGAAGGAGAAGATCTTTTGGAATGCGATGGCCTTGAGAGCGAGGGATTCGACGATGACGCCGTCGAAGTCGAGGATGAGGGTGGTGAGCATGATGGATATTCTAGTGATTGCTGGCTAAGTACCTAACGGCAGCAAAGTGCTTGCCGGTCACCCCGATGGTGAAGAAGCGCTTTCCAGGTTTCGGTATGCCCGCAGGAGGTCTGCTTCCATCCGGGACCAGTTGTATTGCTCAAGGACCGCTCGCCTTCCGTTCTCTCCCATCTTCCGCGCCTCATCCGGATTATCAAAGAGATAAGCGATCGCATTGACGATCTCGGTGACGTTTTCAGGGTCGACGAGGATACCGCAGTTTGCATTGGTGACAACGTTCCGGATCTCCGGCAGGTCGCTTGCGATGACCGGAAGCCCAAGAAGCATGTAGTCGAAGAGCTTATTCGGCAGACCGATGGAGACGTTGTAGTATGTCGGCTGGAAGACGAGGAGGCCGGCTATGCCTTCGTTTAATCTCTCGTACATCTCTCTGTAGGGAAGGAAGCCGGCTGAGGTGACGAAACAACTCCAACCGGACTCACGGATACGGCTGCTGAGATCTTCACGGATGTTCCCGACGAGTGTGAGGGTTGCGTCGGGGTAGTGTTCCCTTATCTGGGAGACCGCCTCGATGCACTCGTTAACCCCGTGGAACGACTGCATGTTGCCTGCCATGAACATAAGGTTCCGGCCGTTCCTATCTGAGTTGTAGGAGATATCGAGGTCGGTGATAGAGTAGTTCGAGAGGATAGTCGGCTCAAGTCCCTTCTCTCTGAATCGCGCGGCAACGCTCTCGCTTACGGCGAATGTATTCTCTGCTCGGCGCGCCAGCGCGATCTCCACATTGGATACGAACGCAGACAGTGCCCTCTGTGTCAGCGAACCATTCCGGATTCCAAGGTCAAACGGGATCTCCGAAGGCCAGTGTTCATGGATATCGTAGACAACTCGCTTACCTTTGAGATGTTTCGCAAAGACTCCGATAAGGAGGGCATCAGGCTCATGGCAGTGGTAGACGTCGGCATCCTGTGCGAGGCATGCCCGAAGAAGCCTGAAGAGTGTGATGGGGTGGAGAACAGTAGATTTTGGCCGTTTTACAGTGATGATGTGGATGCCATCGATGATGCTCTCGCCGTCTCTGTCCGAAGGGGCTATGATCGTGACAGTATGCTCCTTTGCAAGGCTCTTTGCTTCTTTTTGGAATATTCTACCACCACTGGGTCCGTGCGTGGACGTAAGCATGCAGATCTTCATGGCCATGCCGAATTCTACCGATCCCGCGAGCGCCGGGATTCAGGTTGTTCTTCATAACGATCTGATGCCATAGTATATCCTGCTTGCCCTCCTCGCCGGGGTGGAGCTTTTGCGTATGCAGCATGGAGGCGCTCGAGAACGGCGCCGCTACAAGTCAGTTCACGATTCCTGCATACGCGGTATAGGGACCGGCCCATCCCTGTACGCACCTCTGTGGATCAGGTGCTCTCCGGCCTTCGTCACCTTCTCTGGGTCATACGGTAAGGCACCACAAGCCCCTCACCGCCCATCATCTCCGGGAGAGCGCCCCTATTCGTCACCACGGGGACGCACTCTCAAGACATCGCCTCGGCGAGTGTCACGTCGGATGGTTCCCGGTAGGGGAGCTGGCAGTAGACCTTCGCGCGGCGGTACCACTGCAGGAGTTCACCCTATGAAGGAGATAGGGCAAACTCGATGTTTTGAGGAGCGCTTCGTCTTAAGTCCTCAATATTTTCGTCGAGATTACGGCCGACGATGTTGAATCGGAGGTCCAGCAGACGTTGTGCAGCCTCAACGAACGTATCGAGGCCCTTGAACTGGATGTTACTCTGGTTGATCTGGCAGACCGTTATGGCGAAGTTCTCCTTCTCCTGACCTGGATTGAACTGAGTGCCGTCGGTACCCTTATAGATGACCGTGACATGGCGTCGATCGCTCAACCTCAGTATCTCCTGCTTGTTAAACTCCGATACGACGAAGATGTGATTGATGTTTCCGATGGCATGGTTCACGTGTTTTGGTAGCGTTGGGCTCAGCAGTGCGCCACAGCATGATGCACTTCAATCCTATATTCCCGGAATACACAACGAGTCAAATAGCCTGCTGTAGTATCATCCTTTAAACTCCAATCGTCTTTCAAAAATAGGTAATAGTTTTATTCCTCGTTGTGCGTCAACGCATAACGAGCATGATTGTATAATCCCATCAAATTTACTTTATTTGGAATTTCAGCTGAGGTATGTCCCTGTTTGAATATGACTCATTACGGGCCAGTGGGAATATAGGTTCAATCAGACAAGACGGGAAGCCGTAAAAGTGGCGAGCATGGAGCACATCCATAGGCAGGGATGTGCGTTTTAGGGAGGAGCAGCACGAGATCGGTGTGAGGCTCATACACGTACAGGCATTTTTATAAAAAAGGGGAGTAATAACAGATACTATGGGTAAAATGCTCGCCGATATGGATCTCCTAGTACTTGCCCCTGGGTATCCCGATCGGGCAGGATCCCTTAACAGAGGAGTATTCATCAAAGATCAGGTAGCGGAATTAAGGCAACACTTTAGGAAAATTATCGTTATTGCGCCGTTATTCCGTTCTTTTTGGGTACTTCAAGAGGACAGACTTTGTAAGGATTATATGTACGATAATGTCGAGGTTTATTACCCCCGGAGCAGTCTTCCAAATATCTGGCTATACAAGACCCTGATTGACAATCGGATTCGGGTGGTAGAACGGACCATCAGAAAGCACAACCTTCACTTTGATCTTATCCATGCTCACTTTACCTGGCCATCCGGCTACATCGGTGTCAGACTGAAAGAGGTGTATGGAAAACCGGTTATCATCACCCTCCACGAGAACGGTGACTGGTTTGACCAAGAGGTCAGGATGGACCATCCACTCATAAATACTGCCTGGTCTGGCGCCGATGCGCTCGTCAGGGTGAACAAAAAGGATGCTCTCATTCTGAAGCAATACAATAAACAAGTTTATTTTATTCCTAATGGGTTTTCCTCGGCCTTCCGCCCAATTGAGACAATAATTGCTAGGGAACGACTCGGTCTTCCAGGGAATGCAAAAGTCATTTTCACGCTAGGAAATCTGATTAAACGAAAGGGCTTTAACTACTTGATTGACGCGATGGAGCGGGTCTGCAGCCAGCGAGATGATGTGTTCTGCTTTATTGGGGGGACAGGGCCGGGCGCAGAGGCTCTGCAGGGGCAGATCGACCGATTGAACTTGAGTGAGAAGGTGAAATTACTTGGGCCTGTGCCGGGCGATACCCTGCCAATCTGGATGAACGCCTGCGACCTCTTCGTCTTGCCAAGTCTCTCGGAGAGCTTCGGAATAGTTCAGATTGAGGCTTTGGCCTGTGGTAAGCCTGTCGTTTCAGCGAGAAATAGGGGGAGCGAAGAGGTTATTACATCGGACGAACATGGTTTATTGGCTGAGCCTGCTGACCCTGAATCCCTGGCAAAGAAGATCCTGATAGCGCTGAATCGGGAATGGGATCGGGAGGCAATCTTGGAATACGTGGAACAATTTACTTGGGATGTTATCATAAAAGAGATCATGAATATATACCGCGTGCTCGTGTTGCAGGATGAAGCAGTCTAACATAACCCCATGAACCTGTGGAACTCATCAAATTAGGGAAATTCTGATTTGATGGTGTATTTCTTAGTTTACCTACCTCCGTTATTCTATTCAGCTATATTTTTCGGACTATTTTATCTTTTCTTGCTCTCTCCTCTAATTTACTTTGCGAATCCTTCGATAGTATCGCTTAATTACGTTTATCCCGAACTCCTCACTTTTTAGGGAATATATCAAGTTTGAGCTTCTCCGCGATCCTTTGCACCTGCCTCGGCACCTCAATGATCCGTCTCTCCTCTCCCACACTCACCACATAGACCTTTGAGAGTTTCAGCAACAACCCCTGAGGTGAGAGATGTGGCGTCATCTCCGCCTGCTTGATCCGGTTCAGGATCTGGCAATACAGGTAGAGGCAGAGGAATCCGATGAAGACATGCCCTAGAATCGCTGTTGCATCCCGGAGATAGGGTTTATCCGCCTGGATCAACCTCTCAAACGCAGCAAAATACTCTTCGACCAAATTTCTTGACTTGTAGAGATCGTAGATCTCCTGTGGTTCTGCTGTCAGTGACGAGACGATCAGGATCCGGCCGGCACGTTTTAGTTTCTTCTTCAGATCTTCCCGATCGATCTGGCCTTCTTCCAGCAACCGGTAAAGGATCTTCTCCTCTTCCGCCGCCAGATCAACATCTTCGTAGAGATAAAGCGCTACTCCGTCCATTTCACGTTTTCCAGCATGGATCAGTCGCTTATGGTAGGAGAAGTGGTTGTTTTGGCTCACGGTAAACTGATCCACTTTTGCCCAAAAGGCTCACCATAAATTGATCCACCTATCCCCCCTCCAGCTCCACCAGTACGATCTGGAGGGATTCAGTAGGTGAAATCTATGAGTGATGTCCAACGCATTGTAGAACTCTATAATCTCTATGGATCCAAGAGGCGTGTCGCCAAAGAGCTCAACATCTCCCGGAATACCGTATCACGGTACCTTCAGCGGGTTCAAGACGTCAAAGACGGAGTTGAAGAAACCATTCTCCCCCGCGATCGTCAGATCCAGCGTCCCTGCACTGCCCTCACTCCCGAAGTCAAGGAACGAATCCACACGATTCTGGAGGCAAATGCTGATCTTCCGAAGAAACAACGGTGGACTGGAAAGAAAATCTGGGATCATCTTGTCAAAGAAGGCTACACGATTAGTTATAGCACGGTCAAACGGGAAGTTGCCTCATGGAAGGACCAGTATGGCCATCGGGAAGTCTACATCGCTCAGGATACCAATCCTGGGTTTCGCGCAGAGTTTGACTTTGGCAAGACAGACCTCCAGATCAACGCACACTGGGGCAAGTATCCAATGGCCGCCATGGTACTCAACCATTCCCTCTACCGGTTTGCTCATCTCTACCATCGTGAAACTCAGCTTGAGATCTTTGATGCGCATATCCGATTCTTTACTGAGATTGGCGGTGTACCTGAGACCATCTTCTATGACAATATGGCTGCCATCATCAACCCGAAAACCAAAGAATGGAACCCCCGATTTCTTGAATTTTCTCTCCACTACGGATTTGAA